>OOCE01000121.1_pt1 | contig 26583 bp, 28 predicted proteins | sample 1671421 | NCBI WGS metagenome assembly OOCE01 (sample SAMN06348155, study PRJEB24527) | human gut metagenome | biome: human gut; feature: ankylosing spondylitis patient; material: feces | host: Homo sapiens | place: China | collected 2015-10 | reverse complement strand
GTTCAGACGTGTGCTCTTCCGATCTAACAGGATAACTTGACAAATCACATAGCTTCGATTATACTACAAACAGAAGGGGCGCTGACTGCAAAGGTCAGCTTTCCATCCCGTTAGTCAAAAAGATTGACCGCTCGAGTTGGGGAACTGTGAGGCGGTCAATCTTTTTTGTTATCATCGCTTTTCATCTGGGAAAACTTTGCCATGACCTCAACGGTCAGACGGATCACATCCACGACCAAGCTCAACAACGCGAGAATGAACGTGAGCAATGCGAGAGTCTCCAGCAGATTCATTCGATATCCCTCCCTTCGCCTTCAAGGCTCCGGGCAGGGTACTTTCAAAAAAGTTTCCTCCCGGACCTCTGCTTGTTCTATGTAGAAATAGAAAAACCAGCGATACGGGATAGAAAGCATGACCACCAATTTTGCAATCAGCGCCTTATTGTTATTTTAACACAATCTTTTTGGAATTACAACACAAAAGCCGCCCGGCGGTCATACCGGGCGGCGGAGGAAGATGCGCGCTGCTGCGCGCAAAACAGAAGATTTTTACAGAATGTCGATGTACTCACCGGCCAGCGCCTTGTTCATGCTGCGCACGGCACAGAACTTGCCGCACATGCTGCAGGTGTCGCTGTGGTCGTCCTCCGGCAGGCGGGCATCGCGGATGGCCTTTGCGGTCTCCGGGTCCAGTGCGCAGGCGAACTGTGCATCCCAGTCCAGCACACGGCGGGCATCGCCCATCTTATCGTCGATGTCCCGGGCGTGGGGGATGCCCTTGGCGATATCGGCGGCGTGGGCAGCGATCTTGGAGGCCACGATGCCCTGCTTCACATCGTCCACATTGGGCAGAGCCAGATGCTCGGCGGGGGTCACATAGCACAGGAAAGCTGCACCGCTGGCTGCAGCCACAGCGCCGCCGATGGCAGCGGTGATGTGGTCGTAACCGGGGGCGATATCGGTGACGAGGGGTCCCAGCACATAGAAGGGTGCGCCCATGCAGATGCTCTTCTGCACCTCCATGTTGGCAGCCACCTGATTCAGGGGCACATGGCCGGGGCCTTCCACCATCACCTGCACGTTGTGTGCCCATGCGCGCTTGGTCAACTCGCCCAGACGCACCAGCTCCTCGATCTGGCACACATCGGTGGCGTCAGCCAGACAGCCGGGACGGCAGGCATCGCCCAGCGAGATGGTCACATCGTGCTCGGCGCAGATCTCGCAGATCTCGTCAAAGTGCTCGTAGAAGGGGTTCTCGTTGCCGGTCATGCTCATCCATGCAAACACCAGAGAACCGCCGCGGCTCACGATGTTCATCTTGCGCTTGTGCTTGCGGATCTGCTCGATGGTCTTACGGGTGATGCCGCAGTGCAGGGTGACAAAGTCCACACCGTCCTCGGCATGCAGGCGCACAACGTCGATGAAGTCCTGTGCGGTCAGTTCAGCCAAGTCCCGCTGATAGTGGATGACCGAGTCGTACACCGGTACGGTGCCGATCATCACCGGGCACTCGTGGGTCAGCTTCTGGCGGAAGGGCTGGGTGTTGCCGTGGCTGGAAAGATCCATAATGGCTTCGGCACCCATGTTGACGGCGCTCATCACCTTCTGCATCTCCACGTTGTAGTCCTTGCAGTCGCGGGAGACACCAAGGTTCACGTTGATCTTGGTGCGCAGCATGGAGCCGACACCCTCGGGGTTCAAACACTCGTGGTGCTTGTTGGCCGGAATGGCTACCTTGCCCTCGGCCACCCACTGGCGGATCTCCTCGGTGGTGCGGTATTCCTTCTTTGCCACGATCTCCATCTGCGGCGTGATGATGCCCTTGCGGGCAGCATCCATCTGAGTGGTATAAGTCTGCATACGCTCTGTTCCTCCAAATGACAGTTTATCTCTGAACAGCAGGGTGCTGGTCATACAAGGGTAGGGAAAGGCAGCCGTCATTCAGAAAAAACAGAACGTTCTGGATGCCGGCACCTGCGCAAAATACGCTTTTCATGTTGGTTTTCTCCATGAATTTTATAACGCGGCCCAAGGTGGTGTCCCCGGTTTGCCGCGGGATCGGTCAGATGATCTGCTCCGACAGGGCTTTCAACTCTTTGCACTCGGTCTCGATGTCGTCTGCTGCAAAGATGGCGCTCACAAGGGCCACGCCATCCACACCGGTGCCCTTGAGCTGCAGGATGTTCTCCTTGTGGATGCCGCCAATGGCCACCACCGGGATGTCCACGGCATCACAGATGGCCTTCAGGGTCTCGTGGGGCAGAACATCCACATCGGTCTTGGTGTGGGTGGCAAAGGCTGCGCCCACGCCAAGGCAGTCTGCGCCGTGCTTGACGGCTTCCCGTGCTTCCTCCACACTGTGGACGGAAACGCCGATCATCATTCCCTCGCCCACACGGGCGCGCACCTGCGCTGCGGCCATATCCTCCTGCCCCACGTGCACACCCTCGGCGTGGCAGCGGATGGCAATGTCCACATTGTCGTTCACAAAGAACGGCACGCCGTAGCGCTGGCACAGAGCATGGATCTCCACAGCCTCTTTCAGAAAGGCTTCGTCGTCCAGCTCTTTTTCACGCAGCTGCACACAGGTGACACCGCCTTTCAAGGCGCTCTCCACCTGTTCATAGAGGGTCTGCTTTCCCACCCATGCGCGGTCGGTGACGGCATACAGAAGCATGTTCTGCTTATCGCACTTCATAGTTTGCTCCTTCTTCCAGCTGATCCGGGGTCATATTGTAAATGGCATCGATGATATAATTGCGGTAGGTGGAGTTGCCGTCCAGCGGGGTCAGGCGCTTGTGGGCGGTCTCGCCCGCAAGGCCCATGGCGCACACTGCAGCTGCAGCGGCTTCCAGCGGATGGCCGGGGTTGGCGGTGACGAACGCCGCCGTCAGGGCCGAAAGCTGGCAGCCCGTACCGGTGATGCTGCTCATCATGGCATTGCCGTTGCGGATGCAGTAGGCTTTTTCGGCATCCGCCACGATGTCGATGGCACCGGTAATGGCAATAACGGCACCCGTCTGGGCTGCAAAGGCCTTGGCAAAGGCCACGGCAGAATCCAGATTTTCCTCAGTAACTTTATCGGCCACATCGGCATCCACGCCCTTGGTGGTTCCCGCGCCGGAGGCCAGCGTTTTGATCTCCGAGATGTTGCCGCGGATCACGGTGAACTTTACGTCCCGGAGCAGGCGGAAAGCCGTGTCGGTGCGCAGGCGGGATGCACCCGCACCCACCGGGTCCAGCACCACAGGATGGCCCAGCTGGTTTGCCTTTTTGCCCGCCAGCAGCATGCTGGTGATGGTGCGGCTGTTCAGGGTGCCGATGTTGATGTTCAGGCCGCCGCAGATGGTGGTGATGTCCTCCACCTCGGCGGCATCGTCGGCCATGATGGGCGAAGCACCGCAGGCCAGCACCATGTTGGCGCAGTCGTTCACGGTGACGTAGTTGGTAATGTTATGGATGAGCGGGCAGGTGCGGCGCAGGTTCTCGAATTCTGTTTTGAACATTCGGGTGCCCCTCCGTCAGGAAAGACTGTTCTGCATGGAGCGCAGTGCGCCGGAGCGCTGCAGGCTGTACACCAGCACGCCCGCAATGATGGAACCCACTGCAGTGGAGATGAGGAACGGCACGATGTAGGCATAGAACGCGATGTCGCCGGCGCTCTTGCCCATGAGGAAGATGGCCACCGGGTAAGCGCACAGGCCGCCCAGAATGCTGGTGCCGAACACCTCGCCCACCATGGTGGCAAGGATGTTTTTGGTCTTATGGTACACAAGGCCGCACAGCAGTGCGCCGAACATGCTGCCGGGGAAGGCCATCAGGCTGCCCAGACCCAGCAGATTGCGCAGCAGCGAGGCCACAAAGGCCACGCCCACGCCCCACCACGGGCCAAGCAGCACCGCGCAGGTCACATTGACCATGTGCTGGATGGGTGCACATTTGCTGCCGAACATGGGGAAGCTGAATACGCTGCCCACCACGCACAGAGCGCACAGCATACCGGCCAACGCCAGCTTTTTCACAGAGAGTTTTTTCATAAGACAAGGCTCCTTTCCAAACCTGCGGAAGCAGCAAAAACCATACAGCGCCTCCGCAAACAGCCCGCACCCGGTGCCAGACCCGGCGCAGGAACTATAAGAAGCGGTCGAGACTTTCTGGTCTCCTCTCACGCCGGAACACGGCTTCCCATCGCTGACGGTCACAAAGCTCAGGGCGCTCCCCCTCAGCCCGCTGCGGCACTTCCGCAGAAAAGTACAAGGCATCCTCCTTAATGGTAATAGGTACACAACAAAAAAAACAGGAGACACCTTCCGCGGTGCCTCCTGCAAAAAATCATCCATTCTGACTTCCTACGGCGGCATTATCCGCATCAGGTAAAAGGGTCGAAGTTTAGGTACTTCCTCTCAGCCTGCTTCACAAGCTCCCCTGTATTTGATTGTGACTGTATTTTACACCCTTTGCGCACAAATTGCAAGAGGGGGCAAAGGCGCGCACAGCGGTGCAAAACGTTTTTCACGCAGGTTTTGGGGCGTTTCACGCAGGTTTTATTGAAAAAGAAGGTGAAATATGGCCTTTTTAAGGCGGACGCATCCCCCCCTTGTAAGCAAAAAGGAGGAATTCCATATGAAGCAGACGACCCTGACCCAAAGGCTGCTTTCGGCCCTCGTGGCGCTGTGCATGGTGCTGAGCGTGTGCGCACCCGCCTTTGCGGATGTGACCGACCCTGATATGGCCAAGGCCGCACAGTGGTGCACCGAGCAGGGCACCATGGCTGCCAAGGGCGACCGCTTTGATCCCGAAGGCTGGACCCCGAAGTTCAAGGTGATCGAAGTGTGGAACAAGGCGTTCCCCGCAGCCTGATGCCGGCAGTGTGGATGCCGTGCTCGGTTCGGACCTTTTCCGTGAGAATAGGGCTGTTGCAAAATAGCTCTCTGAAAAAATCATGAACAAAACCCGGAACCTTTTCTCGGCCAAAACGGCTCAAAAAGGGTTCCGGGTTTTTGATGTTATGCTGTTTCCGCCTTATCCGTTCCACCCTCTGGCAGAGGGGTCCAGCATTTCGGCGGCAGAGTAAATGAGGGCGTTGCAGATGGCTGCAGCCACATTGCTGCCGCCCTTGCGGCCCATGGCGGCGATGGCAGGCACGCCGTATCGCTCGCAGGCGGCAAACAGTACTTCCTTGCTTTCCACCACATTCACAAACCCCACCGGCACGCCAATGACCAGTGCAGGCCGCAGACCGGCTTCCATTTCCTCCGCAATGGTCAAAAGGGCCGTGGGCGCATTGCCAATGGCCAGAATGGCCCCCGGGTGCTCCCGGGCAGCGCGGTGCATGGCGGCAACGGCACGGGTGGTGCCCGCCTGCTTTGCGGCTTCGGCCACAGCGGGGTCTGCCATGTAGCAGATGGCTTCACCGTTCAGTTTTTTCAGGCCCGGCTTTGTGATGCCCGCCAGCGCCATATTGGTGTCGGTAACGATGAAAGCACCCGCGTGCAGGGCCTTGACTGCGGCATCCACCGCGCCGGGTGTAAAGCGCAGATTTTTGGCATAGTCGAAATCCGCGGTGGTGTGGATGACCCGCTTGACCACCGCAGCCGTCTCCGGCGGCGGGGTCAGGCCCAGCTCGTCCAGTTCCCTTGTGATAATGGAGATGCTCGTCCGTTCAATGTCGGCGGGCAGATGATGCTGCGGTGTCATGTGTTGTCTCCTTTTTGCATTCCCATGGCGGCATAGATGGCGGGCATATCCAGTGCCGCGCGTACACCATCGGCAAGCAGATCAAACTGCTGCTGACGGTACTGCTCCATGGGGATAAGCTCGGCCCCGGCCGGATCGATGCCCTTCCGTTTGCACAAAAATGCGGTCAGTTTTTCGGTCAGTTCGCCGGTGTCGAACAGGCCGTGCAGGTAGGTACCGAATACACCGTCCTGCACACAGCCCTCCGGCGTGCCGTCTGCAAGGATGCAGAACGCACTGCCCCGCACCTCGGTGCGGCCTGCGTGGATCTCGTAGCCCGTCAGCTTTGCGCCTGCAAAGGGTTCTGTGGTCGCACAGGCTGCGGTCTGGGTCAGGTGCTTTTCGGTGCCGAACACCGTCGTGGTGGGCAGCAGGCCAAGGCCCCGCAGGGTGCAGGGGGTGCCGCTCTCCTCCCCTGCCGGGTCGCAGAGCTGTTCGCCCAGCATCTGATAGCCGCCGCACACGCCCAGCACCGGCGTACCGGCTGCCGAAAGCCTGAGCACCGCCGCTTCCAGTCCGCTTTCCCGCAGCCAGCGCAGGTCGTCCATGGTGTTCTTGGTACCGGGCAGGATGACGAGATCCGGTGCACCCAGCTGGCGGGTGCGCTGCACATACCGCACGCCCAGCAGCGGGTGCTGTTCCAGCGGGATAAAGTCGGTGAAGTTGGACACATGCGGCAGGCGCAGGATGGCGATATCCAGCGGCTTGACCGAAGCTTTTGTATCCAGCCGGTCGGAGAGGGAGTCCTCGTCCTCGATCTCCACCCGCAGGTACGGCACTACGCCCAGCACGGGCAGCTGCGTTTTTTCTTCCAGCATGGCAAGGCCGGGCCGCAGGATCTCCACATCGCCCCGGAACTTGTTGATGATCAGGCCCCTGATGCGGGCACGCTCGTCGGCTTCCAGCAGCTCCACAGTGCCGTACAGCTGGGCGAATACGCCGCCCCGGTCGATATCGCCCGCCAGCAGCACCGGTGCATCCACCAGCTTTGCAAGGCCCATGTTCACGATATCGTCGGCTTTCAGGTTGATCTCCGCCGGGCTGCCCGCGCCTTCGATCACGATAATGTCGTTCTCGGCGGCAAGGCTGTTGTAGGCTTCCAGAATGTCCGGGATAAGGCTGCGCTTCATTTTAAAGTAGGCGGCGGCAGGCATCTGGCCCCGGGCCTTGCCGTTCACAATCACCTGACTGCCCACATCGCTGCTGGGCTTGAGCAGGATGGGGTTCATGCGCACATCCGGCTCCACGCCTGCAGCCTGTGCCTGCACCACCTGAGCACGGCCCATCTCTGCACCGTTGCGGGTGACGAAGCTGTTCAGGGCCATGTTCTGGCTTTTGAAAGGGGCCACGCGGTAGCCATCCTGCGCAAAGATGCGGCACAGCGCCGCGCACAGCAGGCTTTTGCCCGCACCGCTCATGGTACCCTGCACCATAATGCATTTTGCCTTGCTCATTGTGCCACCTCCGGCAGGGTTTCGGCCAGCAGTGCAAGCAGCTGCCGGTTCTCGTTTTCTGTGCGCACAGCGGTGCGGTACCAACTGGCATCAAGGCCCGGATAATTGCCGCAGCTGCGCAGTACCGCACCCTTGCGGCGCAGCGCTTCGCCCAGCGCTTCCGGCGCGCGGAACAGCAGATAGTTAGCCCGGCCCTCGATCACCCGCAGGCCCAGCGCCCGCAGGCCGTCTGCCAGCACAGGCCGCTGTGCTTCGATCAATGCACGCACCTTCGCCACATATTCCGTCTCGTCCAGCGCAGCAATGCCCGCCGCCTGTGCCAGACTGGAAACCGCCCACGGCTGGCCCGCTGCCCGCATCCGGGCAAGCAGCTCTGTATCAGAGCACAGGCAATAGCCCAGACGCACGCCTGCCATGCCGTAAAGCTTGGTGAAGGCTTTTAAAATAATCAGTTTTTTGCTGTTTTTCAGCAGATGCTTTGCCGAAAGGCCTTCGCCCTCCGGCAGAAAATCCAGAAAGCATTCGTCCACGGCCAGCACCGCACCCACGGCCTCGCATCTGCGCAGCAGCGCTTCCACAAGGGCAGGCCGGGCCAGCTGGCCGGTGGGGTTGTTGGGCTGACAGAGGAATACCATATTTGTACCCGGGTGCACCGCGTTCAGGAGATCTTTCGTCACCGCAAAATCGTTTTCTTCCCGCAAAAAATGCCGTTCCACCGTGCAGCCTGCCGTTTCAAGGGCGGTGGCATACTCGGCAAAAGTGGGGGCCGTTACCAGTGCAGTGCGGGGCTTTGCAGCCAGCGCCAGCCGGAAGATGAGGTCTGCCGCGCCGTTGCCGCACAGCAGCCATTCGGCGGGCACTCCCTCAGCCACCGCCAGCTTTTCACGCAGGGCCCGGCACAGCGGGTCGGGGTAGCGGTCGGCCGTGGCAAGGGACGCCGTAATGGCCTTTGCCACCCCTTCCGGCAGGCCCAGCGGGCTGACATTGGCCGAAAAATCCAGCGGGTCGCGGCCAAACTCGGCGCGGTAGCCCGCCCAGTCGCCGCCATGGGTCAATTGTTTCATGCAAGGAACCCCCGTATTGCTGCACCCCATGCCAGCGCAAAGCCGCTTGCCACATACATCATGCGGTTGGCGCGCAGGATGTCCTGCGGTTCAATGGGGCGCAGGGCATCACCGATGGTAGGCTTGGGGTAATATTCGCCAAAATAGTAAGCCGGGCCGGCCAGCTGCACGCCCAGTGCACCGGCGCAGGCGCTTTCGGTCTGGGCGCTGTTGGGGCTGGCGTGGCAGTGCCGGTCCCTCCGCCAGATGCGCCATGCGCCCTTGACATCGTTGCCGGTAAAGGCCGCAGCCGCCACCCACAAAAGGGCGGCAAGGCGGCTGGGGATGTAGTTGGCCACATCGTCCAGCTTCGCGGCTGCGCGGCCAAAATAAAGGTACTTTTCGTTCTTGTAGCCCAGCATGCTGTCCATGGTATTGATAGCCTTGTAGGTCAGCGCCAGCGGTGCCCCGCCGATGAGCATATACAGCAGCGGCGCAATGACGCCGTCGCTGGCATTTTCGGCCACCGTTTCCACCGCGGCCTTGGTCACGCCCTCGGCGGTCAGGTCCTGGGTGTCGCGGCCCACGATGCGGCTCACGGCTTTGCGGGCAGCGGGCAGGTCGTTCCGGACCAGCTCGTTATACACATTTGTGCTCTCCTGCGCAAGGCCCTTGGCTGCCAGCGCCTGCCCGCACCAGAACATCTGCACCGCAAGGCCCAGCCACGGGCTGAGCTTTGCCGCCGCCAGACACACAAGGCTCGTGACCAGAAAGGTGCCCACCGGCAGGCAGAACGCCGTCACGGCACCGCCCAGCAGCTCGCCCTGCGGGGTGCCGGGCAGGCGGGCGCGCAGGAACTTTTCCAGCCGGGAGATGCATCTGCCCATAAGCACCACCGGGTGCGGCAGCCACGCCGGGTCGCCGAAGAGCGCGTCCAGCACAAAACTGCCGACAACTGCCTGAAGGATCATGCCCTGCTCTCCTTTGTGTACTGGACGGTCTTCACGAGATACAGCAGATGCTTTTCCGTCCAGTCCTTTGCATCCAGAACAAAGCCGCCCGCGTTGGGTCCGCACCATGCGTAATAGTCCCTGTGGGGGACGGCAAACCGCTCCATGGCGGCCATCTGGGTGCCGCCGTGGGCCAGAATGACCAGCCGTTCTTCGCCTGCGGCAAGAGCTTTATCGATCAGCTCTGCCACGGTGCGGCAGATGCGGTCTGAAAAATCCGTCTTGCGCTCTCCATCCGGGCAGGGGCTTTCGCAGTTGGCCTTCACCCATGCCTGATACTCGGGGTCCTTTTCCATCTCGATGAAATTGCGGCCCTCAAAGCTGCCAAAGCACATCTCTTTCAGGCCGTCCACCGGCACAAGCTTTGCCTCCGGGAACAGGATGCGCGCCGTCTGGCTGGTGCGCTGCAGGGTGGAAACATAGACCACATCGGGGTCAAAATCTGCCCGGCGCAGCTGGGCAGCGCCTTCGGGTGAGAGCGGGATGTTGCGCTGGCCCTGATAACGCTTCTGGGCGTTGTATTCCGTCTGGCCATGACGCAGAAGATAGATCAGCATTGAGACAATTCTCCTTTCAAAACCGTGGGGATGCCGCAGAACATCTGCACCACGCACTCTGCCCGTGCGGCCAGCAGGCAGGCAAGCCTGCCCGCCGCCTCGCGGTCTGCGCGCTGTTTGACATCCATCGGCACAACACCGCCGCCTACCTCGGTGGCGATGAGGATATCGTATTCATGGGCAAGCTTGTCTGCCAAGGCAGGCAGGTCGGCGGCATCGGCAGCCAATACCTGCACGTCCGAAAGACGCTTGCCGGGAAGTGTTTGCGCAAAGGTGCGCTTGCCGCTGTAGAGCGGCCCGGTAATAAAGATCATAGCAGCCCTCCCCACTGGCAGGCACACAGCGCCGCCAGCATCCAGAGCTCGGCCTTTTGCAAAAACCACCCGGCAAGGTCGCCGGTGATGCCGCCGAACTGCTTCCAACTCACGGCATGGTAGCGCCAGAGCACCACCAGCGCTGCCAGCACCAGCGCCCAGCCGCCCAGCGCCGCCATGCCCACGCATAGCACTGCGGCCAGCACCGCCAGCACCCGGCGCACCACAGTTTTGTCTGCTGCAGTGGCAAAGGTGTGTGCAAGACCGGTGTTTTTTGCCATGGGGAACGATGCCACCGCAAGGCCCGAAAGCGCCCGTTCCAGCACCAGTGCCAGAACCCACAGCACACCCACGCGGGGTGTAAAACTCACACAGGTGCACAGGGCAAAATAGGCCAGAAAATAGCTGCACAGTCGGATGACCGCAAAGGCACCGCAGTGGGGGTCTTTTAATATTTCCAGCTTCTTTTCTCGGTCGCCGTAGCTGGAAAGGGCATCGCAGGTGTCGGCATAGCCGTCCAGATGGATGCCGCCGGTGATCCATACCGGGATCAGCGCAAAGCCTGCCGCCTTGGCAAGGCCCGGCAGGGGCAACGCGCCACACACACACCACGCCGCACCAATAACGACACCAATGAGCGGGAAGGCGCACATGGCGTAGCGCATATTTTTTTCGTTCCAGTCGAACTGCGGCACCGGGATGGCCGAAAACATGGCAAAGGCCACCGCAATGGTCTGCAAAACGATCATTTTTCCACTCCTTTATAGTACACGGGGATGCCGCATACCACCCGCACCACCGCATCTGCCCGGGCGGCAAAGGCATTGTTTACCTGCGCCAGTGCCAGCAGATAGCGGCCTGTGTCACCGGCATAGTCGGCCCCGCCGCTGAACACCTCGTTGGAAACAACGATGAGGTTTTCGCACTGGGCTGCAAGGCTTTCCAGCCCGTGCAGGATGGCTTTGGCCGCGTTTTCCCCTGCTCCCGCCGGGTCGTACAGCTCGTTGGCGGCAAGGTTGCCAAGGTCTTCCAGCAAGGCGGTGCCCCGCGCAGGCAGGCGCACATTGTCCAGATGCAAGGGGCACTCCACCGTTTCAAACTGCTTTGCGGCCCGCATTTTGCGGTGCTTTTCTACCCGGGCGGCACACTCGGCATCCCACACCTGCATGGTGGCAAGATAGTAGCGCGGGCCGGTGGTTTTCAGCACAAGGCTCTCGGCGTATTCACTTTTGCCGCTGGCTGCACCGCCCAGAACCAGCGTCAGCATTGGGGCGTATACGGCGCAATGCCGCCCTCCGCAAAGGAGTAGCACCCGCCGTATACGGCCAGCGCCATATCCCACAGCGGGATGCTGGCCACCGCGCCGGTGCCCTCGCCCAGATGCAGCCCCGCCGTAATGATGGGTGCCTTGCCCAGTGCTTCCAGCACGATGCGCGCGGCAGGCTCTGCCGAGCAGTGGCTTGCAAACACAGCCTTTGCCGCCGCCGGACACAGCCGCACGGCGCACAGCGCGGCCACCCCGCTGATAAAGCCATCTGCCAGCACCGGCACACCGGCCAGTGCACCGCCCAGAAACACACCGCACAGGCCCGCGATATCAAAGCCGCCAAGCTTTGCAAGAACATCCAATGTGTCTTCCGGGTCCGGCTCATTGCAAAGGATGCCGCGGCAGATGGCATCCACCTTGCGGGCAAGCCCTTCGTCCGAGAGGCCCGCACCGCGCCCGGTCATAAGCTCCACGGGCTGGCCCAGCAGCACTGCCGCCACCGCGCTGGAAGTGGTGGTATTGCCAATGCCCATTTCACCGGTGGCGATGAGCCTGTAGCCATCCTCTGCCAGTTCCCGGGCAAGGGCAATGCCCTCCCCAACGGCCTGCACGGCCTCGGCCCGGCTCATGGCAGGGCCTTGGGTAAAATCCGCCGTGCCTGCGGCAATGCGGCAGCTGCGCACGCCGGGCACCGGTTCGCCTGCCATGCCCATATCCACGGGCAGAACATCGCAGTGGGCCGTGCGGGCCATCTGGCACACACTGGTGCGCCGCATAGCAAGGTTTTCGGCCACGGCACGGGTCACTTCCTGCCCGGTCTGGCTCACGCCCTGCGCCACCACGCCGTTATCCGCGCAGAGCACCACCACCACCCGGCGGGAAAGATCAAGCTCCGCACTGCCGGTAAGGGCGGCGGCATCCTCCAGCATGTTCTCCAGCCGGCCCAACCCGCCCAGAGGCTTTGCAAGGCTGGCCCAGTGGGCGTGTGCCGCCGCGCGGGCAGCTTCGTTGGCAGGGGTGATACCCGCCAAAAGTGCATTCAGTTCCGTTTCGGTCATTTTGGTCATCCTTTTGTTTTGCTGTATCGTTCTGCCGCGCGCACAAAGCGGCCCGGCAGGGGCGTGCCCGCCCAGTATAAATGCGGGAACCCCGCATAGAAATTCTCGTTTGCAAAGCCGCATTCCCACTGCATTTTTTCGTTTTTGCAGGCAGTAAATGCAGTGCCGTTTGCGGTGGAATCCCAGTGGTGGAATTCGTGGATGGGCAGCGTTTCTCCGGCGCGGAAGAGCATACTGTCCGCCTTGGCGGTCATTTCGGCATAGCCAAAGCGCACCAGCCTTCCCACCCGGATGCCATCGCCCGGCAGAACGTCTGCCATGGGCCACGCCTTACCGTCGGCATCCTCAAGGCTCCGGCCCAGATACAAAAAGCCGCCGCATTCGGCCGCTGTGGGCAGGCCCGCCTGCACGGCCTGCCGGATGGAAGCCATCATGGTTTTGTTTTCACTCAGAGTTTTGGCGTACAGCTCCGGGTAGCCGCCGGGCAGATACAGCCCGCCTATATTTTCCGGCAAAACCGCATCCTGCACCGGGCTGAAAAGCACAAGCTCCGCCCCGGCATCCCGCAGTGCGTCCAGCGTTTCGGCATAGGTAAAGCAGAACGCCTCGTCCTTTGCCACCGCAATGCGGACGGATGTGGGTGCAGCTGCTCCCGGCAAAGCTTCCGGCGCAGGCTTTTCGGTCAGCACGGCAAGGCGCTGCCAATCCAGTACCAGTGCATCGGCCAGCAGGGCGATCTTTTCCTGCAGGTCGGCAATTTCATCTGCAGTCTTCAGGCCGAGGTGTCGGCTTTCTACCGCTGCCTGCGGCAAATGGGGCAGATAACCCAGCACCGGCAGGCCGGTCTCCCTTTCCAGCAGGGCCTTGAGCATTTTATACAGCTTTTCGGAACAATCATTGAGCAGGATGCCCGAAACATGGCTGTTTTTGCGGAAGTTCACAAGGCCCTGAATTTGCGCGGCCAGCGTCACGCTGGCACCCTTGGGCTGTACCACCAGCAGCACCGGCAGGCCCAGCGTATCCGCCAGTTCCCAAGCGCTGGCACGGGTGGTCAGGCCCTGACCATCATAAAAGCCCATAGCGCCCTCGCACACGGCGGCACCATGCCCGGCGGCATAGCGGGCAAAAATGGCCCGCACCATATCCCTGTTGGAAAGAAACAGATCCAGATTGTGGCTGTCCACCTGCAGAGCCGAGCGGTGGAACATGGGGTCGATGTAGTCCGGCCCGCTTTTGAACGCACAGGGGTCGGCCCCGCGCTTTTTCAGCGCCGCCAGCACTGCGCAGGCAACAGTGGTCTTGCCGCTGCCGGAAGAAGGCGCGGCGATGAGGAATTGCATCATTTGCGTGTACCCGTAATGAGGAAGATGGGGTTATTGGCCATGAGCAGGTGCAGTCGGCCAGCCGGTTTTGTGCGGCTGACGGCGATCTGCGTTACCTCTGCGGTCAGGCCCCGAGCCGTGAGGGCGGCAATGGCAGCGCCCAGCGTTTCCAGCGCAATGGCCGAAATGCAGATGCGTGCGTTCGGATTCTTGCCGAGCACTTCATCCAGCACGGCTTCCATGCCGCCTTTGGTGCCGCCGATGAACACGGCATCCGGCGCAGGCAGGTCTGCCAGCACATCCGGTGCGCGGCCCTCGATGAGGATGAGGTTGCAAGCATGGAACTTTGCCCGGTTTTTACGGATCAGTTCACAGGCATCCGGTTCACACTCCACGGCGTAAACGCGGCCTTTGGGTGCCGCCAGCGCCAGCTCCACGCTCACACTGCCGGTGCCTGCGCCCACATCCCACAGAGTGTCGGTGGGCATTACCGCCAGCTTTGCCAGCGCAGCAGCGCGCACCTCCTGCTTGGTCATGGGCACCTCGCTCCGGATGAAGCTTTCGTCCGGGAAGCCCGGCGCACGCAGCTGCGGCAGATCAAAGTTTTCCACCAGAAGCACGCTGAGTGGTGCAAAGCTCTGCCCCGCCAGCTCTGCAGCAGAGCCGTAGCGGATGGCTTCCGCCTCGGTGCCAAGGTTTTCGCCCACCACGCCGTGGGCTTCGCCCATACCGGCATCGGTCAGCTTCTGGCACAGAGAGGCGGGCGTTTCAGTGCCGCCGGTGAGGAAGAACACCGAACGGTTCATCATACACTCGGCCACCGGGTCGCAGGCGCAGCCATGGGCCGAGACCAGCTTCCAGTCCTGCCACGGTCGGCCCAGCGCCGCTGAAAGCAGCTGGATGCTGGAAACGCCCGGATACACCCGCGCGGGGATGCCCAGCGCCCGCAGCGGCGTGAGCAGACCGGACGCACCGGAGTAAAATCCGGTATCGCCGCTGTAAAGCACGGCAGCATCCTGCCCGGAGTTTTGTGCCAGTGTTTCCAGAATGTCAGCGGGCTGGTAGAGCGCGAACTGCCGGGCCGTGCAGTCTGCAGGCAGGCCCGCCAGCAGCCGCTTTGCACCGAACACAAGGCCCGCGCTGCGCACAGCCTGCTGCGCCTGCGCCGAAAGGGCTTCCCATTTTCCGCTGCCCATGCCGATCAGTGTGACCATTGCAAAATCTCCTTGCAATACGCTAAAATTTGTGTTTCCGTCTCGCCAGTTTCCGGCGGGCGGCGCAGCACCACCAGCTGTGCGCCGGTATCGGCAGCGGCCTGCACCTTCTCGGCAAAGCCGCCCGCTGCGCCGCCGTCCTTGGTGACGAGGTACCGGATCTGAAACTGTGTTATCAACGCCTTATTCAGCGCCAGACTGAACGGCCCCTGCATGGCAATGATGTTCCGGTGCGGGACATTGGCCGCTTCACAGGCGGCAATGCCCTCCGGCGTGGGCAGGACGCGCGGGTAAAGCCGCGCCGGTTCCAGCCCGGCAAACACAGCCAGCTCCTTGGCACCGGTGGCAAGCAGGATATTGCCCTCTGTCCCGGTCAGATATTCTGCAGCCTGCGCTGCTGTTTCAAACACCGCACAGCCGGGCGGCAAGGGGCTTTGCGCACGCAGCAGGCGGCGGTATTCCACGCCCGCCTGCACCGCTGCAGCGCGGATGTTCCTGGTGGCATCCACTGCATAAGGGTGGGTGGCATCCACGCAGAGATCAGCTCCCGCCAGCAATGCCGCCATGGCATCCGGCTGCAGCCGCCCGGCGTGCACCGTGATGCCCGCCATTTCGCCCTGCTCCTCGGCCCCCAGCGGCGTTGCCACGCACACCGTTACCGCAACGCCAAGCTCTGCCAGCTTTTGGGAGAAGCGACGGCCCTCGGTGGTGCCGCTGAACACGACCGCCTTCACTTACGGTACCCCCGCGGCGTGACCATCCGGCCCGAAAGGGCGCGGGTATTGCTGTTGCCGATATACACGGTGGTGAACATATCCACCGGCGTGTTTTCCAGCTCGGCCAGCGTCAGCACCCGGGAGCTCTGGCCCTCGCGGCCAATGTTGCGCACAAGGCCGCAGACGGTATCATCCGCCTTGCCGTTTGCGCGCAGGATGCGCACTGCCTTTTGCAGGTAGTCCGGCCTGCCCTTGGAGGAAGGATTATAGAGTGCAACACAGAAATCTCCCTGCGCTGCGCAGGCCAGCCGCTTTTCGATGACCTCCCACGGGGTAAGCCGGTCGGAAAGGGAGATCACGCAGAAATCGTGGGCCAGCGGCGCGCCCAGCACAGCCCCGCCGCTGAGGGCGGCCGTAAGGCCGGGCACCACTTCTACGGCAACGTCCGGGTAATCCTGCGCCAGTTCCAGCACAGGGCTGGCCATGCCGTAAACGCCTGCGTCGCCGCTGCACACCATCACCACGCGCCTGCCGGTATCCGCCTTTTCCAGCGCCCAGCGGCAGCGGTCGATCTCCTTGGTCATGCCGGTGGAATAATATTCCTCACATGGGAACTCCGGCTCGATCAGATCAAGATAAAGTTTATAGCCGCAGATGGCATCTGCGTGTTCCAGAACGTTCTGGGCTTCCTGCGTCAGGTAGTAAACATCTCCGGGGCCAATGCCCACCACGTAGACTACCTTTTCCGGTTCGTCGATTTCAAATTTCATCGGATCAAACATTCTGCCACCTCCAGTCCGGGGCATAGGGCCGCACGGCCAGCGCAAAGGTCACGCCGGTATGGGCATATTTGTGAAAAACGAGTGTCCCGTCTGCGGCCAGCACTGCCGACCGTTCACAGACATTGTCCACGCCGGTAACGCTCTGCACAAAGGCCGAAGGCGTAAAGCTGCCGGGGGCGGCACGCAGCTGTTCCGCTGTGAAAAACTGCACCGGCCAGCTGTGGCTCTTACAGAAGGTCAGCAGGCCCGCCTCGTTTTGTTTTAAGTCGATGCTTGCCGCCGCCGTGATGCATTGCGGCGCAAGGCGGTTCTGGGCACAGAAAGCTGCAAAGGCTTCGGCCAGCGTTTCGGTGCTGGTGCCGCGTTTGCAGCCCACGCCCAGCACGCCGATGCGCGGCACCAGATGCAGCGCATCCCCCGCCGGGCAGAGGGTGAGGGCAAAATCCGGGGCATCTCCCGCCGTGATCCCATCAGGCGGTGCACCAGCAATGGGCCAGTCGGATGCAAACTGCACCGTTTTGCCCGCCAGCAGTGCACCGCTGACAAGCTTGATGCGCTCCGGCTCCAGCACGGTGCAGTTCTGGTGCTTTGCCCACTCGTCCACCGCAAACACACCGTTTGCGTCGGTGGCTGTGGTGATCACCGGCACCGCACCGCACACAGCGGCAAGCGCCCGGGCAAGGTCGTTGGCACCGCCCAGGTGGCCTGAGAGGATGGGCACGGCAAAGCGGCCGCACTCGTCCAGCACCACAACGGCAGGGTCCTGCGCCTTGCTTTGGCAGTGGGGCGCAATGGCCCGCACCGCAATGCCCACAGCACCTACAAAAACAAGGGCATCGCTCCCGGCAAACTGGCGGGCCGTCCAATCGGCAAGGTGCACCTGCCCGGCTTCATGGCCGCAGCGGGCCACGCTGCCGGGATATGCCGCCGCCAGTTTTTGGGCCAGTGCAAGGCCCTTTGCCGTAAAGGCCAGATAGGCGCGGGTCACTGGTCTGTCCCCTTGCGGAACTCGGTGGTAAAGGCCGGGTCGTAGAGCTTGCTGCGCTCATAATTCCGCCCCAGAAAGCCGCCTGCCACAATGAGCGCCGTTTTGGTGATGCCCGCTGCATGAACGCTTTCCGCCAGCGTACCTACGGTGCAGCGCACCGTTTTTTCCTCCGGCCATGTGGCCTTATACACCACCGCTGCCGGGGTATCCGGCGTATAGGCACCGCCTTCCAGAAGCGCCTGCTGTACTTTGTCCACAAGGCCGATGGATAGGAAAATGACCATCGTTGCCCCGTGGGCGGCAAGGCTTGCCAGCTTTTCTTTTTCCGGCACCGGGGTGCGGCCCTCCATGCGGGTGATGATGACGGTCTGGCTGACGGTGGGCAGCGTGTACTCTGCATTCAGTGCCGCCGCTGCGCCGCAGAAGCTGGACACACCGGGGGTATCATCGTAGGGAATGCCCTCGGCGTCCAGCACATCCATCTGCTCCCGGATGGCACCGTAAAGGCAGGGGTCGCCGGTGTGCAGGCGCACGGTGATCTTACCCGCAGCTTCCATCTGCCGCATCACATCCAGCACCTGCTCCAGCGTCATTTCAGCGCTGTTATAAATGGCGCAGTCTGCCTTTGCAAGGCCCAGCAGGGCCGGGTTCACCAGACTGCCCGCATAGATGATGCAGTCGGCTTTCTGAAGCAGGGCCGCGCCCCGCCGGGTGATGAGGTCCGGTGCGCCGGGGCCTGCACCAACAAAATGTACCATAACGTTACTCCTTTACCAAAACAGTGGCAAAATAACCGGCCTGTTCCTGCGGCCGCTCAAGGGAAAGATCCGGGTAGACCCGCTCGTCCGGCAGACCGCAGTTGCACACAAGTGCGCTTTTTTTCAGCTTATCTGCCTGCTGCAGGGTATCCAATAAGACAGGCAATTGCCTGCCGGCTTTCATCAATACCTTGGTGCCGGGCATTTCCAGCACGCGGTCTGTCCAGCCGCCGGGCGCAATGGTAAGCGGCGTATCCATGCCGCCGGTCAGCGGCACATTCAGCCGCGCCGCCGCCGCACAAAAGCTGGGCACGCCTGCCGCCATGGCGGTGGCATAACCCCCGGCCTGCAAGATCTCCTGCAGGTAACCAAAGGTGGCATAGATGGAAACATCACCGATGTTCAGCATGGCAACGTCCTGCCCGGCATCCAGATACTGCCGCACCGCGGCGGCGGCTTTTTCGTGCGAAGCCGCCAGCACGGCCGGGTCACGGCTCATGGCAAAGTACAGCGGGACGATGGTCTTGCCGTCCAGCGCTTTTCCCAGCGCACTGCGGGCGATGTCCAGCGCCAGCATCTGGCCGGAAGCAGTCTGCGGCGCGGCCAGCACCGGGCACTGCCGGATGAGCCGCACAGCCTGCAGCGTCATCAGCTCCGGGTCGCCGGGGCCGACGCTGACACCGTAAAATGTACCTTTCAGTTCTGCCATTCCTGCATCAGCTCCTTTGCCGTTTTTGTCTCGCCCAGCGGGCCGTGCTGGTTGGAAAAGAGCACCGCGCCCACCCGGAAGGCCCCGCCTGCCCGTCGGTCCAGATGCATCTGGATGGCGGCAAGGATGCTTTCCAGCACCGGTGCACGCAGCTGTGCGCCGTCCAGAATGTCAAGGCAGGCATCGGTGGTGGCGGCATCCATCAGGGCGGCGCACACCTCATGCGCGGCACCGCACAGCGCCGCATGGGCACAGAACACCTCGGCACGGCCATCCGCCGTGTGGGAGTGGGTGTTCATGACCCCTGCCGCCAGCTTGCAGAGCTTGCCCACGTGGCCTACCAGAAGCACTTCCTCAAATTTGGCCGTGGCGGCCATATCCAGCGTATCTCCGATGAAGTTTGAAGTTTTGACCACCGGGAACCGCTCGAACTGCGGCAGAGCGCTGGCCAGATAATCCAGCCCGTAGTTGCCGGGGGCCAGCACCAGCCGCCGGGGGCCGGGGGCATTTTTTGCGCGCAGTGCGGCCTGATTCATTTCCAGCTGGATGGTATCCAGAATGGCCTGCTGGCTCATGGGTTCCACGATGCCGCTGGTGCCCAGAATGGAAAGCCCGCCCTCCACCCCGATGTGCGGGTTGAAGGTGCGCTTTGCCGTCTCGGCACCGCCTTCCACAGAGATGGTCACCGCAAAGCCGCCGGTGTAGGCAGCATTTTCAGCTTCCCGTTCCAGCGCTTCGGCAATCATCTGGCGGGGCACATGGTTGATGGCGGCCTCGCCTACGGGTTGGTCAAGGCCGGGCTTCGTCACCCGGCCCACCCCCTCGCCGCCAAGGATGCGCACGCCGGGGGCATCCGGTTCCAGTACCACTGATGCGACCACCGGCAGGCCCGTAGTCACATCCACATCGTCGCCGCCGTCCTTGCGGATGGCACATGCGGCACCTGTGTCCGTGCTGCGGCACCAGAGGGGAGCCACCTCCACCACAATGCCCTTGGGCGTGCGCAGAGCCACCGTTTCCGGTTCGCGGCCGGTCAGCAGCAGACGCGCCGCCCCTGCAGCCCCCAGCGCGGCACAGGTGCCGGTGGTATAGCCGCAGCGCAGCAGCTTCTGCCCGCTGCGGACGTAATGCTCAAACTGCGGCTTTCCGGCGGGTGCCTTTTCGGCTTCCGGCTCCGGTGTGCCAAACAGAGCCGTGTACTGCTGTTCGGTCAGGCCGTACAGGGTGCGGATGTTCTCCGGCTGAAACGCCTGTTCCGGGGTCAGCACGCCGGAAACACCACCGGGCGAAACGCACACCACCGTGTCCGCTATTTTTTCAGCCAATTCCAGCTCGTGCAGGCTCAGGATCACCGCCAGCTGACCGGTATGGGCCAGCTCCTTTAAAATGGTGAGCAGCTCGATCTTGCCCTTGATATCCAGAAAAGAGGTCGGCTCGTCCAGCAGGATCACTTCCGGCTGTTGGCACAGTGCCCGGGCCAGCAGGATGCGCTGGCGCTGGCCGTCGCTGATGCGGTTAAAATCCCGGTCTGCAAGGTGTGCCGCGCCCACCAGCTCCAAAGCTCTGTGCACCTGCTGCCTGTCCTCGGCAGACAAAATGCCCAGCCGTCCGGTGTAGGGATAGCGCCCCGCCGAAACAAAGTCAAAGCAGGTGGTCAGCTCCATCCGGCGGCTGTGGGGAGCCATGAGAGCCAGTTTCTGCGCCCGCTGGGTACCGGTATAGGCAGTAAGATCCTTCCCCGCCAGAAGCACTGTGCCGCCCATGGGGGCCAGCTGGCCCGCCAGTGTGCGCAGTAAGGTGGATTTGCCTGCGCCGTTGGGGCCAATCAAGGTCAGGATCTGGCCCGGCTGCACCCCGAGGCAAATATCCGAGAGCAGCGGTGTCTTGCCATAGCCGATGGCAAGCTCCCGCGCAGTGCAAAGTGCTTTTTCGTTCATCATGCGCCCTCCCGCTCTGAATTGCGCCGCACCAGCAGCCAGATGACCACCGGTGCGCCGAACACGGCCGTGACCGAGCTGATGGACAGCTCCGTGGGCGCGAACAGACTGCGGGCCAGCAGGTCGCAGAACAGGCAGAAAGCCGCACCGCCCAGACAGCACCCGGGCAACACATGCAGCGGCTTTGCGCTGCCCAGCAGCTGCTTGACAAGGTGCGGCACCGCGATGCCTACAAAGGAGATCGGCCCCGCAAAGGCGGTGACGCAGGCCGCCAGCAGGCTGGATAGCAGCACCAGCGCTGCCGAGAAAGGCTTGACATTCACGCCCACGCTGCGGGCGTACTCCTCGCCCATCTGGTAGGCGGCCATGGGCTTGGAAAGCAGAAAGGATGCCGCCAGTGCAGGCAGCACCACCAGTGCCGCAGCCTGCACATTGGCCCATGTCACGCCGGAAAAGCTGCCCTGCGACCAGTTGTGCAGATTGACGATGTTAGAATCCTGCGCAAAGGCCACCACGATATCGGTGATGGCGGAGCAGATATAGCCGATCATCACACCGCAGATGACCAGAATGCTCATGCGCTGCACCCGCCGGGCCACCGCCAGCACAAAGGCCATGGCAGCCATGGCACCCGCAAAGGCAGCCGCGATCATGGTGGCCGAGCTGGTCAGCATCCCGCGGTCCAGAAACACCACCATGGTCAGGGCCACCGCCAGCTTTGCGCCGCTGGAAACGCCCATAACAAATGGCCCGGCAATGGGGTTTGCAAAAAAAGTCTGCAGCAGGTAGCCTGCCGCGCTGAGGGCTGCCCCCAACAGCGCCGCCATGACCGCGCGGGGCAGGCGCAGCTGCAGGATGATGTTCCCCGCAAGCGCATCGCCGCCCTTGCCCAGCAGTGCCGTCAGCACCGCTCCCGGTGCAAGGGATACGCTGCCCCAGAACAGGTTCAGCGCAAAAAGCACCGCCACGGCTGCTGCAAGGGCAATATAGGCGGCTGCAAGGCGTCTGGTACGGGTCATAGGCTTTCCTTTCTGTAAAATTTTCCTTCTTTAGTCCACATGGGTTAGGAATTTCAGGGTACTGGCGGCAGGTGTGCCCTTGGTAAACACCCGGTTCATGTCCACGATCAGGTCTGCCAGCTCCATGCTCTGCTGGAACAGGCTCTGGGTGGTGCACCACACCTGACCGTTCTGCACCGCTTTGAACTCGTTCAACAGTGGGAAACGCTCGGTCAGCTGGTTCACCGATGCGATCATGCCCTCGATGGCGCTGTTGTAGATGAGCACATCGGCATCCTTTGCACCTGCATAGAAGTCCTCAAGCGGCAGGTTCATAGTAGCAAGGCTGTTGCCATTGTCCGTCAGGTCCGCAAAGACATAGCTGCCGCCCGCCATCTCGATCATGCGGGCCACATAGTCACTGCCTTTGCGCACAGTGGCAAGGTTGTTGGTGGTCAGCGAGAAGAAGGCGCAGCTTTTTCCCGTGGGTTTCTGCGAGAGGATGGGCTGAACGGCTGTCTCCTGCGCGGAAAACACCTGCTCGGCCTGTTCTTCCCTGCCCAGCAGGATGCCGTAAAGCTTGATCCACTCCATGCGGGCCAGCGGGTCGCTCTCGTAGCTGGAACGCTCCACCAGCACCGGGATGCCAAAGTGTTCCAGCTGCTCCTTTACCTCCGGCGTGTGCAGGATCATGGTATTCTCAATGGCAAGGCGGCAGCCCGCTGCCAGGATCTGCTCGTAATCCGGGGCGCTGTACTTGCCGGCGTAGGCAATTTTTCCCTCTTCCATGGCCTGCTGCACCGCGGGCAGATACCAGCCCTCGGCCTTGGTGCCGGAAAAGGCCACGCTGTCCAGTGCGTCCAGATGCAAAAGCAGATCCATCACCGAGGTGGAGACCAGATAAATATTCTCCACCGGCTGGCGCAGCACAGTCACATCAGCAGGCAGACCGTCCACCTCCGCAGCATCTTCCGGCACAACAAGGAACCGTGCATCCGACTCCGCGATGGTCAGCATGGTATAGCCGCCCTCATAGCAGTCCGCTGTGAACTGCTGTGCATAGTCCAGCTTGTAATGATGGGAGAAAACAAGACTTTCCGTATTGGCAGGCTGAGCCTTGCTGCCGCAGCCGGTCAGCGTCAGCGCCGCAGCGGGGATCAGTTTCAGAAATTGGTTGCGAGTGATTTTCATTCAAATATCCGGACGTTTGTCGTTCCGACCCCTCTTGTGAAAAGGCGTTTGGAGCGGCCCTGCGGTTGCGCAGCAATGAAAGCCCCAGTGGGTCTTTCAAGCAGGCGAGCGATCTGCGATAGCAGATGGAAGGGCTTTGCCCTGACAAGCGTCGGGGCCGCGACAAACGCGAAATAAAAAATTGATTTTCCGCTGAGTATGCCCAGAGCGTAAGCGGAGGGCATTCTCAATCGTTAGCCTTCAGACTTGCGGAATCAAAGGTCAGCGTATACTCGATCTCGTGGGGGGTGCTCATGGCAACGGTATCGGCGGTGACATCCAGTGCGGTATCCAGCGCCGATACCGGAATTTCAAAGGTGGAATTGCCCTCGGTGTTGGTGGGCAGATACTTCTCGCCGTCCACGAGCATATAGTCGTAGTTGGGGCTGCTCCACACGATGGTAGCGGTCATTTTGCCGTCTGCCACGGTCAGGGCGGCGGGGCTCTCCACGGTGGCACGGCCGGAGCCGCCTTCCAGCGTCACCTCACAGGTGTAGGTGCCGTCTGCCGGGGTCTCGGCTTCCGCAGCCTTTTCCACGGCATCACGCACGCTGACGACATGATCGTACCACTTGCCCTTGGTGCCCAGAATGGCAAGGTCAAAGTCCGTATCCACAGCAGTGACCGGAATGTCAAAGCCGTACACCTCCTCCGAGGTGCCGTCGGAATAGGTGACGGTATCTGTGGTGGGCTGCAGCCAGTCGGCCTCGTGGTCGGCGGCATCGGAAGCCTTGCCCAGATACAGGTTGACGATATGGGTGGAAGCAAGGCTGACATGGAAGGTCATCTGGCCGTTCTCCACGGTCAGGGTGCCCTTGCCGTCGCAGGCTTCGTTGGCGTGGAACATGCTGCTGTCGGTGTCAAACTCGGCGGTATACACACCATCCGGCAAAGCGGCGGTCTCAGCGGCAGAAGAATCCACAGAGGATGCCGCCTCGGAAGAAGCAGCACTGGAAGCTGCAGAAGATGCCGTGGAAGAAGCGCCGCAGCCCACCAGCAGACTCAGTGCCAGAGAAGCAGCGACAACACAGGAAAAAACGCGTTTCATAGGAAATACCTCTACATTATAAAAAATCAGCTTTTATTATACCATTGTTCAGATAAAAAATGAACCCTCTCCACCGGATGCCGCAAAGCGGCCGCGAGACGGAGAGGGTTCGTTTGATCAACCGTTCAGAGAATCGATCGCCGCCTTGGTGTGGGCGACATACAGCTTCTGGACATCCTCGATCTCACCCAGACCAGCGATCTGGCAGTCGATGCTGTCGAAAGCACCGGAAGCCTTGAACTGGCTCAGCCAGGAGTCGGCATCCTCACCGGCCATATCGTTGTTGGCGTGATCGCCGGCAACCACCATCAGCGGGCGCAGGATGACCTTGGTGTAGCCCGCAGCCTTAACAGCCTCGATCACGTTCTCGCAGGCAGTCTCTTCCGGCTTGCCCTCAACGGTGCCAATGAACACATTGTCGTAGCCCAGAGTCTGCATAGTGGTCTGCATCTGGCTGTAGCTCACCTTTGCGGTGTGAGAGGTGCCGTGGCCCATAAAGACAAAGGCGACCTTGTCCGCAGCAGCGGCATCCAGACTGTCGTAGCCGGCTTCCTTCACGGCAGCAGCGGTGACAGCCTTGGCAACGTCTTCCTTATCCTGATTGATGATGGTGGCATCGGAACCGACCTCGCCCAGCAGGGGCTCAGCCACAGCGACAGATTCAAACTTGTCGCGGTAGGTGTCGATCATTTCCATCATCTCGTCGTACTCAGCACCGTGCATCAGGTGGGTGGGCTGGACGACCAGATTCTTCACGCCGTTTTCCACAGCGCGGTCCATGGCCTGCTGCATGTTGTCGATCTTTTCGCCGTCACGAGCCTGCACATGGTTGATGATGATCTGTGCGGTGAATGCGCGGCGCACAGACCAATCCGGGTATGCGGCCTGCAGAGCATCCTCGATGCCCTTGATGTCCTTCACGCGGCTGTCGTTGAAGGAGGTGCCGAAGGAGACCACCAGCAGCTCGTTGTCGCCAATGTCGTCCTGATTGCGGGCATCGTCCTTGGAAGCATCACCGGTGTCACGGCCAAAGTAGTCGGGGTCGGCGTTCTCACCTTCCACCAGTTCCTTCTGGGTGTCGGTCAGGGCATCCCATGCAGCCTTGGCGGCTTCGCACTGGGCATCGGTATCCTCATTGCGCTCCTGCACATAGATGGCATCGATCAGGTCTGCCACGTTCTTTGCTGCCATTTCGTCAGCCTCCTCGCTGCTCGCTTCGCTGGAAGCGGAAGACGCAGCGGTGCTGGATGCAGTGCCGGAAGCAGCACCGCCGCAGCCGGTGAGCACGCCGGCGCACAGAGCCAGAGCCGTAACAGCTGCGGCCAGCTTTTTGGTTTCGATCTTTCTCATTGTCTTGTCCTTTCCTGCTGGATAAATTGCGGTTTGAACCAAACAAAGGGTACAGGAAAGAAAGATGAAAGAAGAGGCCCTTCTGTCCTGCGGATGGCATGACAAAAAGACCTCTGTTGTTTCAGGGCTTTTTGGTACAACCAATTCCTCGTGATCTGGGGTTTGCACCCCCGTACCAACAGCAGGCAGGTTTCCTGGCTGAAAGATCGCCGCCCGTCATCTCCTTCCCAGAGCAAAAGCTCCAGTGGCTGGTGCAAAGCACCCTGATGCGGACTCCCTTATCACAGTGACGAGATCGTGCGGGATCTGCACCCGCTTCCCTTTTACCCTTTCCGCCGTGCAGTGCATCGGCAAAAGGCACCTGCTGTTTTTCTGTTCAGTTCGTCCGGCATTATATCATAAAACTGCGCAGAATGCAATAAAAAACGGCATCCTGCCTTTTTATAAGGAAGGATGCCGTTTGGAGATCGAGCCAAATGCGGAACTTACTGGAGCGCACGGATCGCATTGATGGTGATTTTGTACTGGAAGGCCACGCTGTCAAACAGCTCCTTGGTACCTTCCAGTGTGCCTGTGCGCAGCACCTCGGTCAAATCGTAGGTGGGCTGATACAGGTTGGTAAAGCCCAGGTTCTGGCACACGCCCTTGAGCGTGTGTGCCGCACGGAATGCTTCCTTCACATTTCCTTCCTTCAATGCCTGCTCCAGTTTCGGATAGCTGTCGTCGTTCAAAAACATCAGCGTAAATTTGCAGATCATGCCTTCGTTGTAAAGCCGCTTGAGCACGTCCTCATAATTTGCGCCCATCTGTCTATAACATTCCTGAATCGTCATGGTTTGTCGCTATGCCTTTCTTTTTCTACTTATCCCGCCTGATTTGCCACAGAGTGACAAAAGCGCCATCCATTTTGTTGCACTTTGTTGCGTTTTTAATATATCACGCCTTACTGCGTTTTTCAATGCAGAGACAAAAAGTCTTGCACTTTTCACATATTGTCCCGAGTTTTTCTTGCAATTTGCCTATCAATTTCTTCCGGCTGGCTTTTTTTCTCCGACTTTGCCGTGCCTGCATGGCTGCAGGGCTTTTCCTGCCT
>OOCE01000119.1_pt1 | contig 26696 bp, 19 predicted proteins | sample 1671421 | NCBI WGS metagenome assembly OOCE01 (sample SAMN06348155, study PRJEB24527) | human gut metagenome | biome: human gut; feature: ankylosing spondylitis patient; material: feces | host: Homo sapiens | place: China | collected 2015-10 | reverse complement strand
ATATTTACATATTGCGCGCGAAACGCGGAAAAACGCTGAATTTGCGCGCAAATCAGCGCAAAAGCGCGCGGAAAGGCGGGGCACGGGTGACAAAACAGCAGAAAAAGGACGTGCGGAAAGGACTGCGGCGATATGGCAGGGCGATGGAAGCGGCCGAAGACACCCCGGACGAGCTGACGCAGGCCTGGGGCCGGGTGATCGGGAAGGCGCTGGACTACTATGACGAGGCGGACCCGGTGTGCGCCGGGATCCTTGTGCGGCGGTACATGGCCGGAGAAAAAGAGTGGGACGTGGTGGAGGCGCTGCACATCGGGCGGACGACCTACTACCGCAAGGAGCTGGAGGCGTTGAGCACGGTGGGACTTTTTGCCGCACGGGAGGGGCTGGTGTAGCCATGCCCATACAGGAGCATGGGACAGGCTGAGTGCGATGCATCCGGCCTGTTTGTGCTGCAACGCAGCAAACCGCGTGCTGAAAAGTGCGCGGTTTTTTTATTGCGGACCCGGACGGTAGACTGGGAGCCAAAGCACGGAGGGAGGACCGGGGATGGCAAAGCGGAGATACTGCAAAAACACCGTGCCCGGGAAGCAGGGCCGGGGCAAAAAGTACCCGGCGGCTGTGCGTGCCGAAGTGGTGATGGCCATGATCGGCTCAAACTCCATCTGCGCAGTGGCGCGCAGGTACGGCGTGCCGGAGAGCACCATCCGCAGCTGGATGGCCGAGGAGGCCGGAAAGCCGGACGGAGTATTTGCAGCAGCGCGGGCCGAGGCGGCGCGGGAGATCGCGGCGCGGGCGGCTGTGGGCGCAAAGGCCCAGGTGAGCTACCTGCAGCAGCGGGTGGCCGAGAACCAGAGGGCGGCCGAGGTGCGGGAAAAGCTGCACCGGCGGCTGGACGAGGACGCCAAAGCGCGGCAGTACGACATCGGGGTGCAGCTCAAGAGCGAGGACGAGACGCTGCAGGACACCATGGAGACCGGCCTTGTGGCATACGGAGCGCCGGGCAGCTACGACCGGCAGCTGAGCGACGAGGAGCGGAAAGAGCTGGAAAAGCAGCTGGAGCGATACGACAGCCGGGTGATGACCGACCGGGACGCGGCGAACGTCGCGGCGGTGCTGCTCACGGCGGCGGGGGCTGCGGCTGCGCTGGTGCACCAGGACACCACAGACCGGGACAGCAGACAGAGCGCCCCGGCGGTGCTGATGGAGCTGAGAGGCACAGAGGACGAGGCAGAGGTGATACTGGATGGACCGGGCTAAGGGCAGACCCATCGTATGGAGACCACAGCCGAGGCAGGCGGCCTTTATGGCACGCGGCGAGGACGAGGCGCTGTACGGCGGCGCAGCCGGCGGCGGGAAGAGCGACGCGCTGGTGATCGAGGCGCTGCGGCAGGTGGACGTGCCCAACTACAGGGCGCTGATCCTGCGCAAGACTTTCCCACAGCTGCGGGAGCTGATCGACAAGACCATGCAGTACTACAAGCCGGTATTCCCGTCGGCGCGGTACAACAGTAGCACACACTGCTGGACGTTTCCGTCGGGGGCAAAGATCTATTTCGGCAGCATGTTCCGCACGCAGGACAAGTACAACTACCAGGGCCAGCAGTTTGACTACATCGGGGTGGACGAGCTGACACACTTTACATGGGAGGAGTACAGCTACCTGATGAGCCGCAACCGACCGAGCGGGCCGGGCACACAGGTGTACATCCGGGCCACGGCAAACCCCGGCGGCATCGGCCACGGATGGGTGAAGGCGCGGTTTATCACACCGGCACCACCGGGCACCCGGATGGTGCAGCTGGTGGATGTGAAGAAGCCGGACGGCAGCGTGGAAAAGCTGCGGCGCACCCGCATCTTTATCCCGTCGACCATCTTTGACAACCCGGCGCTGCTGAAGAACGACCCGGGCTATTTGAACAACCTGGCTTCCCTGCCGGAGGCGGAGAAGCAGGCGCTTTTGTACGGCAGCTGGGACAGCTTTAGCGGGCAGGTGTTCACCGAATGGCGCAACGACCCGGACCACTACGAGGACCAGAGATGGACCCACGTCATCAAGCCGTTCCGCATCCAGGCGCACTGGAAGATCTGGCGCGGGTACGACTTTGGCTATGCAAAGCCGTTTTCGGTGGGATGGTACGCGGCGGACGAAGAGGGCAGGCTGTACCGCATCAAGGAGCTGTACGGCTGCACCGGGACGCCCAACGAGGGAACGAAAGTCAACCCGGTGGAGCAGGCGCGGATGATCAAAGAGGCGGAGGAAAACGACCCGATGCTGCGGGGCCGACACATCCAGGGCGTGGCGGACCCGGCGATCTTCAACGAGAGCCAGGGCGAGAGCATTGCCGCCATGCAGGAAAAGCACCCGAACTATATTTTCTGGGCACCGGGCGACCACACCCGGCTGGCGGGCAAGATGCAGTTCCATTACCGGCTGGCCTTTGACGCCGAGGGCCGGCCGATGTTCCAGGTATTCGATACCTGCAAGCATTTTATCCGGACCATCCCGAACCTGGTGTACGACGAGAGCAACGTGGAGGACATCGACACCACACAGGAAGACCACATTTACGACGAGTGCCGGTATGTGCTGATGGAAAACCCCATCAGCCCGCGCAAGACCGAGAGCGTGCCGATGCTGAAGGATGACCCGCTGGACATGGACGTGCGCAAGAGCCCCACAAGGGTGATGAGGATTTGAGACGATGACGATGGACGAGAAAGAGCTGCTGCGACAGCTGTCGGAGCGATACCCACCACAGGAAGAGAGCGGCCAGCAGATGCCGGACTGGATGATGCAGGGCGGACAGCCTGCGCAGATGCCGATGGGCATGCAGCTGCTTCCGGCACGGCCGGAGGAAGCCTCTGACGAAGCGGAAGCAATCGGTGAGGACGAGGTGCGGCAGGCAAACGACCTGCTGCAGAAGTACAAGGCGGGCAAGGCCGCGCTGGACAAACGCATCATCGAAAACGAGCTGTGGTTCCGGATGGGACACTGGAAGAACTACCAGAACAAGATGATGGAAGGCAAGCCGAAGCCTTCCAGCGGGTGGCTGTTCAACAGCATTGCCAACAAGCACGCCGATGCCATGGACAACTACCCGGAGCCGAACGTGCTGCCGCGCGCAGCGGACGACGAGGCGACCGCCAAGGTGCTGTCGAAGATCCTGCCCACGGTGCTGGAGCAGTGCGACTACGAGACGGCCTACAGCGACACCTGGTGGCGCAAGCTCAAGACCGGAACCGGCGTGAAGGGCGTGTTCTGGGACCCGGCGGCGCGGGGCGGACTGGGTGAGATCAGCATCAAGAGCATCAACATCCTGATGCTGTACTGGGAGCCGGGCGTGGAGGACGTGCAGGACAGCCCGAACCTGTTCAGCCTGAGCCTGGCCAACAACGACCAGCTGGAAAGCCAGTACCCACAGCTCAAGGGACACACCGGCCACAGCCTGGACGTGGCAAAGTACGTCCACGACGACAGCCTGGACACCAGCGACAAGAGCGTGGTGGTGGACTGGTACTACAAAAAGGCCCTGCCCGGCGGACAGACGGTGCTGCACTACTGCAAATATTGCAACGGCGTGGTGCTGTATGCCAGCGAGAACGACCCGGCCATGAGGGACCGGGGCTTTTACGATCACGGAAAATACCCCTTTGTGTTCGACCCGCTGTTCCGGGAAGAGGACAGCCCGGCGGGCTTTGGGTACATCGACGTGATGAAGGACACCCAGACCGCCATTGACGAGATGAACCACGCCATGGACGAGAACGTGAAGCTGGCCGCGAAGCAGCGGTATGTGCTGAGCGACACGGCAGGCGTGAACGAGGAAGAGCTGGCAGACTTTGGCCGGGACATCGTGCATGTGGTGGGACGGCTGACGGATGACACCTTCCGGCCGCTGCAGGTGAGCGGGCTGCAGGGCAACCTGATCACCTACCGGGATGACCGGGTGAGCGAACTGAAGGAGATCAGCGGCAACCGGGACGTGAGCCAGGGCGGCACCACCAGCGGACTGACGGCAGCCAGTGCCATTGCGGCCCTGCAGGAAGCGGGCAGCAAACTGAGCCGCGACATGCTGAAGAGCGCATACCGGGCCTTTGCGAAAGAGTGCTACCTGGTGATCGAGCTGATGCGGCAGTTTTACGACGAACAGCGGGTGTACCGTATCACCGGCGAAAGCGGCGGCACGGAGTATGTGCCTTTTAGCAACGCGGCACTGCAGGCGCAGCCCGGCGGCATGGTGGGCGGTGTGCAGCTGGGCGACCACGAGCCGGTGTTTGACATCACGGTGACGGCGGCAAAGAAGAGCACCTTCAGCCGCCTTAGCCAGAACGAGACGGCGAAAGAGTGCTACCAGCTGGGATTTTTTGCACCGGCGAACGCGGACGCCGCGCTGGCGGCGCTGGACATGATGGACTTTGAAGGCATCGAAAAGGTGCGGGAGCGGGTGAGCCAGAACGGCACGCTATACCAGCAGCTGCAGCAGATGGCCCAGCAGCTGCAGAAGATGGCGGCGATCATCGACCAGCAGAACGGCACCAACGTGAGTGCGGCGGCCAGCGCGGCCGGGCAGGCGGCGGGTGCTGCGGGCGGCGGGAGCGGTGGCAGCACAGGCGCAAAGACCAGAACCAACAGCTTGGGCGGTGCTGTGGGAGGCAGCGACAACAGCCTTTCCACGCAGGCAGCCCGGCGGGCGATGGACGTGAACAACCCGAACAAGTAAAGGAGAAAGAACATGGAACTGTACGAGACCATTGAGGGCATGACCAGCACCGACTACCGGGAACGCTTCAAAGCGGAGTACCGGCAGACGAAGATCCGGTACGAGAAACTGAAGGACTTTTGCAACCGGATCGAGGCAGCAGCGAGGACCGGCACGGAACCGCCGGAACACCGCTGCCCGCTTGACCTGCTGCAGGAGCAGCAGAAATACATGGGGCTGTACCTGAAAATGATGGAGATCCGGGCAGTGATCGAAGAGGTTGCGCTGAAGGAGGAAAAGGCATGATCGAAGCAAGTGTGATGCGCACGGTATGGAACGACGGCAAGACCGGCTACGAGGTGAAGGCAAAGGGCCATGCGGGCGCGGGAAAGTACGGGCAGGACATTGTGTGCGCAGCGGTGAGCTGCCTGATGCAGACCCTTGCCAACGAGGTGGAGGAGGCTGCGCGGGCAGGCCTTGTGGCGCTGGGCGCTGTGGCACACGGTGAGGGCTGGATGCGCGTGGAGGTGACCCCGACCAATGAGAGCTGCGACATGGTGGAAGCATGGGTGGAGCTGGTACAGGACGGACTGGACGCGCTGGCCGAGAGTTACCCGGAGAACGTGGAGCTGGTGGTGAACATGGTGTTTGCGGACGGCAAGGCACCGGACCCGGCACAGTTGCCGGACATGGTGGACGGAAAGATGAACCTGCAGCTGTTTGCAGAAGGCGGCGGAGACGGCGGTGCTGCTGGCGATGGGGCGGAAGCGGCCCCGGCGGTGCAGGCCCCGGAGCTGCGCCCCGCACAGGAGCGGCTGGCAAAGCGCAGCCGACCGGGCAGAGCGGCGAAGGCCGCACCGGCACCGTCCGCCGACGGCGGCGAGGACGCCGGAACTCCCCCAAAGGGGGAGCCGAGTAAAGAGGAAGCACCCGGCGAAGAGAAGCCCGAGACGCGGCAGGGACAGCCCGAGCAGGAGCCAAAGCCGACGGACCCGGCGGAAAAGCGCAAGGCCTTTGGCCAGCTGATGCAGGGCGAGTACGCAGCCGAGTTTGAGGAGGCACTGCAAAGGGCGTCGGAGATGGCCGTGCAGAACGTGCTGGACAACCCGGCGGTGAAGGGGCTGATGGACGCGCTGGGCGAGGCGTATGGCATCGACGTGCAGAGCGCGGACAACCTGGCTGCCCTGACCGAGGCCGTGAAGAACGGGAAGGTGAAGAACGACGAGTACTACGAGACGCTGGCAGCGGAGCGCGGCATCAGCGTAAAGACCGCGCGGGAAATGGACCGGATGGAAAGCGAGCTGCAGCGGGCGAACGCCGAGAAGCAGCGGGCCGAACAGATCCGGCAGGCGGCCGAGCACCAGCAGCGGGCAGCCGCCGTGCGGGCCCAGTGGGAAGCGGAAGCGGCGCAGCTGAAGGTGAAGTACCCGGCGTTTGAGCTGGACGAGGTGCTGAACAACCCCAGCGTGGCGGACATGATCCGGCGCGGCATCGGGCTGGAAGCGGCGTACCGGGCCGCCTACTTTGACCAGCTGATGGAGGCAAGCACGGCACGCACGGCCCAGCAGGTGGAGCAGGGCGTGACGGCGCGGATCCAGCAGAGGGCACAGCGGCCGGCCGAGAACGGGGCGCACCCCGGCGGCGCGGCCGAGATGAAGGTGGACGTGGCGCACATGACCGCCAAGCAGCGGGCCGAGCTGGCAAAGCGGGCACGGCGCGGAGAGCGCATCGTGCTGTGAGAGATTTCCCACGCAGAGGGCGTGAGAAGATAAAAAACCTTGAAGGAGGACAAACAGATGAGCAAAAAGAGACTGGATCTGCAGATGTTTGCGGATGCAAGCGCACAGCTGCAGAATACCACCGCATCCAGCGGCATGACCGCCGAGATGAAGACCTACTACGAAAAGACCCTGCTGGATCTGGCAGAGCCTGCGCTGGTGCATGACCAGTTCGGCGACAGCTACCCGATCCCGGCGAACAACGGCAAGACCATTGAGTTCCGCCGGTACGACAGCCTGCCGAAGGCCACCACCCCGCTGACCGAAGGCGTGACCCCGACCGGCCAGACCCTGAACGTGACCACCATCACCGCCGAGGTGCACCAGTACGGCGGCTGGGTGGCCCTGACCGACATGCTGGACCTGACCGCCATTGACAACAACGTGGTGCAGGCCACCAACATTCTGGCCAGCCAGGGCGGCCGCACCATGGACACCGTGGTGCGCGACATCCTGAACGGCGGCACGAACGTGATTTACGCGCCCAAGGTGGCGGACGGTGTGGAGACTGCCGTGACCAGCCGCGCAACGCTGGACGCCACCGCACAGCTGACCGTGGACCTGATCGACCAGGCGGTGGCCATGCTGCAGGCCCAGAACGCAGACCCCATCGGTGACAGCTATGTGGCCATCGTGCACCCGTACACCAGCTATGACATCCGCAAGGACCCGAACTGGATCGAGGCGCACAAGTACGCGGCCCCGGAAGAGATCTTCAACGGCGAGATCGGCAAGATCAACAACGTGCGCTTTGTGGTGTCGAGCGAAGCAAAGATCTGGAAGGGCACCGGCTGCCCGTCGGGTCTGGCGGTGTTCAGCACCCTGGTGCTGGGTGCCCACGCCTACGCCACCACCGAGCTGGAGGGCGGCGGCATGCAGCACATCGTGAAGCAGCTGGGCTACGGTGATGACCCGCTGAACCAGCGCGCGTCCGTGGGCTGGAAGGCCGTGAAGACCGCCGAGCGCCTGAGCGAGCAGTACATGGTGCGCATTGAGAGCTGCAGCGCACGCTACAGCGCCAAGGCACTGGCAAACTAAGAAAATCAAGGAGGTACGACGATGGCAGTAAAAAAGACTGAGACGGCCGTGCAGGACACCGAGGCCGCAAAGAAGGACACGATGGACACCCAGGAGAAGGACACCGAGGTGATCCACCTGTTTAAAGACAGCCAGCGCTATAAGGCGTCTGTGTTTGTGGGCGTGAACGGCGAGACCTACCTGATCCAGCGCGGCGTGGACGTGGAGGTGCCGAAGGCGGTGGCCGAGGTGCTGCGCCACAGCGAAGAGATGGACAACGCGGCCATGGCCCGCATTGCCGAAGCAGAGGCGGCAGCCGTACAGCAGGCACAGCGCGTGTAACAAAAGAGACAGAGGACCCCGGTACAGCGGCACATGGCTGTGCCGGGGCCTTTTGATTTGGAAGGAGAAGATGACGAGATGACGGCGGGACAGGCCATGGAGCAGGCCGACGAGATGCGTCCGAACAATGAATTTTCGGACAGTCTGAAACAGAACTGGCTGCGGCAGTGCGACAGCCGCCTGCGCGGGAGCGTGGTGGAGCGCAGCGAGACGGTGGACTTTGACGACGTGGGCGCGGACACGGCATGGGCCGAAGGCGGCCTTGCCTACGACACCGAGCTGCTGGCCCCGGAGCAGTTTGCACCCCTGTATGTGCATTGGCTGTGTGCGCAGATGGACCTTGCCCTGGGCGAGGTGGCACGGGCGGCCAACGAGATGCAGCTGTACAGCGACTATGTGCAGGAGTTTGCCGCATGGATGCGCAGGCGCTATGCCCCGGCGGGCGGTGTGCAGTGGAGGTACTGAGATGACGGATGGGCGGAACCTGAACATTTTGCAGAGCGGGCGGCAGATGCTGCGGGCCTTTGGCGGGGTGAACGAGACCTACGGGTGCAGCGAGGCGGAGCTGAGCAGCAGCCTGAATTTTTCCGGCCGGGGGTACCCGGCTTTGCAGACGCGGGCGACCCGCAAAAAAGTGCGGGAGGTACAGGACGTGAACGGCATGTACCACCTGAACGGGCTGGTGATCTGCCGGGGAACCACGCTGGAGTACACCCCGGACGCCGACGAGAGCCGGGCTGGGGCGGTGGTGCTGGAAAACGCGCTGACCGACAACGAGAAGGCCATGACCGGCATGGGCACGAAGGTGCTGATCTGGCCGGACAAGAAGGCCTTTGACACGGTGAGCGGGGAGCTGACGGACCTTGCGGCGGCGTGGACGCTGAGCGGAGGGACCATGACCGTGACCCCCTGCGACGGCGAGGGCCGGACCTACACGCCGGACGGCGTGGGCACGACCGAGCCGGAGAGCCCGGCAGACGGGCAGCTGTTTTTGAAGGGGGACGCCGAGAGCCCTTACGGCGCGGGCAGCGTACTGCTGAAGTACAGCGCGAAGAACAAGAAGTGGAGCGAGATCCTGCTGACGAGCCTGCGGCTGCACTGCCCGGGCCTTGGCAGCGTGCTGAAGGAAGGCGACACCGTGACGGTGAGCGGGATGCCGGGCACCGTATGCAGTGCGGCGGCGGCCGGGCTGAACGGAGAGGTGAGCATCAGCACGCTGGACGGGGACGACGTGATCACGACGCTGGCCGTGCCGGAGGACAGCACCCGGTACTATGGCAGCTGGACCGTGACGGCCACCGGCACCAGCTGGCGAAGCGCCGACGGCAAGGTGACCGAGAACGAAGCGGCCGCAGCGCCGGTGAAGCTGGAACGGCGGGTGCCGGATCTGGACTTTGTGACCGAGCAGGGCAACCGGGTGTGGGGATGCAGCCGGGAGGAAAACAGCATTTATGCCTGTGCCCTGGGCGACCCCACCAACTGGTACAGCTACCGGGGCATTGCGTCGGACAGCTACGCGGTGAGCGTGGGCAGCGACGGCGCGTTTACCGGGGCGGCCAGCTGCCTGGGGTACCTGCTGTTTTTTAAGGAAAACTGCATCCACAAGCTGTACGGCTCGAAGCCAAGCGACTACCAGATGAGCAGTGTGCGGTGCCGGGGCGTGGCGGCAAATGCGGCAAAGAGCCTGTGCGTGATCGCGGAGACACTGTATTATCTGTCGCCGGACGGGGTGATGGCGTGGAGCGGAAGCCTGCCTGCCAAGGTGAGCGGCGCGCTGGACACCGGGAAGCTGACGGCGGTGGACCGGGCCGTGGGCGGGCAGCTGGATGCGCGGTACTACCTGTACCTGCACCGAAAAACGGACACGGGCAGCGGGCGGCTGCTGGTGTACGACACCGAGCGGGGCCTGTGGCAGGAGGAGAGCGCGGCGGGCACCGGGATGGTGAGCACCGGCCAGCAGCTGTACCTGTGGGACGGCAATGCCCTGTGGGCGGCCGACCCGGAGCGGGAAGTGAGCGGCGAGGACGAGACGGGGCTGAAATTTGAGGCCGTGACCGGAGACATCGGCCTTGCCGTGCCGGACGACAAGTACATCAGCCGGGTCACGCTGCGCATGGATGCCCTGGCCCACACGGTGCTGACCGTGGCGGTGAGCTACGACGGCGGGGACTGGGAGACGGTGAGCAGCTGTGCGGTGACGAGGGACCACCAGCGGGTGAACCTGCCCTTTGTGCCCCGGCGGCACGACACCATGCGGCTGAGATTTGCAGGCACCGGACAGATGGTGCTGCGGAGCATGGCCTTTACGTTTGCGGATGCAGCAGGGGCAAGGGTGAGCGGCGCGGTGCCGAGACGATGAAAGGAGAAGACAATGGCGAGCATTGCGGGACTGGCGGGCATCGGCCTGCCGAGATTCAGCGACCAGATGCCGGAGGCGGACGCGCAGGCGCTGACGAACTACCTGTACCAGCTGAACGAGCAGCTGACCTATGTGCTGACCAACCTTAGCAGCGAGAACATGAGCGAGGATTATCTGAGCGGAAAGGAGAGCTGAAGATGAGCAGACTGAGCAACGCGCGGAGCGAGCTGGAGCGCTTTGAACAGACGAAACCGGCCGACTACCAGAGCAAGTACCAGGGCCAGATCGACAACGTGATGGGCAAGCTGGATGATCTGGGCGGTTACGACTATGACCCGGCGGCCGATACGGCATACCAGCAGTACAAGAGCGAGTACACCCAGAAGGCAAAGCTGGCGAACCAGAACGCGCAGGCCAGTGCCAGCGCACTGACCGGCGGGTACGGCTCCAGCTACGGCACCCAAGCGGGCCAGAAGGCCTATGCGGCGACCATGAGCGACCTGGACACGATGCTGGACAGCCTGACGAGCCAGAGCCGCAGCGAGTACAACACGAAAAAGAGCGGGCTGCAGCAGGAGCTGAACGGCCTGCAGGAGGCCGAGCAGAATGACTACAACAAGTACCAGAAAGACCTGTCGAACTGGTACAACGACCTGAGCTACAGGCAGAACGAGTACAACAACGCCTATGCACAGCGGCAGCAGAACGTGAGCAGCACCCTGAACGGGCTGTTCAGCGTGCTGGGCATTGCGGCGCAGATCCTGCCGTTTTTCTTTATCTGAGAATGGAGGTAGAGCATGGGGACCATCAAGAGACTGAACGACCAGCAGAAACAGCAGGCACAGGCGGAAGCGGCCATGCCGGGGGCGTATGAGAACCGCTACGACGAAGGGATCCAGAACGCGCTGGCGGGCATGGACAGTGCCAACAGCGCAGGACTGGGATTTGACAGCCAGAATGGCACCTACCGGGGTGCCCTGAGCCGCCTGTTTGGCAACGCGGGCGCGGGGGCCAGTGCGGCCGAGCAGGTGGCAAACAGCCTTAGCGGCGGGTACGGCACGGACTGGGCCAAGAGCGCGGCACAGCAGGCGGCGACCGGGGAGACGGGCCAGACCGCGAACGTGTACGCCCAGGCACGGGCAGACGCGCTGAGCCAGTGGCAGCAGGAGCTGGCGGGCCAGGGCACCCAGCTGGACAACCTGCTGACGCAGGACGGGCTTGCACGCAGCGAGTACGACGGCAGCGTGACGGACGCAGCAAATTGGCGGAACTACCGGTACGGACGCACCCAGCAGGCCCGGCAGGAGAACAGCGACTTTTTGAGCAACGTGTGGAACGTGGTGAAGAATGTGGGCGCGGCCGCGCTGGAAGGGTACGACGCCTACAAGGGGTACCGGCAGCAGGACTGGGAAAACGCCTTTGCCCTGCGGCAGTACAACGACAACCTGAGCCGAACCGAGCTGAGCGACCAGACGGCGGCTTTGCAGCAGGCGGCAAGCTACAAGGAGGCAGGTTTTGACGATGCGGCAAAGCAGATCCTGAACCAGTACGGGCTGACGGACACGATGCTGGACAGCTGGCAGGGCCTGTCGCAGGTGGACAAGGACAAGCTGGACTACCTGACCACAGCGGCAGGCCTTGCAGGAAGCGGCTACGACACGGCGGCAAACAACTACCTGCAGATAGCGGGGCTGCCCACGGGGAGTGTGGACAACTACAGCACCATTGCAAACCGGGTGAACCAGAGCAACCTGAACTATCTGGGCGGCCAGCTGGCACTGCAGAACCGGTACAAGACCACCGGCAGAAGCGGCGGAACGGGCCGAAGCACCGGAAGCGGAAACAGCGGACTGAACTACTCCAGCAGCAACGTGACCAGCCTGCTGAAAGAAGCGGCGGGAATGGAAACGAGCAACCCGATGTACAGCGTGATCATGAACGAGCTGCAGCGGGCAGGCGTGGACGTGAACAGCGCACTGGGAACAGGCAACGGCAGCGGGACGGCGGCCCAGAGCGGGAACACCGGAAGCAAGCTGGCGGGCGTATTGCAGCGCCCGGCGGTGTTTGGTACGGTGAAGCCGGTGGACGGAACCAACGGAAACAGCTTTGACACAGCACTCACCAAGGCGCAGAGTATGACGAACCAGGGAAAGAGCGCGGACGAAATTTCGGAATACCTGATCCGGCTGGGGTTCGGCGATGATGTGATCAGCCGGGTGTCCAACGTGATGGGATGGTAAAAAGGAGAAGAAAATGGGCTGGAGCGTAGACGAGGTGCGCAGAAAGCGCGAAGCACTGGAAAAAGAGGATGCAAGCAAAAAGGCCGCTGCGGCAGCAAAGGCCAGCACGAACACAAAGGCGGCCAGCACCGCAAAGAGCGGCGGGAGCACGGGCGTGACGGCAGGTGCTCCGCTGGCAGCGGGGTTGAACACGGAGAAAAGTGTGACAGCGGGTGCCCCGCTGGCAACAGGGCTGCGCACGGTGAAAAGCGGGGCTGCGGGGAACAACAAGAAAGCCGCCGCTGCGGCAGCGCCGAGCCTTGGCGCGCGGGTGCTGGCACAGATGAACGGCACCCAGACCGCGGCGGCCACGGCCAAGACGGGGAAAAAGCTGCCGACGGTGCAGCGGCAGAACCAGCCGGAGTGGCTGCAGACAGAAAGCGGAACCCCGGCGGCGGTGGTGCGGGGTGCAAATGAGAGCCAGAAGGCCGCACAGCGGCGGCGCAGCGGCAGCGATGGCGTGCTGGCGCAGGGGGCGCAGGCCATCAAAGACCACACGGCGAAGGCGGAGGACGAGGACAAATTCAGCGACTTTACACGGCTGAACCGGTGGATGGATGCAGACCCGAAGCACCGGACGCTGGTGAGCCTGATCCGGATGGGAAAGAGCGGCGTGGAGGATGCTGCTGCACTGGGCAGCAGCACCGGCGACAATGCCGTGAAGGCCCAGAAGCCGTATACCGACGCGGAGCTGATCGCCAAGGGGTACAGCCAGTGGCAGATCGACGAGGCGCGGCAGTACATTGCCGAGTACGACGAACTGCCTGCTGCGGAAAAGGCCGTGCGGCGCTCGGCGGACACATGGAAGGGCATTGGCGGAGCGGTGGCGTCGTTCAGTCCGCAGTTGGGCGAAAATCTCGGAACGGCGATCTGGAATACATGGAGCACGAACGCCAATGAACGTGCGCTGGACAAGAGCCTTGCAGGAGATGAACGGGCAAAGCAGCTGAAGGATATGATCACGGCGGTGGACATGGACTATAAGCCGCAGTACACGGACGAGCAGTTGCGGGCCATGGGGTACAGCCAGAGCGAGATCACCGGCATGCGGCAGAAGGTGGCCGGGACCGTGACGAACGAGAGCGTTGACAAGGACGAGAGCGTGGGCTACCAGCTGTACAACTACGGAAAGCAGCGCACCGAACGCGCGACAGCGGGCATGAACGAGACCGCAAAGACGGCAATGGGAATTGCGACGAGCGCGGCGGAGAACCTTGCGGTGGCGGGCATCAGCCCGGCGCTGGTGCTGCCGGTGCTGAGCGCCCAGGGCGGCGCGGAAGCCATGGGCCAGAGCATTGACAAAGGCGAGAGCGCGGGCAAGACGCTGGTGGGCGGCCTTGCGAAGTTTGGCGCGGGCTGGGCCATCAACAGCGTGGGCGCGGCAGACCTTGCCCGGACCATGGGCAGCGACTATGCCAAGGACACGCTGGCGGGGAAGCTGGCAGACGTGGTGCGCAGCGTGGCAGACAACAGCGTACTGGCGCAGCAGTACCCGACGGTGGCGAATGCGGTGTCCGGCGGCATCGACAACGCCATGCAGGCCTTTGTGGAGACCTATGCGGACAAGGCCATTGACGCGGCCCTGGGCGACGAGCAGGCGGCGCAGGAGCTGTTTAACAGAGACACCTTTTTGACGGCGCTGGAGAGCGGCCTGACGGGCGGCGCATCCGGCGCGCTGGGCGGTGCCGTGGGCACGCAGCTGGGAAAGATGCGGGCGGCGCTGGAGACGGAAGGACAGACCGGACAGCGGAATGAACCATCTCCGTCAGTGCAGGGCGCTGACAGCTCTCCCGAGGTGGAAGCCTTGGGAACGGCGGCAAGTGAGGCAGTGACGGAGCAACAGACCGTGCAGAGCAGCAACCCGGCGGTGCAGCAGCTGGCCGAAGCGATGGACAGCGGGACCCTGACAAGCAGGACCATCAAGCTGTTTACCCCGAACGAGGCCAACGAAGCAAACCGCGCGGCCTTTGCCGAGGCATACGGGATGGAGCTGCCCGAAACGGCGGCACAGACCCGGCAGGTGCTGCGGCAGATGGAAGCCGAGCGGAGCACGGCGCAGTCGGCACAGGAGGAACAGCAGGAACCGGAAGCCGTGCAGCAGGAGCAGACCGGGGAACTGCAGGGCAGCGGCCGGGAGATCCGGGACGGCGTGATGACCACATGGAACCCGGACGGGACCGTGGAGACGCAGGTGCTGGATCCGGAGATGGCTGCGCGGACACAGGCCGAGCAGCAGGCGCAGGCGGCACAGAAGCGGACCGTGGAAAACACCGGGGAAACGGTGGAAACTCCCGCAGTCTCGCATTCGCTCGACAGCTCCCTCGGTGAGGGAGCCTTTGCACAGCAGGCGGAACCGACAGCCCTACGGGAGACGGCCGGGCTGGAAGTGCGCAGCGAGGGCGCGCAGAAGAGCAGCGTACAGCGGGAGCTGCTGCACTGGAAGGTGAGCGAGGGCGCGGCACAGACGCTGAGCCGGAACATGCCGACGGGCATTGCGGACGAGAGCCGGTATGCGGCGGCGGCCTCCAGCCTGTACCGGCTGGGACAGATGGAGGACGTGACCACCTTTGACAAGGCTATGGAGCTGGCGAAGGGCATGAACGGCCTTGCAGTGAACACGGACTATGTGCTGGCACAGCCCGGCGGCGCGGCGGCGCTGAAGATCGCGTGGCTGCAGGGCAAGGGCGAAGCGGAAGCCGGGGCCGTGCAGACCGGGACACCGGGCGGTGCGCTGAGCGAAAAGAGCGTGAGCGGCAGCGGACGGGTGCTGTACAAAGGCACCATGCGCACGGCAGACGAGGTGGCCACGAAGCTGATCGAGCTGAATGCGCGGGGCACCGACACCGATGCGGTGCTGAAGGCGGTGCTGGAAGGCGACGAGCGGGTGAAGGCCTATGTGGACACGGCTGCCGGACAGATCTTTTTTGCAGACAGCGCGGGAGACGTGTTCGGCACCGTGCTGCACGAGGACTGGCACTGGTATAACGCGCTGGACACCGAGGGCGCAAAGGCGGTGCAGCAGCATGTGATGGAGTATCTGGCCAAGAGCGAGGGCTTTGAGAACATTGACGAGCTGATCCAGAATAAACTTTCCGACTACGCACAGCAGGGACTGACCTACGGCGAAGCGGCGGAAGAGCTGGTGGCGGACGCCTGGCGCGGCATCTTTGACAGCGAGGAGAGCTTCAAGCGCTGGGTGGAGTTCCAGCGCGGGCAGGCGGAGAAGAACGCAGGCCGGGCGGGGACCATCCGCAAGGTGATGAACGCGGTGAAGGACCTTTTGAGCGACATCGTGAGCCGGGCAAAGGAAGTGCTGGCGAAGGACCCGGAGAACCGGGCAGCCCTGAAAGCCCAGCGACTGGCGGAAGCCGAGAAGCGGGCGCTGCAGGAGGAATACTTTGCCCACGCGGAAAAGGCCATGGACGCCCTGCGCGCGGCAAAAGAAAACGCCGCAGCCCTCAAGAGTGAGGGTGCGGCGCAGGGGGTGCGGTTCCAGCTGCACGAGGGAAAAGATTCTCTGGTGGAGCAGATGAACGGCCATCTGGACGAATTGGAAGAAATGAAACCGGTGGCGACAATCGAAGGAACAGAGGTGTCTTTCGGAAAAACGCGAAACGAAAACATTTCCAATGTTGAAGAATTCTTTGATTCTATAGGAAACAAAGTGATTCGTGAAAACTTCGGAACGGTGGAGTTGACAAAGAGCGGTGCACGTGCAACGGTGCAGCATGGGAACAGCAAAGCAAAACAGGTTGCGGTTGCTGCAGTCCCCGAAGTAATTCAAAAAGGAAAGCAAATCGGGTATGAGCAAAACTGGCAGGGACGAGGGTATGATACTTATGTCTTTGCAGCGCCCGTCGAAATTGACGGAACAAAGCTGTATGAAGGCGTGATTGTAAGAGAATACACCCGGCAGAATGGCATGAAGAATTTCTATGTTCATGAGGTATGCTGGACAGATGGAAGCTATGTGACGTTTGACACTGAGGGAAATATGACAAAAAAAGAAGATACTCCCACACAGCTCCCGAAAGCTGTGCGGAGCACCCTTGCGGATGCTCAGGAAGTATCTTCTGACACTACTATAGCACAAACCTCTGCCAAAAGCAAGGAAAACAATGCAGCTGTGCAGAAAAATGTGCGCTATCAGCTGGCGGAGCAGGATGAGCTGGCAAAGCTGCGCACCGAACAGCAGCAGCTGACCAAGCAGCGCAGTGCCCTGAAGGAAGAACGCAGTGCATGGCTGAACAGTGCCGAAGTGCAGCGGATCGAGGCAAAGAAAAAGGCGCTGGGCGTTTTTTCCGCAGAGGGCAAGGCCTACCGGGACAGCGCAGAATACCAGGACTACCTTGCAAAGCGCAAGGAGTACAACAGCCGCCTGGCCGCGCTGGAAGAGCGGGACAGCGCCCTGACGGAGCAGATGAAAGCAGCCAATGAGCGTCTGCAGCAGCGGAAGGACGCCCAGGCCAAGGATGCACAGAACGCCTACAATGCCAGAGCCAAAGCGTACGGCGGCAATGCGGAGTACCGGCGGATGTTGGCGAAGGAGCAGTTCGGCGTGACGGAAGAATTCCGGCGGGCAGGGTACATTCTGCCGGACGGCCAGATGCTGGACTTTGCCCAGAATGACCGTAGCCGGGACACCGACCACCGGGAAATTCTGGAGGTGTTCGGCCCGGCAGAAGTAAAGACCGGCACGGAAGCGCTGAACGAGTTTTTGCTGGACGGAAACGTGCGCGTGATGGCGGAGGGGCCGGGCATCGACCTTTCTGCGGACGCGGAGCCGACCGCGCAGCAGCTGGAACAGATCCGGAAGATGGTGGACGAGCTGAGCGGGGAACGCGGGCAGTTCATTCTGGACATTTCCACGGCGGACGGACGTGTGGCGGCAAGCAAAGCGTACAGCGGGAGTGTGGACGCGGACAAAGTGGTGCGGGAAATCCGGGACTATTACAGGACCGGGGAGCTGGCACAGGAAAGCGAGTTGGCAAGATTCCGCTACCAGCTGGCAGAACAGGCGAGCCAGGACGCGAAGCGGAACGAGCAGCAGCAGGCAAGCCGGGTGATCGCCGAGAAGGCGGCGGCGCTGGACACACTGAGCCAGTTTTTTGGGCTGACAAAGTGCGTGAATGTGAGCCGGAGCGCGGTGGACGAGCTGGCCGGGCGCTGGCTGAAGGCCAACGGCAGCAAGGCGGACCGGGCAAAGCTGGCGCAGGAGACCGAAGTGCTGGTGAACTACATGCAGGCGGACGGCGCGGACATGAACAAGGCCGAAGCGCTGGCCGAGACGCTGGCAGGGGAGATCCAGGACGGGGCAATGTACCGCAACAGCGAACTGTGGGACGAGTACCCGGAGCTGCACAAGCTGGAGTACACCGTGAACAAGAGCGGGCAGGCAAAGGCCGAGCTTGTGAAGCGGTACGGAAGCTGGAGCGAGGCGGTGGCCGAGGCACGGCGCCACGGCGTGACCCTGCGGCAGGCCGAAGGCGTGCGGGACGGCAACCCGGCGGAGCAGTATGAGAGCCTTGTGAACGATGACCGCGCCGTGGGCGGAGTGACCGATGGAGCCAAGGCGCTGTGGAAGCAGGCCGCAGAGCAGGCCGGTGTGGCTGGCAGTCTGAGCTTCGAGAGCACCGAGTGGCTGGACGTGCTGATGAACCTGCACGACGCCATCAAGCCGAAGACCATGAGCCGCTTTGCGGACAAGGCCGAGTACGAGGACGCCAGAATGGAGCTGGCGGGCAGGATCATCGGGGATATCATGCAGCTGCCCCAGCTGACCGATGCCGAGGCTATTTTTGAGGGCATCCAGCGGCACAACCTGGAAGCGGCGAAGGCGGCTGCCGGAGACGCGGCGCGGGCGGCCGAGGTGGAAAAGGGCCTGCGGGGCGTGCAGAAGGTGCAGAGCCGGGAATTCAACCGGCGGCTGGCCGAGAACCAGCGCACAGCGGGCCGGAACGCCGAGGTGCAGCATGTGAGCGAGCTGCAGAAGCGGAACGCGAAAGCGGAAAAGCAGCTGGACGCGAACCTGGAACTGCTGGGCGTGGACGTGAGCAACGTGGGCGATCTGAACGAGAAGCTGACCGTGCTGCGGGAGACCTACGAGCGGGAATGGAAAGCCGAACGCAAGCGGATGCGGACCGAACTGCAGCAGATGCGGGACGAGGCAAGGCTGGAGGTGCGGCAGCTGCGGGGCGAGAACGCCGACCTTGCCCGGCAGGTGCGGGACGAGCAGCGGCGTGCGGACAAGGCCGAGTACAGCCTGATCGTGCAGGAAAACGAGATCATGGAATGGGAGGAAGAGAACCAGCGGAAGGCCGAGGCCTGGCAGCAGAAGCAGGCGCAGCGGAACGCACTGGCCGCCGAGGTGGCACGCCAGCAGCGGGATGAGGAGATTGCCATTGCGAAGCGGGTGGCCGAGAAGCGGGTGCAGAAAGCGCGGGACGGCCGGAAGATGGACGAGCTGAAGCGGGGCATCCGGCAGGATGCGGCGGCGCTGAACCAGATGGTGCTGCGGCCGAGCAAGGGCAAGTATGTGAGCCAGCGGCTGATCGTGCAGGCGGCGGAGGTGGCAAAGATCGCCGACATGACCGTGCTGAACGACCGGGCTGTGAACCAGCTGACGCGGCTGCAGAACAGCATCCAGGCGAGCATGGGCAGCGAGGGCAGCCCCACGGCCATGACCACCGAGTGGGAGCAGACCGGGGTGCCGAAGCTGATCACGGCGCTGCAGACCGACCTGACGGCGTGGAAGGATGCAAAGCTGGCCGACTTACAGGCAAAGCTGGCGGAAGCCGAGGCGCTGCCCTACAGCGAGAAGGCACTGGCCTTGCAGGAGCGGCTGCGTAAGCGGATCCGGGAGACCGAGAGCCGCACCTACCTGCCCATGACGGTGGACCAGATGCGGATGCTGAAGGCCATCACCAGCGCGACGCTGCATGTGATCCGGAACGAGAACAAGACCGTGAGCCTTGCGAAGGCCGAAGAGGTGAGCAAGATCGCGGACGAGGCAGCCTATGAGGTGACACTGAGCAAGGGCAACCACCCCGGCGGGGCGCTGGACGGGCTGCAGAACCTGCTGACCAAGTACAACCTGGACATGCTGGGGGCCGAGCGGGTGCTGCGGATGCTGGGCGGCTACAAGAACGGCGGCCAGATGGAGAAGATCGGGCAGATGCTGAACGACGGCCAGTACCGGCAGACGAAGATCACCATCGAGGGCGAGAAGCTGTTTGCGGACGTGACGGGCGCAAAGCACGCCAAGGAAGCGCAGGCCTTTGCCGGGCCGGGTGCGGACCTTGTGGACGTGGGCCTGAGAGACACGGACCACAACGCGGTGCCGCTGACCCATGCGCAGCTGTGCAGTTTGTACATGCACCTGCAGAACAAGGACAGCCGGGAGCACCTGATGACCGGCGGCATGGTGGTGCCGGATGCGCAGCTGTACAGCAAGGGCGACGTGGAGCAGGCCTACCAGAAGGGACAGCTGGTGCAGCTGGGCATGCTGAGCGACGGAAACGGGGAAGCCATGGCGGACACCATCCTGAACACGCTGGAAGCGGCCATGACCGACTACGACCGGGCGTGGTGCGCGGACATGAAGGAGTTTTTTGGAACCTACACCACGAAGCTGATCAACGAGACGAGCCTGCAGCTGGTGGGCTACAAGCGGGCCACAGTGCAGAACTACTACCCCATTGCGGTGGACAAGGCTGCACTGGCGACCGAGATCGACGGAGTGAAGCTGGACGCGACCATTGAGGGCCGGGGATTTTTGAAGAACCGTGTGAAGAGCAGCAAGCCCATCCTTTTGGAAGAGTGCTCAAGCGTGGTGCAGCGCAGCCTGCGAGACACGGCGGCCTATGCGGGACTGGCCGCGCCCATCCGGGACGTGCAGAAGATCCTGAACGCAGGGGTGGAGACCCGGGACGGCGTGAAGACTCTGAAAAACGGCGTGATCAAGGAGCAGTGGGGCACGAAGGCCGTGAGCTACCTGGACGATCTGCTGACCGACCTGCAGACCACCCAGCGGCACCGCTCCAACGGCGTGAGCCGGATGCTGAGCACGCTGCGGGGCAACTACGCGGGGGCGGTGCTGACCCTGAACCCGGGCGTGGCCATTGCACAGGCGGCGAGCCTGCCGACGGCGGCGGCCGTGCTGGGCGGGGACACCATGGCGTCGGTGATGCCATTTGTGAAAAACCTGTCGCCGAAGCAGAAGGCGGCGCTGGAAGCGGAAATTGCCCAGCACGGGGACGTGCTTTTGCAGTGGCGGCAGCGTGGGACCGGAAAAGGCGAGCTGCAGAGCATCGGAAAGCGGGAGACGCTGGTGCAGAAGGGCATGGACAAGGTGCCCGGATGGCTGACCGGGTGGATCAACGGCATGGACGAGATCACGGTGGCGGCCCTGTGGGAGGGCAGCAAAGCCTATGTGAAGAACCACGCGGCGGAATTCGAGGGCGCGGGCGAGACCGGCAGCCCGGCATACTGGGAGGCCGTGAACCGCACCTACCAGAAGGTGATCGAGCAGACCCAGCCGAACTACACCGTGATGCAGCGGGCAGGCATCCAGCGCAACCCGGACGAGATGGTAAAGACCTTTACGATGTTCACGACCCAGCGCTTCCAGAATGCGGGCATCCTGATCGACGCGGTGGGCGACTGGAAAGCGCAGGCGGCGCGGTACAAGGCGGACGCCAGCGACGCGAACAAGGCAGAGCTGCAGCGGGCGACAAAGCAGCGGGACCGGGCCATTCTGAGCCAGGCGGCGCAGGTGGCGGTGTTTGCCGTGATGAAGATCGGTGCGGACTTCCTGCTGCACCGGTGGGACCGGGAGCAGGACGAGAACGGCGACGTGACCCTGAAGAGCATGGTGAGCCGCTTTTTCTCGCTGTCCACCGAGAGCACGATGGGAAACTTTTTGTGGGGCAGCGAGCTGTACAGCCTGATCGACAATGCCATCCAGGGCAAGGATTACGACGTGATCAGTGCCACGAACATCAGCGCGGTAAACGACATGGCGTCGGATGTGGTGAAGTTTACGGCGGAGCTGAAGAAGGACACCAGCGAGATGGACGAGGCGGAGCTGGAAAAGCACCACAAGAAGCTGATGGAGAAGGGCATGGCCCTGATCGAAAATGGCTTTGAGATCGTGGGGGTGCCCTACGGCAACGGCCGGAAGATGGTGGACGCAGTGCGCGGGTACTGGGACGATGCGCAGAACGTGGCGCAGGGCGGAAAATTTAGCTTCAACAGCCTGCCGGAGAGCGCGACCGGGCAGTATGACCGGCTGTACAATGCCTATGCCAGCGGCGACGCGGACGAGGCACAGGCGGCGGTGGAGAAACTGGTGGCCATGGGCAAGGAGGGCGAGATCTACAAGCAGCTGAAGACCCGGCTGAAGAAGTACGACGCCGACACCCGGGCGGCGGCAAAGGCACAGATGGAAGGGAACGAAGCCGAGCGGTACCGGCTGGAGACGGAGACCATCGAAGCGCTGTACGACGTGCTGGGCATCCGGAAGAATGTGAAGGAGGACGCGCCGAAGCGGGAAGCCGTGATCGACTGCGTGACCGGGGCCGTGAATGCACTGGAGACCGAGATGCTGAAGGGCGACGCGGGCGACATGTACGCGGACCTGAGCGAGGCGGTGGACAGCCGGAAGGCGCAGGACGTACAGGCCGAGTACGACCGGCTGGTGAAGGCCGGACGGACGCCGAGCAGTGTGAAGAGCAAGCTGACCGAGCTGGCAAAGCCGGAGTATCTGGCGGGCAGCGATGCGGACAAGCAGCAGCTGGCCGACGTGCTGCTGGCCCTGACCGACACGGACGGAAACGCCCTGTACACGGAAAAGACCTTTGCGCAGTGGGAAAAAGCGGCGGAGAAGGCGGCACAGGCGGAACCGGAAGAGGACCCGTATGCACTGCTGCGGTGACGACCAGATGCCAACAAAGTGCCAACCAAGTGGCAGCCATCCGGTGACGCTTTGTCACCAATAGAAAGCACCCCGGCGGGCAAGACCTGCCGGGGTGCTTTTGTAAAAGTACACGGTTTTTTGCGGGGCAGCGGGACGGTAGACTGGGAGAAAAACGGAAGGAGGAAAAGACCATGCAGGTAAGGATCGTGGAAAAGCGATTCGGCGGGGTGGAGTTTGCCCCGGAGATGAAGGTGCTGCACCTGGGCGGGCAGAGCAGCGCGAACGTAGAGCGGCTGGAATTTACCCTGCCGGAGAGCTGGCAGGGCAAGAGCGTGACGCTGCACATCCAGCGGCAGGACGGCACCCTGCCTGCCCCCATTTTGCTGGACGAAAACGCCAGCTGCACGGTTGGCAAGGAGTTCACGGCGTCGCGGTGCGGCAGCTGGATGCTGCTGGCACTGGGGGAGGACGGCTTCCGGGCGCTGACACGGCCGGCGCGATACGACTGTTACGAGACGCTTGCCACCGACGGCGACGCGGAGATCAGCCCGACGCAGTACGAGACCTTTGTGGCGCGGGTGCTGGCGTACTCGAAAAGTGCGGCGACCAGCGCGCAGGAAGCGCGGAACAGCGCAGGTGCGGCCGCGAAGGATGCGAAGAGAGCCGAGGCGGCACGGACAGAAACGGTGACGGCGGCCGGACAGGCCGGGGCGGCACAGAAAGCGGCAGAAAGCGGCGCAGCCCGGGCCGAGGCGGCAGCCGATCGGGCGGAGAAAACGGCACCGGCGGACGGGCCGGTGAAGAGCGTGAACGGCCAGGGCGGCGTGGTGACCCTGACGGCGGCGGACGTGGGTGCGCTGGAAGCGGGCAGTGCGGACTATGTGGAGCGCATCGAGCTGAACGGGCAGGTGATGACCCTGACCATGGGCGACGGCAGCACACGGACGCTGCAGACCAAGGACACCACGGCACTGGATGTGATGACCGGCGTGCTGGGCGTGGAACACGGAGGAACCGGAAAGGACACAGCCCTGACGGCGGAGGATGTGGGAGCCTACAGCAAAGAGGAAACCTACGCAAAGACGGAAGTGTACAGCCGCGCAGAGACCTACCCGAAAACGGAAGTGTACAGCCAGAAAGAGGCCGACCAAAAGTTCGGCAAGCCGTACAGCCTGCCGCCCGCTACGGCGGACCAGCTGGGCGGCGTCAAGGTGGGTGACTATCTGGACGTGGACGAGGACGGCACCCTCAGCGGCAAGACCCTCAATGATAAGATCGCTGCCGCCGTGGCGGTCAAGTCGGAGGCGCGACTGGTGTGGAACACCCATGTGACGTCTCCTAACAAATTCACAACTTGGGATGTTCAGATTCCAGGCAATGTTGATAAGATATGCATTACCAAAGGCAGGAGTAGCAGCAGCGGTAATAACACTGAAAAAAGCATTGCACGCGGTGGCACGACAACTTATGACTGTAACTACGATTTTACAATCACATTCCAAACAAACGGCATCCTTCATGTTGCTAATTCATACAAAACACTTTACCCTCTGGAACTCTGGATTGACGGCTACCACTACCCCACCCTTGCCGACCTGCTGACAGAAACGCAGGCCGCGCAGGCGGACACGGACGCCATGGCTGTGGACGCCGACTACCGCCTGACCCTGCTGGAGCAGGGGCTGGACGACACAGACACAAACACAACGGACTGATAAGGAGGACAAACCTATGTTATATCGCACCCTGAAGCGCATGATCGAGCGCGGCCAGACCGCAAAACTTGCGGAGAAGCTGGATGTTTTCTACGCCACGAACCGCATCACCGAGGCCGAGTATAAGGAGCTGACCGAGCTGCTGGCCGAAAAGACCGGTGCCTGACCGGCGGGAAGGACGTGAGGACATGGCGATCAAACAGTATAGTCTTGCCAAGGACGGTGCCAAGCAGCTGGCACCGGGCTTTAAGGTGCGCGAGTTTCGTTGCCGCGACGGCAGCGACGTCGTGATGATTGACGAAAGCCTTGTGGTGCTTTTGCAGTGCATCCGGGAGCACTTTGGCAAGCCCGTCACGATCACCAGCGGGTACCGCACGGCGGCCCACAACGCTGCCGTAGGTGGGGCTAAGAGCAGCCAGCACCTGCTGGGCCGGGCGGCGGACATCCAGGTGGCGGGCGTGTCCGTCGAGGACGTGGCCGCCTACGCCGAGAGCCTGCTGCCCGGTTGGGGCGGCGTGGGCCGCTACCCGGTCAAGGCAGGCCGCACCAAAGGCTGGGTGCATGTGGACACCCGGCCCAACAAAAGCAGATGGACGATGTGAGGAGGCGAGCCGTGAAAGACTATGTATGTTTTGCCATCGGCGCGATCGGCAGCATGATCGCCAGCCTTTTCGGCGGCTGGGACGCATCCCTGCAAACGCTGGTCATTTTTATGGCCATCGACTACATCACCGGTCTGATCGTGGCGGGAGTTTTCCACGCAAGCCCCAAGACCGAGACCGGCACGCTGGAAAGCCGTGCAGGTTGGAAGGGGCTGATCCGCAAGGGCGAGACCCTGCTGATCGTGCTGGTTGCCTGCCGTCTGGATGCCGTGATGGGCTCCAACTTCGTGCGGGACGCTGCCGTTATCGCGTTCGTGGCCAATGAAACGATCTCTATTATCGAAAATGCGGGCTTGATGGGGCTGCCGATCCCGGAGGTCATTATCAAGGCCGTGGATATTCTCAAGCAAAAAGCAGAAAGCTCTACAGAGCAGAAAGGATCTAACCATGTCTAAGTATCACATCTCTACCGCAACCATCGCCCGCACCGCTGTCCCGCTGATGGCACTGACCATCCGTGACAGCGACGCATAACACTGAGCCCGACGGTTTAGAAGCAAACGAACACGAGAGAGAAAGAAGCATGAAAGAAAAATCATATGAGGAATTCGTGGAAAAATTCAAGCCGAAGAAAACCACGGACGACTGCTACACTCCACCCGGCATTTATGCCGTTGTCCGGGACTGGGCGTGCAAAGAGTACGGCATCGACCCGGACAAGATCGTGCGGCCGTTCTACCCCGGCGGTGACTATGAGCACTACGACTACCCGGAAGGCGCCGTGGTGCTGGATAACCAGCCGTTTTCCATTCTGGCCAAGATCACCGCGTTTTATCTGGAGCGGGGCATTCCGTTTTTTCTGTTTGCGCCGAGCCTGACCTGCTTTTCGGCAAGGACCTGCGAGGAAGGGACGAATCACCTGATCTGCGACGCGAACATCGTGTACGAAAACGGCGCAGTGGTGCGCACCTCTTTCGTCACCAGCTACGGCGGGAATGTCATAGCGCAGACGGCACCGGAGCTGACCAGGCTGATCAACGAGGAAGCCAAGCGGCAGTTGCGGGAGACCGTCAAGGAATTGCCGAAATATTCCTACCCCGACCATGTTGTGACCAGCGCCCTGATGCAGAAATACGCGCGGTATGGCATCGACTTCAAGGTGCCGCGCGGCGAATGTGTCCGAATCGGCAGACTGGACGCGCAGCGGCCGTACAAAAAAGAGATCTTCGGCTATGGCCTGCTGCTGTCTGACCGGCTCGCGGCTGAAAAGGCCGCAGCGGAAAGAGCAGCACGGGAAAAGGCCGCAGCGGAAAGAGCAGCACGGGAAAAGGCCGCAGCGGAAAGAGCGAACATGACCATGTGGACGCTGAGCGACCGGGAAAAACAGATAGCAAAAGAACTGTCACAAGCAGAAAAAGAAAGGAACTGACTATGAAAGCAAAGACCTACAACGCACCCACCATCTCCGCCGGTACCATCACCCGCACTGCTGTCCTGCTGCTGGCCCTGACCAACCAGATCCTGTCGGCCTGCGGCAAGCCCGTGCTGCCCATCGAGAGCGCCACCGTGGAGCAGCTGGTGACCGCTGGCATCACCACCGTGGCCGCGCTCATCAGCTGGTGGAACAACAACTCGTTCACCACCGCCGCAATCCAGGCGGACAAGTACCTGGAGGACAAGAAGAGCCAGGTCAACAAGTAAGGTCGCTACACTACTTAGTCGCTCCGGCGGCAGGCCGCAAGGCCGCACAGCATGACAACAGCCCCGTGGTTCCGGTGATTCCGGTTCCATGGGGCTGTTTTTTTGCAACGCATTCCGACATGTTGCGAGTTATAAGCTCGAATTTTTGCGCCACTTTTTGCGCCACCATTTCAGGGCCATCTGCGGAAAAATGGAGAAATAAGCGCACTTTTCCACGCAGAAGTGCCTTATAAAAACGATGCAAAAAGACCCGGAAAAGCTAGGCCACAAGCCGCTTTTCCGGGTCT
>OOCE01000114.1_pt1 | contig 27287 bp, 24 predicted proteins | sample 1671421 | NCBI WGS metagenome assembly OOCE01 (sample SAMN06348155, study PRJEB24527) | human gut metagenome | biome: human gut; feature: ankylosing spondylitis patient; material: feces | host: Homo sapiens | place: China | collected 2015-10 | reverse complement strand
CTTTCAAAATTAGTATCATTATACCTTATTTTGAGAGCGTTCACAAGGGCTGAAAGGCCCATTTTGCGGAAAAATTTCACAATCTTTTCCAGAATCAGACGGTTTTTGCGCCGTGAAAGCCGAAAAAACGATCATTTTCTCCGTTTTTCGGGGGCAGTGCCCCTGCCCACAGGGCCCTTGGGGCGGCGGGCGGCAGCCTTGGACTGCAGCGCGGCACTGCGGGTCTGGGCGCGGCCTTTGGCAGCGGCGGCACGCAGGCCGTTGACCTCTGCCTTGGTCAGTTCACGGTAGGTGCCGGGCTTGAGCATTCCCAGCTTGACCACGCCCTCGGCGTTGCGCTTCAGGCGGACGACCTCCAGACCAACGGCCTCGCACATGCGGCGGATCTCGCGGTTCTTGCCCTCTTTCAGGGTCATCTCCATCACGGTGCGGCCGGGCTCATCGGTGACGACGTTGATGGCGCAGGGCATGGTCTTGGTGCCATCGTCCAGCACAACGCCGGAGCTCATCTTCAGGATCTGGCTCTCATCGGCGCGGGGCTGCACGGTGACGCGGTACAGCTTGGAGATGCCGCCCGACGGATGGGTGACAGCCTGCGCGAAGGCACCGTCGTTGGTCATCAGCAGCAGGCCCTCGCTGTCCTTGTCCAGGCGGCCCACCGGGTACAGGCGGGCGGGGATATCGCTGACCAGCTCCATAACGGTCTTGCGGCCCAGCTCATCGCTGGCGGTGGTCACATAGCCGCGGGGCTTGTACAGGGCCAGATAGTAGAGCTGCTGGTTCTTCTGGATGTAGATGCGCTCGTCATCCACATGCAGCACATCCCGGTTGGGGTCCATCTTGTCGCCCACCTTGACGGGGTGGCCGTTGACCTTGACACGGCCCTCGGCAATGATCTGCTCGGCCGCGCGGCGGGAGCACAGGCCCTGCTCGGCCATGATCTTCTGAATACGTTCTTCTGCCATAATAAAACTCCTTGTGCGCCTCCCGGCGCTCAAAAGCGCACGCCGGAGCATGCGCTGAAAAAACTGCAAGTTGGAGGCTTGCAGTTGCGGCGGTGTATCACTGCTCGCTTTTAGGAGCAGCAGGCTCGTCCTTTTTAATGAGTGCGCTGACCTTTTCCACCAGTTCGGGGATCATGGTCAGGGCGCGGTCCACGGTGTTGTTGCCGTCAGAGAGCTGGATGGTGCGGACGCAGCCATCCTTGACCACCAGGAATGCCACGGGCTGGATGTTGACACCCGCGCCGGAGCCGCCGCCGAACAGATCCTTGTTGGTGGCGTTCTTGCCGTCGAAATCGGTGCCGGCAGAGGCAAAGCCGAAACTCACCTTGGACACCGGCAGGATGGTGGTGCCGTCATCGGTGGTGATGGGCTTGCCGACGATGGTGTTGGAATCCACCATCTGACGGATCTTGTCCATCGTAACGTTCATCAGGTTCTGAATGGGATGCTCAGCCATAAATTCGGCCTCCTTACTTCTATATCAGGGAGCGAAACACCGCCCCCACGGAACCACTTCCCTGCCCTGTACAGGCCGGGACGCGGACACACCATACAAAAATATTATACCCAAGCTAGATAAAAACGTCCAGTACCTTTTCGCGCCAGAACGCGTACAGAACGCGCAGAAGCGTGAAAACGATGGCGTAGGCCCGGGCCGTGACCCGGAACGAGACGTGATCCTTTACAGTGGGCTCGACATTGCCGAAATCCGGCAGGAGCCGGAGCTGCTCGAAGTCCAGATAGAGGAACCGGTCCAGGAAACCCAGCGTCGGGTAGAGCCAGGCGTTCAGCCTGCCATAGCTGCGGGCAGCCTCGGCGGGGTCATCCCCCCGGACACCGAGGACAACGTCGATCCGGGTGAAGCGCAGGGAGCCGATGATGGCCCGGGTAAGCTTTCCCGCTCCTTTTAAGATGGTGCAGACGGTCTGCAGGGTCAGCTTTGCCTTCTGGCGGGGCGTGGCTTCCTTTTTGGGCTTCTGCGCGCCGGACGCTTTCTTCTTTTTTTCTTTTTTCTTTCTCTCCGGCTTTTCCGGCGCGGGATACCGAAACACCGGGAAGGTGATGCCCAGCGCACCGGCCTTTACCTGAAAGATGCCCTCCGCCCACTGCACATCGGCGCAGAAGGGGCAGAACATGAGCAGCAGACCCAACACCAGCACCACCAGCAGCAGGATGCCCACTCCTTTTAAGAGGAACAGCAGCACCGTACCGATACCAGCGAGAACACTCCACAGGACGTTCATTGGGCCGCCTCACTTTCCGTGCCCCGCACCGGGGGCAGATCCTCCAGACTGGACAGGCCGAAGCACCGCAGGAACACGTCCGTGGTGCGGAAAGCCACCGGTCTGCCGGGCAGGTCGAGACGGCCCGCTTCTTCAATGAGTCCCTTTTCCAGCAGGCCCGACACACTGGAAGAGGAATCCACGCCGCGCACCTGCTCGATGAAGGCGCGGGAGACGGGCTGGTTGTAGGCGATGACGGTCAGGGTCTCCATGGCCGCCGGGCCCAGCGGGATGGAGCGGCGGGTGTCCAGCACACGGCGGACGCACTCCGCAAATTCCGTTTTGGTGGCCAGCTGCCAATGGGTGTTCAGGTGGAGCAGGCACAGGCCGCTGTCCTCTTTCTGGCAGCGCTCGTGCAGCGCTTCCAGCGCAGATTCCACGCTGGCGGTGGGCAGCTGCAGCGCCTGGGCCAGCTTGTCGGCCCCGATGGGCTCCGCGTAGGCAAAGAGCATTGCCTCCACTGCGGCACGAATTTGTTTCTGATTCATTGCTCCTCCTTTGTGCGGTCGATGCGGCCCCGGTGCATCTTCAGCTCGCCCTCCGGGCCAAGCGTCACACGGCCGCCGCGCACCAGCTCCAGCAGCGCCAGAAAGGTGGCCACGTTGGCCCCCCGGGTCTGGCGGCGGGAAAACAGCTGGTCCATCTTTTTTGCACCGCCTGCAATGAGCTGGCGCAGGATGTAGACCACCCGGCTGCTCACCGAGACCTGCGGGGCCGCCACCAGCGGCTCGAACTGCTGCTGGGTGGGCATTTTGCGGACGGTGGTGCGCCCCATCAGGGCCTGCCAGCAGTCTGCCAGCACCTGCGGCGAATGGAAGAGATCATAGGTGTTGTCCCATTCCAGCCGGGCCGGGGTGCGCACGAACACAGTGTGCTCCTCTCCCCGCTCCCGCAGACGGGCGGCCATCCGGCGGCACTGGTCATATTCAATGAGCTGGCCGGTGAGCTCCTGCTTCATCCGCTCGCCCTCTTCACTGCGGGGCAGCAGCAGATAGCTCTTCATCTCCACCAGGTGGGCGGCCATCTCGATAAAGGCACTGGAAATTTCAGGGTCGGTGCTCTCGGCCGATTCCACCGCGCGGGTGTACTGGTCGATGAGCTCCAGAATGGGGATGTTGTGCAGGTCCATCTTGTGCTTCTGCACCAGCGTGAGCAGCAGCTCCAGCGGGCCCTCAAAATCCTCCAGACGGAAGGTCAGTTCTTCTGCCACTCAGATCACCGTCCCGATGGCTGCATAATAAGCAGAATAGGCGATCTGGTCGATGTAGCCGGTGCCGAGATCCAGCAGATCCCAGACCGCATCGTTGAAGGTGCCCAGCACGCCATCCAGCACACCGGCCCAGACAGCCGCCAGCAGGATGACGAAGATGACGCGCTCGTACCGCATGATCTGGAAATAGATGCGCTGGGGCAGCACCACCAGCAGGATGCGGCTGCCGTCCAGCGGCGGGATGGGAATGAGGTTGAACACCGCAAGGCCCACATCCATCATCACTAAGTATTGGAGGAAACGGGCTGCGAAAATCGTGATCATGGTGGCAGGGGCCCAATAATACAGGATCTTCCACGCCACCATGCCGAGGTAGGCCAGCAGCAGGTTGGCCGCCGGGCCTGCCAGCGCAGTGAGGGCCATGCCCCACTTGGGGTTTTTGAAATTGCGGGGGTCGGTGGAAACAGGCTTTGCCCAGCCCACCCCCGCAAAGATCATGCAGAGGGTGCCCACGAGGTCAAAGTGGCGGAACGGGTTCAGACTGATGCGGCCCTCCCGCTTTGCGGTGGGGTCGCCCAGCAGCCAGGCGGCCAGCGCGTGGCCTGCCTCATGGAACGGGATGGCGATCAGGGTCACCAGTGCCCGGATGAGATAATACATTCCTTGTGCGGTCATTCGTTTCTCCCTCAGTTGGATTTTATCCTATTGTACTATTTTTTCGCTTTGGGGGCAAGGGTTTGGCCCTGCAAGAAAAAAGTTGCAGAAAAATCAAATTTACTCTTGCTTTTTCTCCGCATCTCTGGTAAAATAGTCAAGCTGATTATTTTGAATTCCATACTTCACTGTAGGAGGTGCAAGTACCATGGCTAAGTGTGAATGCTGCGGCAAGGGTGTTACCTTTGGTATCAAGGTTTCCCACTCTCATCGCCGTTCCAACCGTACCTGGAAGCCGAATGTCCGTCGTGTCAAGGCGGTCGTGGAAGGCTCTCCCAAGTATATCTACGCATGCTCTCGCTGCCTGCGCGCTGGCAAGGTTACCCGCGCTGTCTAAGTAGCTGCATCTGCCGGTCACTTTGTCGAGTGGCCGGCTTTTTTGTTATCTTCTGGAGGGATCGACGATGGCTCTGCCAAATGACCCGATCATGCTGCTGAGCATGATCAACCTGAAGCTGCGGGACTTCTACCCCACTCTGGACGCGCTGTGCGAGGATCTGGATGAGGACAAGGCCGCGCTGTGTGCCAGGCTTTCCGCTGTGGGGTACGCCTATGACCCTCAGCGCAATCAATTTGTGTGACAACAGGAGGATGCTGCCATGATCCAAGGGACGTATTATAAGGAATGGAGCCGGATGCTGGGCCGCGACATGGAGTTCAAGGTCTACGGCCATGCCGGTACGCCGGTGATGGCTCTGCCCGCGCGGGGCGGCCGCTTTTACGACTGGGAAAACAACGGGATGCCCGATGCCATTGCCCCGCTGCTGAACGAGGGCAAGGTGCAGCTGTTCTGCGCCGACAGCATTGACGGCGAGGCCGTACTGAACGGCGACATCCCGGTGCGCCGCCGCGCCGAGATGGAGGAAAAGTACTTCGTCTACCTTACCGCCGAGCTGGCTCCCCGGGTGCTGGCCCTGAACGGTGCCGCAAAGGATGCCAAGCTGTGGTGTGTAGGCATCGACCTTGGCGCTGTGCACGCCGTCAACTGCCGCCTGCGCCGTCCCAAGCTCTTTGCCGGTGCCATCGGCCTTTCCGGCATCTACGATCTGGCCCGCTTCTGGGGCAGTGAAGCCGACGATCTGGTGCTGCGCTGCTCTCCCCTGCAGTATCTGGCCGAGAACGGCATCGCCGACAAGCTGGCTCTGGCCAAGGCCGAGGAGAACAGCCTGATGCTCTGCGCCGGTCAGGGTGCCTACGAGGACGATGCCAAAGCCGACACGCAGGCGCTGGCCGATGTGCTGGCCGCACAGGGCCTGCCCGCCCACCTCGAGATCTGGGGCGGCGATGTCTCCCACGAGTGGTACTGGTGGGGCAAGATGCTGGGCCTGTTTGTGCCGCGGATTCTGGAGAAGTAAAAGTGATTTGATAGAGGGAAGGCATTTGCAGTGCTTTCCCTCTTTTTGTTTGTATTTTTCAATTTCCTACTTGATTTATCGGGTTTGCTGTGCTATACTCATGCTGTAAGACGTATACCCCCTATGGGTAAAGGAGATATTGTATGGACAACGAGAAAAAGCCCTGCTGCTGTTGCGGCACGCCCGCCCAGCCCGAAGCTGCCACGGCTCCGGCCGTTGACGCATCCGCTGTGCCCACCGAAAGCGTCACCCCCTCCTGCTGCCGCCACAAGGACCGCACCCCTGAGGAGCACAAGGCCCTGCTGAACCGGCTCAGCCGCATCGAGGGGCAGGTGCGCGGCATCCGCGGCATGCTGGAAAAAGATGCCTACTGCGTGGACATCCTTGTGCAGGTGGCGGCGGCGAACTCGGCACTGAACAGCTTTTCCAAAGAGCTGCTGGCCCAGCACATCTCCACCTGCGTGGCGGACGACCTGCGCGCGGGCAGCGAGGCAAAGCTGGACGAGCTGGTGAATCTGCTGCCCAAGCTCATGAAATAAGAAGCCCTTTTCCGTGCATACTCAACGTAGGAGTGATATTTTATGGAACAATACAACGTTACCGGCATGAGCTGCGCAGCCTGCTCCGCCCGGGTGGAGAAGGCCGTGAGCAAGGTGCCCGGCGTTGCCAGCTGCTCGGTGAGCCTGCTGACCAACTCCATGGGCGTGGAGGGCACCGCCAGCTCTGCCGAGATCATCAAGGCCGTGCAGGATGCAGGCTACGGTGCCAGCCCCAAGCGTGCGGGCGCGGCGGCTGCCAGCTCCACCAGCGCCGACCTTGACGCGCTGGCCGACCACGAGACCCCCAAGCTCAAGCGGCGGCTCATTGCGTCGCTGGGCTTTCTGCTGGTGCTGATGTACTTCTCCATGGGCCACATGATGTGGGGCTGGCCCCTGCCCCGCTGGTTCGACGGCAACCACATCGCCATGGGCCTTGTGCAGCTGCTGCTGGCGGGCATCGTCATGGTCATCAACCAGAAGTTCTTCATCAACGGCTTCAAGGGCCTCCTCCACGGCTCGCCCAACATGGACACGCTGGTGGCCATGGGTTCCATGGCAAGCTTTGTGTGGAGCACCTACGCCCTGTTCGCCATGACCCGCGCGCAGGTGGACGGCAACAGTGAGCTGGTCATGCATTATATGATGGAGTTCTACTTTGAGTCCGCCGCCATGATCTTGACCCTCATCACGGTGGGCAAGATGCTGGAGGCCCGCTCCAAGGGCAAGACCACCGACGCGCTCAAGAGCCTGATGAAGCTGGCACCCCAGACTGCCACCCTGCTGCAGGAAGGGGCCGAAGTGACCGTGCCCATTGCACAGGTGAAAAAGGGCGACCTCTTTGTGGTGCGCCCCGGTGAGAACATCCCGGTGGACGGCCTTGTGCTGGAAGGTTCCAGCGCCGTGAATGAGAGCGCCCTGACCGGCGAGAGCATCCCGGTGGACAAGGCTGCGGGAGACAAGGTCAGCGCCGCCACCACCAACCAGTCCGGTTTCCTGAAGTGCGAAGCCACCCGTGTGGGCGAGGATACCACGCTGGCCCAGATCATCCGGATGGTCAGCGATGCCGCCGCCACCAAGGCCCCCATTGCCAAGATCGCCGATACCGTTTCCGGCTTTTTTGTGCCTGCAGTCATCTCCATTTCGGTGCTGACCACCCTTGTCTGGCTGCTGCTGGGCCGGGAATTTGGCTATGCGCTGGCCCGGGGCATCTCGGTGCTGGTCATCAGCTGCCCCTGTGCGCTGGGTCTGGCAACGCCTGTGGCCATCATGGTGGGCAACGGTCTGGGGGCCAGGAACGGCATCCTGTTCAAAACTGCCGCCTCGCTGGAAGCTGCAGGCCGTACCCAGATCGTGGCGCTGGACAAGACCGGCACCATCACCAGCGGCGAGCCCCGGGTCACCGACATCCTGCCCGCCGAGGGCGTTTCCGAGAGCGAGCTGCTGACGCTGGCGGCCTCGCTGGAGCAGAAGAGTGAGCACCCGCTGGCCAAGGCGGTGCTGGCCTATGCCGAGACCGAGACCATCGCCTGCCCCGATGTGACCGATTTTGCCGCCCTGCCCGGCAATGGCCTTTCCGCACGGCTGGACGGCATGGAGATCTACGGCGGCAATGCGGAGTTCATCGCCGCCAAGGCATCCGTGCCCGCCGAACTCCAGGCCGAAGCCGCCCGGCTGGCCGCTGAGGGCAAAACGCCCCTCTTCTTTGGCGGTGCAGGCCGCCTGATGGGCGTGATCGCCGTGGCGGACACCCTCAAGGAGGACAGCCCCCGTGCCATCCGGGAGCTGCAGAACATGGGCATCCGGGTGGTCATGCTGACCGGTGATAACCAGCGCACCGCCGATGCCATCGGCCGGCAGGCGGGCGTGGACGAGGTCATTGCAGGCGTTCTGCCCGACGGCAAGGAGGCCGTGATCCGCAGACTGCAGCAGAACGGCAAGGTGGCCATGGTGGGCGACGGCATCAACGATGCCCCCGCCCTGACCCGCGCGGACACCGGCATCGCCATCGGTGCCGGCACTGATGTTGCCATTGACGCAGCCGATGTGGTCCTGATGAACTCCCGGCTCTCCGATGTGCCCGCCGCCATCCGGCTGAGCCGCGCCACCCTGCGCAACATCCACGAAAACCTGTTCTGGGCGTTCATCTACAACATCATCGGCATCCCGCTGGCCGCCGGTGTGTTCATCCCCTTCGGCCTGACCCTGAACCCCATGTTCGGGGCTGCGGCCATGAGCCTTTCCAGCTTCTGTGTCGTGAGCAATGCCCTGCGGCTGAACCTGTTCGACCTGCACAGCACCAAACACGACCGCAAACCCAAGTCTGCCGCCCTGCCCGCTGCCCCCGTGCAGCCTGCAGCGGCTGAAAATACTGCCGAACCCGTTTCGGCTCCCGTTGTCAAGGAGGACAATACCATGAAAAAGACCCTGCATGTTGAAGGTATGATGTGCTGCCACTGCGAAGCCCGCGTGAAAAAGGCGCTGGAAGCCCTGCCCGCTGTGGACGAGGCCGTGGTCAGCCACGAGGCCGGTACCGCCATCGTCACCCTGAACGCCGAAGTTTCCGACGCAGACCTGAAGAAGGCTGTTGAGGATCAGGATTACAAGGTGACCGGCATCGAATAACGGATGCGCAAAAAGCAGCGCCCTGTTTCCCACTGCGGGAGACAGGGCGCTGCTGCTTTTTCTGGATTCTTTTGGGATTGGGATCACACCCAGCTGAGGATGCTTCTGTGCTCCGGCTCGTATTGCTTCAGCGCAATGGCCTGCTGGTAAGCATCCAGCACCTGCTGGGCGAAATGCTCTGCCGAGTAGCGGGCGGCGGTGGCCAGAGCGTTCTGGTGCAGCTGCACGCGCAGGGCGGGGTCCGAGATGATGGTGTTCAGTGCCGATGCAAACTCGGCTTCGTCCTTCCACTGCCAGCCGTTGAAGCCGTTTTCCACCACGCCATCCAGGCAGGGGTCCGCACGGCAGAGCACCGGCAGACCGCAGGCCATGCCCTCGAAGTAGGTCAGGCCCTGGGTCTCGCTCTGGGAGGCGCTGACGAAGATATCGCCCACGCGGTACCACCGGGGCACCTCATCGGGCTTGACCATGCCCGCAAAGCGGACGCGGTCGGTCAGCTTCAGCTCCCTTGTCAGTGCTTCCAGGTCAGGCCGGGCGGGGCCGTCGCCCACGAACACCAGCCACGGGCGGCTCTGCTCCGGCTGTGCGGCCAGCAGACGCACCAGCTGGGCGTGGTTCTTCTCGGCAGCCAGACGGCCCAGCGAGAGCAGGACGGTATCCCCTTCCGGGATGCCCAGCTCTGCCCGCATCCGGGCCTTTTCCTCGCCGTTGTCCTTCGCCGGGCCAAAAGCGGTCAAATCAATGCCGGTGGGCACTGTGACCACCGGGCAGCTGACCTTGTAGCGGTTGAGCATGGCGCGCACCTTTTCGGTGGGGGCCAGCATGAGGGAGCAATAGCCCGAGAGGATGCGGGTGGCCTTTTCGGCAGTCATCCGGCCCAGACGCTCACTGAAGAAAAGGTACTGGGTATAATCCTCGTAGACGGTATGGTAAGTATGTACCACCGGGCAGTGACACCGGCGGGCCACCCGCTGTGCCAGCATAAAGGTAGAAAACTCGCTTTGCGTATGGATGACCTCCGGGCCCCAGGCTTCCAGCTCGTCCAGCCAGTGGGAGATGGGCAGAGCGCCCGCCGCACTGATCCGCACGCCCGGGTAGACCCGCTCCGCGCTGATGCTGCCCACATACAGGATGCCGTTTTCCTCATGGGAATGGCCATTCTGGGCAAGGGTCACCACCCGCACGTCATGGCCCAGTGCCAGCAGCTGGTGGTACAGCAGCTCCACCGAGCGCACCACACCGTTGACCATTGGGGACCATGTATCTGATGCAAGAAGAATTTTCATTGGAACACCTCAGATTACCGCATAGAATAGGGGTTATGTTCTCTGTTCTATCTTTAATACGTTTCAGAGCCGCAGTTTCTTGCAGATCCGCCCTGATTTTTTTCAAATTTTTTCCGGTTTCACCACCGAGACTGTCTCCACGCCGTAGGCTGCAAAAAGCTCCAGCGCCGCCGGGCCGATCACCTCGCCGCTGACCACGATGGGGATGGCGGGCGGGCAGGACACAGTGGGCAGAGCGCAGACCCTGCCCAGCGCAGACCCTGCCGGGATGGTCTCCTGCGGGGCAAACACAGCCTGCCGCACGGTCAGGCGGGGCTCTGCCTGCCGGGCCAGCGCACAGAATGCCTCCCGGTGCTCGGCAGGGGGTTCTGCCGGGGGGATGCCCCCTGCACAGAGTTCTGCCAGAGCCGCTTCCAGCCGGGCCATGTCCTCCACCGGGTTTTCCGGGGTGAACATCAGCACAAGGTAGCGGGGGTCGGCATATTCGCACTCCATTCCGTTTTGCCGCAGATGGTCGGCCAGTGCCTGCCCGGTCAGGCCCAGCGCCGCTGCGTCCAGCGTCAGCTTCATGGGTTCCCGGGCGGGACCGTCCAGTGCCAGCGGCAGGGCCGTGCCCTGTGCGGCAGCCAGCGCGTTCAGGCGGGCACGCAGAGCAGCCAGCCGGTCACAGCATTCCTGCAGGCGTGCCGGGTAATCGGCGGAAAGCAGCCGGTTGCAGGCATCGAGAGACTGCAGGATCAGATAAGACGGGCTGGTGGAGCCGAACAGCGCCAGTGCGCTGCGCACGGTGCTTTCCTCCTGCACGGGGGCCTTGGGACCCAGATGCAGGTAGGCTCCCCCGGTGAGCACTGGCAGAGTCTTGTGGCCGGAGTCACAGCAGGCCGCCGCGCCTAGGTCGATGGGGTGGCGGCTCCCGCCGGGCAGAAAGCGCAGGTAGGCCCCGTGGGCGTTATCCACCAGCAGGGGCACGCCGTGAGCATCGCAGACGGCAGAGAGGGCCGCGATATCCTGCATCCCGCCCAGGTAATCCGGGCTGGTCAGGTAAACGCCAAAGGGTGCTCTCCCCTGCCTGGCCAGCTCCTCAAGGGCGGCGGAAAGGGCCTGCACCGTTACCGGGCAGCTGCACAGCGCGCCGGTATCCTCCGGCGCGGGCCAGAGCCACCGGATGTCAAAATCCAGCAGAGCCGCCGCATAGAGCAGGGCTTTGTGGGCATTGCGGGCCGCCAGCAGCACCGGGCGCTTGCCGGTGCGGGGCGCACCCTGCAAAGCAAGGCAGAGCATGGCCCGGATGCACTGGGAAGAGCCCTCGGTGCTGTAATAGGTGTGGGCCGTGCCGAACAGCCGGGTGGCGTTGGCCTCGCTCTGCGCGATGATGCCCTCGGCCTCGTAGAGCTCATCGGCCCCCCGGATCTCGGTGATATCCCACGGCTCACAGCCCAGCAGGCTTTGCCCCTTATGCCCCGGCATGTGGAGCCGGGCGGTGCCGGACTGGGCGTACTGCCGCACAAAATCGACGATGGGGGTGGTCATTTATTCGCAGGCCTCGCCGTCGGCGCAGGCATTGCAGGTGGAGCCCAGCTGGATGGGCACTTCGATGCCCTGCGCGGCCAGCTCCTGATTCTGAGCCACCTGGATCATAATAGCGCACTCCATCCGCTTGCGGAACAGCTCACAGCCGTACTCGTACACGCCGGTAATGCTGCCGGTTGCGTGGTAGGAGTTGGCTGCACAGCCGCCGGAGCAGTAGAGCTTTGCCCAGCAGTCCTGGCACTCCTTGCGGGCATAGGCGTTGCAGTGCTTGAACTCGTCCCGGACTGCCGTGTTGGTGACACCCTTCCAGATATCGCCCATCAGGTACTTGGGATCGCCCACGAACTGATGGCAGGGATACAGATCGCCCCAGGGGGTCACAGCCATGTACTCGGTGCCGGAGCCGCAGCCCGAAATGCGCTTGTAGATGCAGGGGCCGCCGGTCAGGTCGATCATGTAGTGGTAGAAGGTGAAGCCGCGGCCCTCACGGTTCCGCTTGATCATCTCCTTGGCCAGGATCTCATACTGCTCCTTCAGGATGGGCAGATCTGCCTCGGTCAGAGCGCTGGGATCACTGGGGTCGCAGACCACGGGCTCCATGCTCAGCTCAGTAAAACCAAGATCGGCCATGTGGAAGATATCATTGGTGAAGTCGGTGTTGTAGTGGGTAAAGGTGCCGCGCATGTAGTAGCCCTTATCGCCGCGCTTCTTCACGAACTCCTGAAACTTGGGCACGATGGTATCATAGCTGCCATGGCCGGCGTAGTCCTTGCGGAAGCGGTCGTGGACTTCCTTGCGGCCGTCCAGGCTCAGGACCACGTTGTGGCACTCCTTGTTGCAGAAGTCGATGACATCATCGTCAATGAGCATGCCGTTGGTGGTCATGGTGAAGCGGAAGTTCTTATTGTGGATCTTCTCCTGCTCACGGCAGTAGGCCACCAGATTCTTGACCATATCAAAGTTCATCAGAGGCTCGCCGCCGAAGAAGTCCACCTCGAGGTTGCGGCGGCTGCCGGAATTCTCGATGAGGAAATCCATTGCACGCTTGCCCACCTCAAAGCTCATCAGGGCACGCTCGCCCTGATAGCGGCCCTGCGAGGCAAAGCAGTAGGAGCAGTTCAGGTTGCAGGTGTGGGCCACATGCAGGCAGAGGGCCTTGACCACGGTGTTGCGGTTCTTAAAATCGAACGCGAGGTTCTCATAGGTATCGGGGCTCCACAGCTTGCCGGATTCCTTCAGGCTTGCCACATCATCGATGCACTGGCGCAGGTCGGCCTCGGTCACATCCTCACGGTCGCCGTACTTTGCCATCATGGCGGCAACGATCTCGTCGGCGGTGTGGTCGGGGTACATGGCAATGACATCATACGCCACCTCATCCACCACATGCACCGAGCCGCTGCAGGTATCCAGCACGATGTTATAGCCGTTCAATTGATACTGATGTACCATTTTATTCTCCATTCCATTGTAACATAAAAAAATGCCGCCCGGCAAAGGCGGCATCCGATTTGCAGAAATTACTTGTTGCTGTTCTCGCACTTCTGGTTAGCCACGCCGCAGGAAGTCTTGCAGGCAGACTGGCAGGAAGTCTGGCACTCGCCGCAGCCACCGGTCACAACGCTCTTGGTCAGGTCACGAGTAGCAATCGTCTTAATACGTTCCATAATTAAAAACCTCTCTAGCTCCAAATAGTTGATACGCAGAACCACCTGCGCATTGTTATCTTGATATAGGATAGCACGGTTCAGGGATTCTGTCAAGATTTTTGTCGCATCTTCTGTGGGCAGTATTTTGTAGGCTGTACAAAGACGAAGCCTTACCCCACCGGCTGATACTTTTCCAATATTGTATGCAGCCCCAGCTCCCGGGCCTTGCCCAATAAGTACCGGTAGCGGGCCAGAAGGGCCTGCCGCTCATAGATATGCTGTTCGATGAGGTCGGTGTCCACCTCAAGGTCGAACATCATCTCGTTCCGGTGCAGGCAGAACAGACATTCTTTCAGCTCCTCCTCCAGCTCCGGGTGGTAGCGCTCGTGTTCGGTGTCCCGCGGGATGCGGGGCGAAAGCAGGGTCTTTTCCTTTTGCGTGGTCTGGGTCATAGCAGTTCCTCCTCTTTGTGCGTCTTTGCTTCTTCTGATTTCCAGTATATGCAAAGAGCATGAGAAGGATGACGGAATCAAGCAGCCCGCAAGAACTCCTGCGAAAGTGCGTCTTTTTTCTGATTTCTGCAAAAAATTTCAAAAAAGCGCTTGACAAAGCGGCGTTTTTTCCGTATAATAGCACACGTTGAGCGGCTCACCCCGCAAGACAGACCCAAGCTGATGGGGATTTGCATAGTGGTAGTGCGGTAGACTCTGACTCTACTTGTGGGAGTTCGATTCTCTCATCCCCAACCAAAAGACATCCGAACACTTCGGATGTCTTTTTTTGTTCTCTTTTTTGTTCACAGAGAAAGCCAAAAAGAGCGATACAGCAAACGCTGTATCGCTCTTTTTACGTTAACGGTAATTAGTAATTCAGACCGAAGCCGCTGCGGTAGTAGTTGCCGTCGGCATCGCAGTAGGCGTAGCTGCCGCCCTTGACGTTGGCGAGGATGGCGGGATCGATGTACTGATCCTTATCGTAGCCGGGCACGTCGTTGGGAGAGGCGCAGATCTCACGCACCACACCGTCGATCTCCTGCTCGGTGATGGCAATGACGGCGGGGTCAGAGACCATGGTCAGGCTCAGCTTGCCGGTGGGGGCAAAGTCGCCGCTGATGACATCGACCTGAGCGTTCAGGGCGTTGTTCAGGGCAACGGCGCTGACGGTGTACTGGATGGTCAGTGCGTCGCAGTAGGGCTCCAGCTTGTCCAGCAGCCAGGGGTTGCAGACCACGCAGGTGCCAACCACCTTGCCGCCGCGGGCATGGATGGCATCGGCCAGTTCCTTGATCTTCTCCACGTCCTTCAGGGTGACAACGGTGACCTTGTTGCCGGTCTTTTTCTGGCTCTTGTTGCGCTCGCGCTCGTCGGTGACGATCTCGCCCATCTCGATGACGGGCATTGCATACTGGTTGAACACCAGACCGTTGCTGATGGGCCAGACGTGCAGGTAGAGCACATCGGCTTCCTCCGGGGTGGCCACCACGGTGTAGCCCTTCTTCTCAAAGGCTTCCGTCAGGGTCTTGCGCAGAGCGGCATCCTCGTCCGTGTTGCCCAGACCGGCACCCATGGCCTGTGCCATCTGTGCAAAGCCGGAGTCCACACCCTTGAAGGTGACGATGCAGACCTTCTGGCTCTTGGCCAGAGGCAGGAGCTTCTCGTGGTTCTTGACCAGAACAACGGCCTTCTGGTTGGCCCCGTAAGCCTTCTTCTTGGCACCATCGAAGTTGTCCACGCGGGCCTGATCGGCCTTGTCGGGGTCGAGGTAGGGGTTATCCACCCGCTTGGTGCGGAACAGGCTCAGCAGACGATTGTAGCTGGCGCGGTCCAGATCTGCCTTGGGCAGCAGACCATCCTCCACAGCCTTGACGATGTTCTCGGGGTCGGTGTTGCCGCCGATGACATCGGTACCGGCAGAGATAGCCTTGGCGTAGCGCTCGGGCTCGGTGAGGTTCTCCACGCCGTAGATCTGAACGGTGGTGATGCCGGAGTCGGAGTTGACATAGCCGTCAAAGCCCATCTTGTTCCGGGCCAGATCGGTGATCAGCTCCTTGCTGTAAGCGCTGGGCACTTCCTCGGTGCTGGTCACCTCGCCCCGGTAGGTCTGGGGCACGGCACGGCCATCGGTGGCAATGCGGGAGTAGTCCGGCATGATGGAAGAGACCTTGTGGTCAAAGGCGCGCTGGAACGGGGGCAGATGATACTTTTCCATCGAGCCGGGGGTGCGGTAGATGCGCCACTGGCCGATGGGCACATGAGGCTCAAAGCCATTCTCAGAGGGGGCATCGCCGGGGAAGTGCTTGATGGTCAGAACAACGGAGCCCTCGTTCAGGCCGTTGTCGCCATCCTGATAGCCCTTGACCAGAGCCTCGGCAATATCGCTGGTGACATCGGGACGCTCGCCGTAAGTACCGGAGGTACGGGGCCAGCGGGGGTCAGAGGTCACATCGACCTGAGGGCCGTACATGATGTTCAGGCCCTCGGCCTTCATCATCTTGCGGTCGGTCTGGGCCATCTCATAGACCATGTCGGTGTTGCCGTCGCCAATGACCGCCGCACCGATGCCCAGAGAGTCCGGGTAACCGATGTTGATGGGGTTGGTGTGGAGAGAGTACGGAATGGCCACGCCGCCCTTGCAGGCCTCGTATTCCAGCATCTGGGTGCCGGCGTTGTGGTACAGAGCCACCATGCCGGCCTCGCAGCGCATGTCACCGCGGTAAACACCGGCGGCGATGTGCTTTTCCAGAACATGGCTGTCATCAATGCTGACGGTCATGCCGGGCAGAGGGCCGGGCATGGGCTTTTCACCGGGGTTGTGGTGCTTGTAGATCTTGCCCAGCTCCAGCTTGCCTTCGGCGTTGGTGGCCTCGGCACGGGTGGGTACCACAGGGGTGTTGAACAGGGTGTTCAACACAAGGCCTGCCTGCTGATCCAGCCGCAGATGCTTGACCATATCCTCAGCGCGCTGCTCAGGGCTCAGCCGCCAATCCTTGTAGGGGGCCAGCTCGCCGCTGTTGTCCAGATCCTTAAAGTACAGGCCGTCCTTGACGATCACGCCGCAGGTGGTCACACCGATGTCGGGGCCGTTGACGTTGTGGAAGATGACCGGCTCAAGGTACTGGTCAATGATCTGCTCACCCTCTTCCAGAGCGTAGGGTGCAGGGATCACGCCGTCCTTGGCCTCTGCCCACTGGTCGGCGCTGGTATACCGTGTCTGCATAATGTTTCTCCTTTGTTTCTGTGCCTGCCACAGCACAGCTGATATATTACTTGCTTGTTTATTATACTTCCAGCGCAGATCGTTCGCAAGCAAACAAATAAAAAAAGTTACAAACTTTGGCGTAGTATACAAGGATGTTCTGCCGGATTTGTGCAACTTTCCCCTATCCTGATCCACAAACCGGGTTCGTTTCCTGCTGACAATGCTGCTAAAAAATAACCCTCTCCGTCAAAGCCTGCGGCGTTGACGGAGAGGGTCGTATCCTTAATTTACCAGATCATCTGGATGCGGCCTGCGCCGTACGGGTCCTCGTAGTTGAGCAGGTAGCCGGGGTAATCGGCCAGCGGGCTGTTGGCGCTTGCCAGATGCGGCAGACCGTTGGCATCCACGCCGCCGAACATGGCTGCGTAGCTGGACATGACAAGGTAGTCCTCAGAGACATAGTCCTTGATGAGGGTCGCGCCATCGAACATGGCAAAGCCATCGCCCAGATTGCGCAGGGTGTAGTTCATGCCGGCCAGAGCGTAGGTAGCGTTCGGGTCAAGGGGCTTATAGGTACCGGTGGTCTTGTCGTAGATCTCCACATTGCTGACACGCGGGGTGGCGGCGCCGCCGGTCCAGACATTCTTGTCGTTGGTCTGAACGGTGTTGGGGATCATGGGGTGGATCGTGTACCTGGCACCTGCCACCTGCAGGAAGCCGCCGTTCTCCTTGCCCTCAGCACCGGCAAAGCGGGCACCAAACTCCAGAGCGTCCTGGATCTGCTGGCCGGTCACGGACATCAGGCAGGCCACGTTGCCAAAGGGGCTGACGGTCTTGCAGGTCTTGAAGCTCCAGGGGCCAGCTTCCACATCGGTGCGGATGCCGCCGCCGTTCATAATGGCGACATCACAGTGGAGCTCCTCGATCTCGTTGAAGTAGGTGTAGATGCCGTCGGCCACGAAGTCGCCGAGGTTGGTCTCGCCGGAACGGATGCGGCGCTTGCCGGTGGCGGGATCGTTGATGTAGAATTTGGTATCACCCACTGCGATCTCCTCGCCCAGCATATCGTCCACTGCGCTGATCCAGTTGGAGGCAGTGGCGGCCACGGCAGCGTCCAGACCCTCGTAGGTGTTGATGAGTTCCGTGGTGATGGTGCCGTCTGCGCCCACGGTCATCTTGCCGATGTTCTTGAAGTAAGAACCGGTCTGGGTCAGGGTGACTGCCTTGCCGGAAGCATCGGTGACCTGCTTGTTGGCCATCACGGTGTGGGAGTGGCCGTCGATGAAGGCGGTAAAGCCGTGGGTGTGTGCAATGACTTCCTCACTGGTCCAGGGAGAGGAGGACGGGTCAACGCCCAGATGGCCCAGACCGATGATGGTGTCAGCGCCCCAGAACTCAGCCTTGTCGATGGCCTTCTGAACGGCATCGTAGAGCTTCTGGCCGTCCTCGCCGCCCAGAATGTCATAGATGTACTTGGTCTGGGCATCGTTCATAAAGTAGGCCGGGGTGGACTTGGTGAAGGTCTCAGGGGTGGTCACGCCCACAAAGGCGATCTTGCGGCCGCCCACAAAGAAGAACTTGACGCTGGGCAGGACGTTGCAGCCAGTGCGCAGATCGACCCAGTTGCAGGAGACATAGGGGAAGTCGGCTTCCCGGAGCACAGCCTTGGCACGGGCCATGCCGTAGTCGAACTCGTGGTTGCCGGGGGTGGCCAGATCGTAACCGGCCTCGTTCATCAGCTCGATGATGGTAGCGCCGTCATCCATGGAACCGTAAGCGGTGCCCTGGATATGGTCGCCTGCATCCACCAGCAGCACATCCCGGCCGGTGTCCTCGATGCTCTTTTTCAGGGCAGCAATGGCGGCATAGGTGGGCTTGGGGGACTTGTTGTCGATATAGGTGTGGACATCGTTGGTGTAGAGGATGGTCACATCCGCTTTGTCACCAAAGAAGCAATTGGTCTCCTCCGCAAAGGCGGCGGGTGCACCGACAGAAACTGCGGTCAGTGCCGTGGCAGCACCGGCAGCCTTGATAAAGCTGCGGCGGGTAATGAACTGTTTCACAGGGAAAGACCTCCTTTGATTCAATACGCTCTTTCAGCCCTCTCCGTCAATGCTGTGCTGCGTTGTTTTCCCTTTTGGGGAACTGGCAGGCTTCAGCAAGACCGAGAGGGCTGTTTGTTACCTAAATCTTAACATAGAACCCCAGGTTCCGCAAGGGATTTTTGTAAAATTCGTGTCAAGAAATCCCACAATAGTCATACTGTTTTGGTAAAACGTTTGAAAATCCCGAGAAAAAGGGCAAAGCCCCGCATCCCATGGAAAGGGTGCAGGGCTTTGCCGCATTGAGAAAAGAGGGTCAGAGGATCGGGGGACGATTCTCAGACAGCATCAGATGGCATGGTATTCCTTGAGGAACTTCTCAAGGTCGGTGCCCTCGATCTTCTTGAGCACTTCCTTGAGGGCCACCCGCTGGATGAAGGGCAGATCCATATCGGTGATCTTCTTGCCGTCACGCAGTTTGACCGTTGCATCGATCAGGCTGCGGACATCATAGGTGCTGCCCCAGACCTCGGGCACGCCGCGGTCGATGTTGAGCAGGGTGTAAACCGCTTCCATGCCGGTGCGCATGGAGTACTCGGTGGTGAAAATGGTGTCACGGCCGGTCTCGGCAAACTGGCCCAGGAAGGCGAAGTTGACAGCGCCCTGGGGCACGATGTCGGGGCGGTCGCCGAAGGCACGGGGCATGAAGAAGGCATCGATATAGGGCATCATCACAGGCACGGTGTTGGCGCTGTGCTCAGCCAGCTCGGCAATGTCCTCCTCGGGCACGCCGATGTGATACAGCCACTCCATGCAGATCTCTCGGCCGGTGCAGTCGCGCATGGGCTTCTTGACGTAATCGCCGGGCTTGTCGCTGAACAGGCCGTAGACCCAGACGCAGAGCTGGTTCTTGGGCTGATCACGGAACTGCTGCTGGCGGTTCAGGGTCCAGCTGAGCAGCCAGCTGGAATCCTTGACCGTGACGATGCCGCCGGTGACGGTGTGGCCGCTGAAGGGGTCACGCTTGCAGATCTTCTTGATATACTGGGGGATCTTGTCGTCCAGGGTGGTAATGGTGGCGCTTTCCCAGTTGGACAGCTCCGGCTGAGAGCAGAACTTTTCGGGATGGCCGAAGGAGGGATCCTGTGCGGCGATCTTCTTCCACAGATCCCAGCCGTTGCCCGGCCTGATGGTGGGATCAAACCCTGCGGCCTTGTCCTGAGAGCCGATGGTGCAGCTCTCCACGCAGCCGCCGTTGGTGATGAAGAGCAGGTCGTTCTCGGTGAGGTCGATGGTCCTGCTCTCACCCTTGTGATCCACGGTCACGCTGCTGGCCTGCTTTTTGCCGCCCTCGATCCTGAACTGGACATCGGTGACTTTGGTCTCGTACTGGAAGTCCACGCCATGGTCCTTCAGGTAGGTGACCATGGGCAGGATGATGGACTCGTACTGGTTGTAGCGGGTAAAGCGCAGGGCGGTGAAATCGGGCAGACCGCCGATGTGGTGGATATAGCGCTTGAGGTAGAGCTTCATCTCCAGCGCGCTGTGCCAGTTCTCAAAGGCGAACATAGTGCGCCAGTACATCCAGAAGTTGGAGGAGAACACCTCATCGTCAAAGATATCGGTGATCTTTTTATCCTGCAGCTGCTCGTCCGGGGTGAAGAAGAGCTTCATGATCTCCATGGCACCCTGATCGGAGATGGCGAATTTGCCATCGGTGTGGGCATCCTGGCCGCGGTTGACGGTGGCACGGCAGAGGGACTTGTTGGGGTCCTCCTTGTTCAGCCAGTAATACTCGTCCAGCACGCTGGCACCCTCGGTCTCCAGCGAGGGGATGGAGCGGAGCAGATCCCACATGACCTCGAAATGGTTGTCCATCTCACGGCCGCCGCGCATGACATAGCCGATATCGTACTTGTAGCCGTCGCAGGCACCGCCGGGCAGCGGGTCCTTCTCAAACACATGGATGTGGTCGCCCTGCATCTGGCCGTCACGGACCAGGTAGCAGGCGGCAGTCAGGGCCGCCAGACCGGAGCCGATGAGGTAAGCAGATTTATTGTCAACGCCCTCAGGCTTTTTGGGGTGTGCAAATGCTTCGTAGTTGCCACTGGAATAATACATACTGGGAACCTCCTGTAAATCATATTGGGAAGACCGCGTTCATGGTTCTGTGTCGTCTTCCCTTTCGTTGTGCTTAGTATACCCCAGTGGTTTTTTCAGAACAACAAACAAATCCTGAACAGTGTATAAAATTTATACAAAACACAACCATTGTCGGAAATATGACGAAACTGTGTATAACCCCCCAGCCACCTGCGGTGACAGCCCCCGCTAATAGGGGGACCTTTGGCATTGCATGAGGCTCTGCAAGTCCCCCTTTCCGCACAGACTGCACCATTATGCCAAGGGCTCCCCTACCAGGGGAGCTGGCGCAAAGCGCCTGAGGGGTTTAGTCCAACAAAAAAAGCGCTCACCCTCCAGGGAAGGTGAACGCTTGCGTTTCTTTATCCGTTATTTTGTTTCGGGTGCCACCTCAAAATCGACCTTGCCAAGGTTGATATCGGCGCGGACGATGGTGATCATCATGCTGTCGCCCAGGCTCCAGGTCTTGCCGGAGGCGGGGTCAGAAAGGCGGATGCCCTCGGTGAGGGTGGTGCCGGTGGCGGTCAGGCTGGAAGCAGGCACAAAGCCCTCCACGCCGTTCTCCAGCTCCACGAAGATGCCGCGCTGGGTCACGCCGGAGATGATGCCCTCGTAGCACTCACCCAGATGGCGGCGGGCGTACTCGGCCTTGTAGTAATCCTCGGCCTTGCGCTCGATCTGAACGGCCAGCACTTCCCGCTCGCTGGACTGCTTGGAGGCCTTCTCCGCGAAATCGGTGTAGCGGACGATCATGGTCTCCTTGTCGGTGCCGCTGAGCAGGTCAGTCATCATGCGGTGGATGGCCAGATCCGGGTAGCGGCGGATGGGGCTGGTGAAGTGGGCGTAATCCTTGAGCACCAGACCATAGTGGCCCTTGGGCTTTTCCTCATAGCAGGCCTTGGACATGCAGCGAAGCATTCCGGTGTTGACGATCTGCTCAAACGGGGTGCCGCGCACACCTTCCAGAATGGCGCTCAGCTCCTTGGGGGTGGGCACCTCCTTGGCAAAGTGGTCGTTGATGCCGCAGGCCTGCAGCAGAGCATGCAGACGCTCCAGCTTTTCGGCGTTGGGCTCCTCGTGCACGCGGTACACAAAGGGGATCTGCTTGACCCGGGCAAAGTGGGCGGCGCACTGGTTGGCCAGCAGCATGAATTCCTCGATCATGGCCTCGCTCTCGCCGGAGGTACGCTTTTTCACATCGATACAGTGGCCGTTCTCATCCAGAATGAGCTTGACTTCCCCGCTCTCGAAATCGATGCAGCCGCGCTCCTTGCGCAGGCGGGCGCGGTGGGCGTACAGCTCCTTCATGGCGGGCAGCTGATCCAGCACCTCGGCATACTTGGCCTGCGTCTCGGCATCGGCAGTGCCGGCCAGCAGGGCGTTGATCTCAGAATACACGCCCTTGACCCGGCTGCAGATGATGGACTTGACGAACTTGTAGTCGGTCAGATTGCCGTCCTGATCCAGACGCATCAGGCAGGAGAACGCCAGGCGCAGCTCCTTCTCGTTCAGGGAGCAGATGCCGTTGGAAAGGCTCTTGGGCAGCATGGGCACGACCTGATCCGCATAGTAGACCGAAGTGGCGCGGTTGAAGGCTTCCTCGTTCAGCTCACTGCCGGGCTTGACGTAGTGGGAGACATCGGCGATATGAACGCCCAGCTCATAGCCGCCCCCGGAGAGCCGGGTCAGGCTGACGGCATCGTCGATATCCTTGGTCTCGGCGCTGTCGATGGTAAAGATGGGCAGAGCGCGCAGATCCATGCGGCCCTTGCAGTCCTCCTCAGACACGGTCATGTCCTCGAACTTCTTGGCCTCGTCCCGCACCTTCTCGGGGAAGCGGGTGTGGATGTCCTTGGCATAGAGCAGGGCTTTGGCGCAGCGCTTAGCTTCCTCGCAGCTGCCAAAGCGCATGGAAACGCCCACGCGGTGATCCTCCTGCCGGGTCCCGCGCTGCAGGATCTCCACAGCCACCTTGTCGCCGTCCTTCGCGCCGCCCTCGCAGTCGCGCTGGATGGTCATGGAGATGGCCGGGCAGTCATCGGGCACGAACTTCAGGCGGCCCTCGATGCGGCGGGCAGTGCCCACCATGTCGTTCTTCTGCTCGAGCACGGCAAGGATCTCGCCCTCATCGCTGCCCTCCACCCGGGGGTGGGCAAACTTTTCCACCAGAACGGAATCGCCGGGCATGGCACCGCGGGTGAAGCGGCCCGGGATGAAGATATCGCCGGATTCATCCTCCAGCATCACAAAGGCAAAGTTCTTGCCCAGCTTGACCACCTTGCAGGGCAGGGCCTTTTCGGCACGGCCGGAGCGGGCAGTGAAGAACACGCCGGACTTCTGGCAGACCACAGCGTCGTGCACCAGCTCGTCCAGAGCCTCCATCACCTTGCGGTCAGCGGAACGGTCGCCGCCGAACTTTGCCTTGAGGTCCTTGACCATACAGGGCTGGTTCTGGATGGCATGTTCAATTTTATCGCGTAATGACATATTTTTCTCCTTAACACTTTTCCGGCATTCTCCAATGGAACCCGGACAACTTCTTTCCCACGAGAGGTTTAGACAGAAAAACAGCCCCGCCTTACACGGGGCTGTACACGGGTGCTCAGGCCAGACGGCTGGCGAACACACAGGCCAGGATAGCCACCACAAAGAACACGATGCCTGCAATGCGGGTCACCTTGGCCAGCATCTGATCCGCAGGGGTCAGGCGTGCATTGTTGGCACCGCCCACACCACCGTTGATGGCACCGGCCAGACCCTGACCGTGGGTGTGCTGCATCAGGGTGAGGAGGATGATGACGGCCGAGACGACCAGCAGGATGGCACCGCCGACGATTTCAATGACAGACATGGATGGAACGCTCCTTTTATCTTTAGTTTCATAGAGACTGCATACAAATACAAGTGTATGATAGCACAAAAGGCCGGGAAATGCAAGAAAAACCGTGGGCTACGGGGCCAGAATTTCCAGCCCTGCCGCCACCCGGGCAAAGATGGCCGCGCTGGAAAAGGCAGGCTCGGCCTGCGTGTCCTGCAGCACCACGATGGTATAGCGGGGCTGCTCTGCCGGGACAAAACCCGCAAACCAGTAATTTTTCAGCTCTGTACCGCCGGAAAACTGGCCGGTCTGGGCCGTGCCGGTCTTGCCTGCCGCGGTCTGGCCGGGCAGGGCGGCCTCATGGCCGGTGCCCCCGGCCACTACACCCGCCAACAGGGCCTGCAGGGCGGCGGCGGTGCGCTTTGTAAGCACCCGCCTGCTCCGGACATGGGAAAGCGCCGTGAGGGGCACGCCGGTGGTCTCGTCCAGAGTGGTCTCAAGCAGCAGCGGGGTGCGGCAGATCCCCCCGCAGGCAATGGTGTTCATCATGGCGGCGACCTGCAGGGGGGATGCCAGCAGCTCCCCCTGCCCGAAGCAGAAATTGGCGTAGGCCCCGCTGGACGCAAGGGCCTCCCGCTCCGGCAGGACCCCCGCCGCCGTGTGCAGGGCATCGGTGAGCGGGATCGCCTGCCCGAAGCCCAGCTGCTCTGCCATGGCGCGGACAGCATCGGCCCCCAGCGCCTGCCCCAGCCGGATGAAGTAGCCGTTGCAGCTCTTTTCCAGCGCGCCGGCCAGATCCACCTCACCATGGGGAATGCCGCCCGCACAGCGGAAGATCCGGCCATCCACCGCGCACCAGCCGGGGCAGGTGTAGACAAAGCCGCTCTCCCCTGCCTCCAGCGCCGCTGCCGCCACCACCGGCTTGAACACCGAGCCCACGGCATAGCACTGGAACGCCCGTTCCAGCAGGGGGCTGTCCGGGGCGTTCAGGCTGGCCGAAATGTTTTCCGGATCATAGCCGGGGCGGCTGACGCAGGCCCTCACCTTGGCGTTGGCGGTGTCCAGCACCAGGATGCAGCCGCTCTGCATCGTCTCGTTGGCCACGGCTTCGGCGGTCTGCTGGATCTCCCGGGAAAGAGTCAGCTGCACCCCCACAGCACCGCTGTCGGCGGGGGTGAGGACGGGCTCGGCCCGCAGCTTTCCCTGGGCGTTGACGGTGCAGAGCAGGGTATCCCCCGCCCCGCTGCCGGTGAGCAGATCATCAAAGGCGGCTTCCAGCCCGGCGGCACCGTGGCCCTCGCCATCGAGATACCCCAGCAGCTGCACTGCCAGCGGGGCGGCAGAGCTTCGCCGTGCCGCTGGCCAGCAGGAAACGCCCAGCGCGGAAACATCCCGGTCCACCTCCAGCAAGAACGGGGACGCGGCGTTCCGTTTCTGGTAGAGTGCCGCCTGCCCGGCGGCATCGGTGTAGGCAAACAGGCGGGCATAGCTGCCCTCCCCGGGCACGCAGAGGGCCATCCAGCGGGTGGTCTGCCCCGTGAGAAGCTGGCCCCTGTGATCATAAAAATTGCCCCGCCGGGCGGGCAGGTGGAGGGTGACCACGCTCTGCGCCGCCGCCCGGGCCCCGTAGTCCGTGTCGGAGCAGAGCCAGTACAGGCGGCAGACCACCGCCGCAAAGCAGAACAGCAAGGCCCCATACAGGGCCAGCACCCGTTTGCCGGACATGAAAACGCCCCCTCTCCCGCTTAGGATGGGCAGAAAGGGGGGCGTGTAAACAAAAAGAAGGCAGAGCCTCCTGGATGGGAAGTTCTGCCTTCTGCGGCGTATTGAATTGGTACGGGGAGCCGGTACGGCTTAGTACATGCCGCCCATGCCGCCCATGTCACCACCGGCTGCGGGAGCAGCGGGGGGTTCGGGCAGGTCAGCGACCAGGCTCTCGGTGGTCAGCACCATCTCAGCAACGGATGCTGCGTTCTCCAGAGCGGAACGGGTGACCTTGGTGGGGTCAACGATACCTGCGGCGATCATATCCTCAACAAAGACCTCGTTCTGAGCGTCGAAGCCGTAGTTGGGCTTGTTGGCAGAAACGATCTTGTCGATGATGACACTGCCCTCCAGACCGGCGTTCTTGGCGATCTGGCGCAGAGGTGCCTCCAGAGCCTTCAGGACGATCTTGGCACCGGTGCGCTCGTCGCCTTCCAGCGTGTCGCACAGGGCGCGCACAGCGGGGATGGCGTTGATGGGAGCGGTGCCGCCGCCAGCGACAACGCCTTCCTGAACAGCAGCCTTGGTTGCGTTCAGAGCATCCTCGATGCGCAGCTTCTTATCCTTCATCTCGACTTCGGTAGCAGCACCGACCTTGATGACTGCAACGCCGCCGGCCAGCTTTGCCAGGCGCTCCTGCAGCTTCTCGCGGTCGAAATCGCTGGTAGAAGCCTCGATCTGGTTGCGGATCTGTGCAATGCGGGCTGCAATGGCATCCTTATCGCCTGCGCCGCCCACGATGGTGGTGTTCTCCTTGGTGACCTTGACCTGACGGGCATGGCCCAGCATCTGGACGGTAGCGTCCTTCAGCTCATAGCCCAGATCAGCGGACACAACGGTGCCGCCGGTCAGGATAGCGATATCCTGCAGCATCTCCTTGCGGCGGTCGCCAAAGCCGGGAGCCTTGACAGCGCAGACGTTCAGGGTGCCGCGCAGGCGGTTGACGATCAGGGTGGACAGAGCCTCGCCCTCGATGTCCTCAGCCACGATCAGCAGCTTCATGCCGTTCTGCATCACCTGCTCCAGCAGGGGGACCAGATCCTGGATGACGCTGATCTTCTTATCGGTGATCAGGACGGCGGCGTTGTCCAGAACAGCCTCCATCTTGTCGGTATCGGTGACCATATAGGGGGTCAGGTAGCCGCGGTCAAACTGCATACCTTCCACGATCTCATTGTAGGTCTCGGCGGTGGTCTTGTTCTCCTCGATGGTGATGACACCGTCGGAGGTGACCTTCTCCATAGCCTCGGCGATCAGGCGGCCGATCTCGGGGTCACCGGCAGAAATGGTGCCGACGCGGGCGATATCGTTGCTGTCCTTGACCTTCTGGCTGTGGGCCTTGATGGTCTCAACGGCCTTGGCAACAGCCTTGCTCATGCCGCGGCGGATATCCATGGGGTTGGCACCGGCGGTAACGTTCTTCATGCCCTCGGTGACCATGGCCTGTGCCAGAACGGTTGCGGTGGTGGTGCCGTCGCCTGCTGCGTCGTTGGTCTTGGTTGCGACCTCACGCACCAGCTGTGCGCCCATGTTCTCGAACTCGTCCTTCAGCTCGATCTCCTTGGCAATGGTCACGCCGTCGTTGGTAATGACGGGTGCGCCGAACTTCTTGCCCAGCACCACATTGCGGCCCTTGGGGCCCAGGGTGATCTTCACGGTATTTGCCAGGGTATCAATACCGGCACACAGTGCCTTGCGGGCATCCTCGCCCTGCTTGATCTGTTTTGCCATAATCAAATCGCTCCTTCAAAGCTCAAATTTCAATTTCAGAGGGGAAACTTACTCCACGATGGCCAGAATATCGCCCTGACGCACGATGGTGCACTCCTCGCCGTCCACCTTGACCTCAGTGCCGGAGTACTTGCTGGTCAGGACCTTATCGCCAACCTTCACGGTCATCTTGACTTCGTTGCCGTCCACGATGCCGCCGGGGCCAACAGCCACGACCTCAGCCACCTGGGGCTTCTCCTTGGCGCTGCCGGTCAGGATGAGGCCGCCCTTGGTGGTCTCCTCGACTTCAACGGCCTTGATAACAACACGGTCTGCAAGAGGAATGATCTTCATAGTTCTTGCCCTCCTATAATAAAATATAATGAAAACTTTTTTGGCACCTTCGGCCCGTTTCTGCCGG
>OOCE01000111.1_pt1 | contig 27359 bp, 21 predicted proteins | sample 1671421 | NCBI WGS metagenome assembly OOCE01 (sample SAMN06348155, study PRJEB24527) | human gut metagenome | biome: human gut; feature: ankylosing spondylitis patient; material: feces | host: Homo sapiens | place: China | collected 2015-10 | reverse complement strand
TCGACTTGCGAGGCATAGAAGATGGCAAGATAGCCTGTGCCGACAGGCTCTTCGAGCAACTCTCAGGTTCGGGCATCTACTAACATAAGGTAACCAATTATGACGATTTGATGAAATGGGTGAAATAGAATATGATGTTCAATGTATAAAACGTAAAAGCAAAGTTTAGTATAAATGGGTATAAAAATCCTTTTTATACCCATTTTAAAATGCTTTCACATTCATATTAACTCTTTGTATCATAGTAGTTTGAGGGTGAAAGGAGAATAATGAAGAGGAAAAATGGTTGAATAGCTTTGTTGAGAGATATTCTGGTCGAAGTAGGTAGTGGTCTGGCTGACCAAGATTTAACTGGTGACAACTTGAAAATAGTTCTTGACCAAATGGACTTGTTGGAAACTACACCAAAAGGCTTCAAAGTTATCTATGCAGGCTATAAAAGAAGCTCGTATGCTTCGTTCTCGTCGATACACAAACCATCGTTTAGGAAAGTTCTTGAAAGAGTTAGACTTGACTGAGGGGCGAGCTACAGGTATTCCTACCATTCAACAGAAGTTGCGTGAAAACAGATCGCCACGTGCTACGATAGAGACAGATGAAGAGCGATCGTTTTTCTTGATAGACATACCATGTAATCCGGATTGTCTAGGAGGACCAATTCTGAAAGGTGACATGAAAGGTGACATGAAAGGTGATATGAAAGATGACATGAAAGATGACATGAAAAACTTCTCTGAAATCAGAATCCTTCGAGACGATTTCCATGTAATGAAACGTGTTAGAGGTCTTAAGGATGGTTACTGGGTAATAATATAGTTAATTATTAGATATTCCATAGAGATGTCGTAAAAGATGTCGTAAAAGAAGCTAATTATGTCATAAAAGCAAAAGGGAATGTTGTAAAGAAATTTGTCATATGATGATCATGAAGGCTTCTTCAAAAGAATATAGATACGAAACTGCAGGTTTGTATTTTGTATTTCTATTTAAAAATGCTTTCACACTTTATGTTAACTATCAGTATCATAGTTAGTTGAGTGTGAAAGGAAAATTGTGAAGAGAGAATGTGGGTGATGTGTGAAGCGGGAATAACGGTTATGAGGAGTGAGGAGAGATGATAGGTGCTGAAAGGCGGAAAGATGCTATCTTTTATCGATTGGTTTGAGTAGTTCTTATAGCTGACTAGAGTCATCCATATAGCTGACCCGGGTCAGCTATATGGATGACCCGGGTCAGCCAATGACTGGTAGTATCAATTACTCTCATAGATAGTATCAGCTTCCCCTGTTGGAAATATGAACTTCCCCTGTTGGAACTATCAGTTTCTGGTGTTTATACTATCATACTTTTCTCCTAAAAATGCCTTCACACTAAACTTGTTGATAATCAGAACGTTTGAGAATGTGTGAAAGCAGAAATAAAGATTGTTGAATATTATAAAAACAAAATAAGCAGCTGAAAAAATCAGCTGCTTATTTGCTTATAGGGTGGAGCTGGAGGGAATCGAACCCTCGTCCGCACAAGGAAACCATACGCTTTCTACATGCTTATTCCAGCCTGCAATTTTCGAGGTATGACAAGACCTGGACCACCAATCATACCCTTATCCTCTAAAATTTCATCCATGCAACGAGGCGTACATGAACTATTTCCGATTTGCCTGCACCGCTTGATCAACAAGATTCGGAACTACATCCGTTGAGCGATGTCCCGTTCCAGCACCTTGTGCCGGAATAAAGTTAATCTACTGTACTTCGATTAAGCAGCGAGAGCGTAGTTATTTTCGCCAATTAATTTTTTGTTCACTAGGATTTAGGAGGTAGCCAACGAGCCTCCGCATGCTTACGTACCATTTCATCTCGCCGTCAAATCCAGTCAACCCCGAGATTTCTTGATAACTAGGGTGCAAAGATAAAGCGAAATTTTGAAATCACCAAATATTTTCGGAAATTTCTTCGTTATTTCTTTAAAATATCGGAATATAGCGGTTGGGAGACCGCTTTTGTTTAGAATTTTGGAAGAAATGATGTTTTTTTCGAAGCTATCTCGTTTTTTTGCAGTAACTTTGTGGGCAAAATAATTAAAAATGATGACAATGGAGAAAAAAGGAAAGATACTGATAGTGGATGACAATGAGGATGTTCTCTTGTCGCTCAATATGCTTTTGAAACCATACGTGGAGGGTATTAGAGTTATCAATACGCCTGAACGAATTATCGGAATGATGGATTCGTTCATGCCTGATGTCATCATGCTCGATATGAACTTCCATCGGGATGCCATCAGTGGCGAAGAGGGGTATGAATGGCTGAAGAAGATTCTGGCGCATAACCCCAAGAGCGTGGTGCTGTTTATCACGGCTTACGTGGATACGGAGAAGGCGGTGAGGGCTATCAAGGCGGGAGCCATCGACTTTATTCCGAAACCATGGGATAGGAATAAACTGCTCGATACGGTGAAGAGTGCCGTGGAATTGAGCAGGGAAAGGAATCTGGATTCTTCGTATTCGCAGGAAAAGGAATCGGAACTGAAACTGAATATGAATCAATGTTCTGATTCCAAGTCTGTTGTATCTTCTCAAGATGTGTTTGCGGGAATGATTGGCGAATGCCCTGCCATGAGGGAACTGAAAACGCAGATGATGCGTGTGGCGGCTACGGATGCCAACGTATTGATTACCGGAGAGAATGGTACGGGAAAGGATGTGGTGGCACATGCCTTGCATCAGCTTTCGGGCAGGGCAAGGAAGCCGTTTGTAAATATCGACCTGGGGTGTATCCCTGAGAATCTTTTCGAGAGCGAGCTTTTCGGATACGAGAAGGGGGCGTTTACGGATGCCAGGAATGCGAAGGAAGGACGAATTGAGACGGCGGATGGCGGTACTCTCTTTCTGGATGAGATTGGAAATCTGAACCTGCCGATGCAGCAGAAACTTCTGACGGTGATTGAGAAGCGGGAGACTCAGCGCATTGGTTCCAATAAGGTGAGCCGGGTAGATGTGAGGATTCTGGCGGCTACGAATGCCCATCTGCGTGAGAAGGTGGGAGAAGGAACATTCCGGCAGGACCTCTTCTATCGGTTGAATACCATTGAACTGCATCTTCCGCCGCTGCGTGAACGTGGAGAGGATATCGTTCTGCTGGCAGAATATTTCCTGAAGATTTATTCTGGAAAATATAGTGTGGGTGATGTGAGGCTGGGTGCATCTGCCAAACAGAAACTTCTGAAACATACCTGGCCGGGGAATGTAAGAGAGCTGCAGCATTGCATCGAGAGGGCAATCGTATTAAATGATAAGACGGAACTGGCTGCCGAGGATATCAGATTGGAGGATTCTGTGGTGGCATTGGGTTCTTCTTCATCAAGTTCTTCATCAGGTTCCATAAAGGTTGATTCGCTCAATCTTCAGACCTTGGAGCGTGAAGCCATTAAGCGCGCCATTTCCCTGAGCAATGGAAATCTTACACAGGCCGCAGAGTTGCTGGGTATTACCCGTTTCGCCCTTTACAGGAAAATCGACAAACTCGGGGTTTAATGCTTCGGAAATTTTTGAAACTATGTCAATCGTCAATAACTTATTCAATCATAAGAGCAATGAGCGGATGCGCCAACTGATTGAGGCTATCCGCACCCGTGACTTCTCGCTTCAGTATTCGTTGGATCATCTGAGGGGAGAAGAGCGGAATCTTGCAGAGCAGATTAACGAAGTGGTGAATGAATTTCGGGAAACCACTTTGCGGCAGGAAGCGAAATACCAGTATTTCGGAACGATGCTCGATACCATCAATGCCTTTCTCATTGTGGCGGATGAACAGGGAAAGGTGCATTGGATGAATCGGGCTGCCGTGGATGGACTCTGCGGTTTTTCGATTCATCACTTGCACGACTTGCAGGTGCTGGATGGGGCGCTTCCGGAAATGATGATGCAGCTGAAGCCGGGATTGCAGAAACTGGTACAATTGGAGACCAAGACCAACGAGGTTGCAGCTGGAAAGAAGGCTTTGGATGCCGGAAGTCAGCATGCGGGGAAGGCAGACTTTGTATTGAGCGTGGTCAACTTCTTTAATAAGGGCTTTGCCTATCGCCTCTATACCTTGCAGAATGTGCAACCGGTGATTCAGAAGAATGAGACGGATGCGCAGCAGCAGCTGGTGAGGGTATTGACCCACGAAATCATGAACTCGCTGACTCCTATCATCTCTTTGGCTGATACACTATGTGAAGGGGTGGAGCAGGATACGCTGGAGCATGATGATCTGCTGATGGCATTGCAAGCCATCAATCGAAGGAGCAATGGCTTGCTGCAGTTTGTAGAGAACTATCGAAAGTTGCAACGCATATCGAAACCTCAGTTTGAGGATGTAAGGATTGGTGATCTGGTGGCTGATTTGCAGCATCTTTATCCGGATTCGATATTCCATTATGAGATAGAAAACGAAGACCAGAGGTTGCTGATGGATCGTTCGCAGATAGAACAGGTGCTGATTAATCTGCTGAAGAATGCGCAGGAAGCTGTGGAGAATCGAGTGAATGATGAGGCTGCAGATCTTTCCGATGAGGCTGCATCTGCTCAAAATCAGATTCCTTATGTCCGTCTTACCACTTATCTTTCGAGCAACAAGCACGATTTCATCATTTCCATTACTGATAATGGTAAGGGAATCCTTCCGGAGGTGATGGAGCGCATTTTTGTGCCGTTCTTTACTACCAAGACGAACGGTTCGGGCATCGGGTTGAGTATCTGCAAGCAGATAGTAACCCTGCATGGTGGAACCATCACCGCCTCTTCGAAACCAGGCGATAAAACCACCTTTAGCGTGGTGCTTCCTGCCTGATAGAGACGGATGCCTATCATATTGAGGATGTGCGCACCGTGCGAAATCGCACACGTTTCGTGCGGTTTCGCACGCTTTTTTATATTTGGAATTTCTTATCTTCATGATAATCATGCCTTTATCTTTATGGCATGGCTTTTGTGTTAGTTTTTGCAAAAGTAATCATCATGAAGATCAAGAATTATATATTCATAGCATGGGCGCTTGCAGCCATGAATGTCCAGGCCGACACTTTGCAGCTCGACTTGGCGGCTACCATTGCGATGGCGCAGCGGCAGTCGCCATCGGTGCAGAGTGCCCGCAATACCTTTCTGTCTGCTTACTGGGCTTATCGGTATCATCAGGCCAACTATCTGCCTTCGCTTTCCCTCTCATCTTCACCTTATATTAATAAGGAGGTGAACAAGATAACCCAGTCGGATGGTACGGCTCTCTTTCTGAAGCAAGATCAGTTGAGTGCCGACATTACTCTGAAAATCAACCAGAATATCTCCCTGACGGGTGGTAGCCTTTTTGTGAAGAGTTCGCTCAACCGCTTGGATGAGTTGCACAACAAGATAACAGCCTATAGTAGTCAACCCTTTATCGTGGGTTATGAGCAGAGTCTTTTTGGCTATAACTCGCTGAAATGGAATCGACGGATAGAACCTATCCGGTTCCGGGAATCCAAAAAGCGATATGCCGAAACGTTGGAGATTGTTTCGGCAAAAGCCTGTGAACATTTCTTTGGTCTGGCTTCGGCGCAAGCAGAATGGGAGATGGCAAAACAGAACTTTGCTTCTGCTGATACGCTTTATCAGATGGCGAAGGGGCGATATGAGAATGGAACGATTTCGGAAAACGAGATGCTACAGCTGGAAATCAACCGTTTGAACGAGGAGACCAATGTGATGGATGCCCAGGTGGATTTGCGGGAGAAGATGCAGACCATCCGCTCGTTTCTGGGATTGGAACAATCGCAGGACATCAGTCTGGTGATGCCGGAAGAGGTGCCTGCCTTTGAGGTTCCTTTGCAGCGGGCGATAGATTGGGCTTTGCTGAATAGTCCGGATCCCGATTATTACCGTCGTATCCAGAAGGAGAGCGAAAGCCGGTTGGCGCAGGCTCGTGCCAATGCCGGATTGAAAGCAGAACTCTATATGCAGTTCGGACTCTCGCAGACGGGAGCCGACATCGGTGCTGCCTATCGCAGTCCGATGAGCCAGCAATCGGCAAGCATCACCATCGCCCTTCCGATATTGGATTGGGGACGGGGAAAGGGTAGGGTAAGAGAAGCCAAATCGCAGCTGGCGCTTACCCAGACGCAGGTGGAGCAAGGCATGAGGGATTTCTACCAGAACGTAGAAAAACTGGTGTTGCAGTTTAACATGCAAGCCCGAAAGGTGCATGTGGCATCGCTCACCGACCAGCGTGCCGAGAAGCGACATGTGGTGGCGCGCCGGCTCTATATCATGGGGCGCAACTCGATACTCGATCTGAATGCTGCCATCAGCGAGAAAGATGCTGCCCGGCGTAATTACATCTCGACCATGCAGACCTATTGGAGTCTTTACTATACGCTCCGAAGTATGACGGGATTCGATTTCGAGCACAATAAAGAATTAAAGGAAGAACTTCCTATAGAATAAGGTTTCTCATGGAATCATTTTTCATAGAATCTTTTCTCATGGAATCATCTTCCTATAAAATAAATAAGGTGAAATGAATAACAGCAGAATAATATGGATATAAAGAAACAACCGAAACCGTGGTATATCCGCTATCGCTATCCTATCCTGTCGGGTGCAGCAGGCATTGCCATCCTGGTCTATGCCCTTTTCCTGATCGTTACTTCGGGCACCCGAAGGGTGGATCCGGATAGCGTGGTGATAGCCGAAGTAAAGAAGGCTCCTTTCTGGGAGTATGTAGATGTAGAAGGACTGGTGTATCCCTTCAAGACCATCCAGGTGAATGCGATGGAGAATGGATTCGTAGAGCGGGTGGTGGCTGAAGAAGGAGCCATGCTGCAGCAGGGCGATACCATCCTAGTGCTTCAGAATCCGGAACTCTATCATTCTATCGATGATGAGCAGGATGCATGGAGCAGTAAGCTTCGCAACTGTCAGGAACAGGAAATTGAGATGACGCAGAAGACCATCAACCTGCGTCAGCAAGCCTTGGATGCCCAGCATCAGATGGCGAGCTTGAAGAAATCGCTCAAGCAGAGCCGGGAGGAATATCGTATGGGCATCAAGAGTAAGGCGGAACTGGAGGTGGCTGAGGAAGATTACGAATATCAGCGGCAGAAGGTGCTCTTGCAGATGCAAAACCTGAAGCATGATTCCGTATCTACCCGATTGAAGCGCGAAATGATTGCTGCCAACCGGATGGAAGCCAACAAGAAATTATTGAGAATGAAGGGCCGCACCCAGCAGTTGGTGGTTCGGGCTCCCGTAAGCGGACAACTGAGTTATTTGGGGGTAACCCAAGGTCAGCAGGTTTCGTCCGGGGCGAGCATCGGACAGATCAAGGTGATGAGCCAGTTTAAACTGCAGGTTTCGCTGGCTGAGTATTACATCGACCGCGTTATCGCCGGACTTCCTGCCCATATCGAGTATGATGGTCATCAGTTTCCGCTTCGCGTATCGCGGGTGATTCCTGAGGTGAAGGACCATCAGTTTGTCTGCGAATTAACTTTCAGCGGCAAGACTCCCGCCAATATCCGTTTGGGTAAGAGTTATCGGGTGCTGTTGGAATTGGGCAAGCCGGAGCAAGCCTTGGTGATTCCAAATGGCGATTTCTTCCAGACGACCAACGGATATTGGATATTCCGGGTATCTGACGATGGCAAGAAGGCGCAGCGGGTGAATATCAATGTTGGCAGACAGAATCCGCAGCAATTCGAAATCACTTCCGGATTGAAGCCGGGCGACAAGGTTATCGTAAGCGGATATACCCAAATTGCCAGCGAAAAAGAGATAGATTTGAGATAGACTTTTATCTTGGATTATCAAAAATCATCATCCATCATAGATAATAAAATTCAATTTTTCACGTAAATAAATTATAAAGACTTAAAAATATGAATATGTTATTACACAACCTGAAGGTTGCCCTGCGCAACATTCTCAAGTACAAGGTGCAGACTCTGGGCAGCATCCTGTCGCTTGCCATCGGTATGGTGACGCTTGCCACGGTGCATTCGTTTCTGCAGAATTTCCGCATGGCTTCCATTAACCATGAACCTTATTATGACAGGGTTTATAACCTCAGATTCGATTCCATCCAAAAACGTCAATCGGATCATTCAATTCGTATCAATGGTGATATCGTAAGGGCGGTGAAGGCGAATGGAGGACCTCGTTGCATAGAGCAGGGACCTTATGCTCCTAATGGTATGCTTACAGGCGGCTGGGCTGAGTTTACCCTAAACGGCAATACAAGGCGAAAGACGCCGTTGGATGCAGTTCCCCTTGATCGAAATTATCCCAACTTTGTTGGTATCCGTTCTGCCATTACGGGCGAAAAGATTAAGGTGCTGGGGCCGCATGATGCCATTATCAACGAAAAGCAGGCAAAGCAAATCTTTGGTGACAAGAATCCTGTGGGTGCAAGTATTCGTTTGAGTAAAGACTATGGAAATTATCAGTTGAGATTGGTGGATGTCTATCAAGACTTATCATTGACTGAGCTAGACATGAGCAGTTCTGCTCTCTTTTACTCGCCATGGGAGTTGGAAGATATGGATCCCGAGCAATTTTATGCTGTGAATTTGTATGTGGTGTTGAAAGAGGGATGCACGCCACAACAGTTGAAAGCAGAGGTGAACAGCAGATTGAAACCATTGGGGCTGAAGGTAAAAACAGAAAAGCTGAAAGATCGGTTGAGCGAAGAGTATTCTACCGTAGCAATAGCTTGTTCCATTACTTATCTGATTGGTTCGTTGATTCTGCTGGCTGCCATCATCGGTTTCCTGAGGATGCAGACGCAGCTGTTCTGGATGCGCAGACGTGAAATTTCGCTTCGAATTACCAATGGTGCCACACGTCTCCAACTCTTCTCTATGTTTGCTACCGAGGTGGTGATGATCGTGCTGGTGGCTTATTTGGTGGCAGTATTGATGGGAGCCTGGATTTGTGATTATCTGGCAAAGCCTCAGTTTGCAGAAATCACCTCTGAGTTAGGAACCATCAGTCATCTGTATCTCTATAGTCTGGTGATTGGTCTGGTAGTGATGATGTTGTGTCTCGCCATTATCTGGATTGTGCTGAGTCGAATTTGTAAGCATTCGCAAGCACTCGAATCAGGAATGAGAAGAAGTCATAACCATTGGTTCCGCAATACGATGTTGGGTGTGCAGGTGATGATCAGTATGTTCTTCCTGGGTGTCACATTCTGCCTCCTGTGCTGGGTGGGCAAGATGGCAGATTTCAATCATATACCTGATGACGAGCGTGCATATAAGCAGAGTCTGTTTCTGCAGACAAATGCGGCAGAAAATGTCCAGCGCCTCAGAGACAAGCTCATCCATTTGCCGCAGGTAGAACGATGGATTCCTTATAGCTATGGATTTTGGAAAGTTAACGAACTGGCAGAGAACGAGGAGTTCAGCAAGGCTGTTTGGAAAGATGATCTTTTTGTTAGCTATAGTAATGTGACGAATTATAAAATTCAGATGACATCAGATACCTCCTATCTCGATTTCTTCAAGATCAAGGTGAATTGGAAGCCGAAGGCAAACCGGAAGAAATGTATCCTGGTAAATGAGGAGTTGTATAAGCTTATGCGTCAATATCATGTTGCTCCTAATGATATATTGACCGTAGATGAGATGGATTCCTATCAGATAGCCGGAACGTTCCAGTCGGTACCTTATGAAGGGAGTATGAAAACTGATATATACTCATTCATAGTCATTGACCCCAAAGAGGCTTATGGTGCCACACATTATATTCTTGTGGCAAAGCCGGGTGAATATAAGGAGATGCAGGTTGCCGTAGATAGAACGATACAGAAATTGGAGCCTGCGGTGGTAAAACCGATGTCATCCAATCTGCGTTACTATATGGCGAGGGAAATGTTTGCATTGGAAATACTGCAAAATATTGCGTGGATCCTGGCTATCGTGAGTCTGGCTATCTGCCTGATAAGCATCTTCAGTACGGTGATGCTTGATACACAGACCCGCAAGAAGGAGGTGGCTATCCGTAAGGTGAACGGTGCCCTGACAAGGGATATTACCAAACTCTTCGGACGAACCTATCTGGTGATTACACTCATCGCCATGGTATTTGCGGTGGTAGCCATGTTGCTGTTCCATATTGTTCTGAGTAAGATGTTCGATATGGTAGAAATCAATCCTGTCTTCCCTATCATCCTGAGTATAGTGATAGTGATAGGCTTCATTGCTGCTATCATCGCCTGCCAGGTACGCAAGATTATGAAGGTGGATCCTTCGAAGATTCTGGCTAAGGAATAAAATGCGTCATTTGAAAGTATAAAAGTATAATATGAATTTAAAGAAACGATAAAGATTATGATTCAATTAGATAATATCAAGAAAGTATTTCAGACTGAAGAGGTGGAGACTTGGGCTTTGCGTAATATCAGTTTGCAGGTGAAGGAAGGCGAGTTTGTTGCCATCATGGGACCTTCGGGATGTGGCAAATCTACATTACTTAATATAATAGGTCTGCTGAATAATCCTACAAGCGGCAGCTATCTGCTCGACGGCAAGGATGTGAGCACGCTGAAGGAGAGCGAGCGTACCCTGATAAGAAGAGGTATGATAGGTTTTGTGTTCCAGAGTTTCAACCTGATAGATGAGTTGAATGTGGTAGAGAACATCGAGTTGCCGCTTCTGTATATGGGAGTTTCGGGCAAGGAGCGCCGTAAGCGTGCCGAGGATGTGATGGAGCGCGTGGCGATATCCCATCGTGCCAAGCATTTCCCGTCGCAGCTTTCGGGTGGTCAGCAGCAGCGCACCGCTATCGCCCGTGCCATCCTGCCGCATCCTAAGCTGATACTTGCCGATGAGCCTACTGGAAACCTGGATTCCAAGAATGGCAAGGAGGTGATGGAGCTGCTTTCTGAGTTGCACAAGGAAGGCACCACCATCGTAATGGTAACCCATTCGCTGCATGATGCCAATTATGCCGATAGAATCATCAATATGTTTGATGGTGAGATTGTGAATCAGGTGGAGATGTAGGAATTTATGATATGAAAATCGCCCGATAGCATATTCTTTGATGCTATCGGGCGATTATGTCTATATCTCTTCATCGATAAATCGGATGATTTCATCCTGCTGGTCGGGATGATACCAGTGGATTTCAGTATCTCGCTTAAACCAGGTGAGCTGCTTGCGCATGTATTCACGGCTATGCGACTGTATCTGGCGGATGGCTTCATCCTTATCTATCTCGCCATCGAAATAGGCAAACATCTCTTTGTACCCCACGGTTCTCAAGGCGGTGAGACCCTTGTGAGGATATACGCTGCGGGCTTCTGCCTCCAGGCCATCCTCCATCATCATCAGCACACGCTGGTTGATTCGGTCATACAATTCGGCACGGTCGCGGTTCAGGCCTATCTTGATGATGCGGAAAGGTCGCTGCTTCTTTTCTGCTACACGGAAAGAAGTATAGGTCTTGCCGGTCTGGTGACAGATTTCCAGGGCATGCACCACGCGGCGGGGATTCTTCTTATCTACTATCGCCCAATGCTCCGGGTCCATCTTGTGGAGTTCTTCTACCAGCGCTTCCAAGCCTTCGTCTTCCAGGCGCTGTTTCATCCAGGTACGGATGTCATCCCGCACGGTAGGAATATCGTCGATACCCTTGCATACGGCATCGATATACATCATACTGCCGCCTGTAAGAAGCGCCACATCGTGATTCTTGAAGATTTCTTCTTCCAGGAGATTCATCACATCGGCCTCGTATTGGGCTGCGCTGTAATAATCTTCGATGTGGTGGTTTCCTACGAAATAATGCTTCACCCGCTGCTGCTGTTCGGCAGTAGGCGCTGCGGTTCCGATAGGGAGTTCTGCGAAGATCTGGCGGGAGTCGGCATTGATAATAGGTATAGAGAGATGCTCTGCCAGCGAAAGACAGAGCTCGGTCTTACCTACACCGGTAGGACCGAGCACTACAATTAAAGTTTTCATCATCGGATGATGCCTCGCTGAGAACTCTCTACGAAGTCGATGATGTACTGGATTTCCTTAGTCACCTCAAGATTCTTCTTGATTTCCTCGATACCTTCCTTCAGGATGCCCTTGCTGTAGAGCAGGCGATAAGCCTCGTGGATGTTCTGGATGGTCTCGTTGCTGAAACCACGGCGACGCAAACCGATGAGGTTGATGCTGCAATAGCGGGTAGGCTCCTTGCCGGCAATGATGTAAGGAGGAATATCCTGAGAGAAACGGCAACCGCCCTGGATCATCACGTAGCCTGCGATGTGGCAGAACTGATGAACGAGAACGTTGGCACTGACGATGGCGTTGTCATCTACAACCACCTCGCCGGCAAACTTGGTAGAGTTACCGATAATCAAGCCGCTGCCCAGCTCGCAGTCGTGAGCCACGTGAACAGTCTCCATCAGGAGGTTGTTGCTGCCTACCACGGTCTTGCCCTTAGAGGCTGTACCACGAGAGATAGTAACGTTCTCACGGATGCTGTTGTTATCGCCCACCTTGCAGGTTGTCACCTCGCCCTTGAACTTCAAGTCCTGAGGCTTTGTAGAGATGCTGGCACCTGGGAAGAATTCATTATTGTTGCCGATACGAGCGCCCACGTGGATGGTTACGCTGTTCTGCAATACGTTGTTATCGCCCAAAACGGTGTCCTTGTCGATATAGCAGAAAGGACCGATAATGTTGTTGTCACCGAGTTTTGCCTCTGGATGAACAAACGCTAATGGACTAATCTGATTCATATTTCTATCTTATTATTACTTGTTCTTAACAATCTGTGCAGTGAAAGTAGCCTCTGCCACCACCTGATCGCCTACGAACATATAGCCCTTCATTGAGCTGATGCCATGACGTACTGGTGCGAGCAACTCCACACGGAAGAGGAGGGTATCGCCCGGAACCACCTTCTTGCGGAACTTCACGTCGTCGAGCTTCATGAAGTAAGTGCTCCAGCGTTCAGGCTCTTCCAGCTGGTTCAATACGAGCAGACCGCCACACTGTGCCATCGCCTCTACCTGGAGAACGCCTGGCATTACTGGCTCCTCTGGGAAGTGACCGGTAAAGAATGGCTCGTTGCTGGTTACGTTCTTAATGCCCACGATGCTGGTAGGACCCATAGCGATGACCTTATCAACCAACTGCATTGGGTAGCGATGAGGCAGGAGCTGACGGATGCGGATGTTATCCATGATTGGCTCCTCGTTTGGATCGTAGATAGGAGCCTGGATTTCGTGCTTGCGAATCTCCTTGCGCATGAGGCGGGCGAACTTGTTGTTCACGGTGTGGCCCGGACGGGTAGCGATGATGCGACCCTTGATAGGCTTGCCGATGAGTGCCATATCGCCGATGATGTCGAGCAGCTTATGGCGAGTACACTCGTTCTCCCACTGCAAAGGACGGTGCTGGATGTAACCCAACTTGTTGGCATCCATGTGAGGTACCTTGAGATGATCGGCGAGCTGATCGAGCTGAGCCTGTTCTACCTGGCGCTCGTAGATAACGATGGCATTGTCCAAGTCACCACCCTTGATGAGGTTAGCCTGGAGCAATGGCATGATATCGCGAACGAAAACGAAGGTACGTGCTGAAGCAATCTCGTCAACATAGGTCTCCATCTTGTCGAGGGTAGCAAACTGGCTGTTGATGAACTTGCTCTCGAAGGAACACATAGCCGTGATACTGAACTCCTCGTCTGGAAGGATGGTGATGACAGAACCGTTGTCGTCCTTCACCTCAATCTTATGACGGATGATATAGTAGTCCTTCTCTGCATTCTGCTCCTGGATGCCCACGCTCTGAATCTTCTCTACATACATAGATGCAGAGCCGTCGAGGATAGGGAACTCAGGACCGTTTACCTGAATGAAACAGTTGTCGATGCCGAGGGCATAGAGTGCTGACATACCGTGCTCGATGGTAGAGATGCGAATATCGCCCTTACCGAGTACGGTGCCACGCTGGGTTTCAACGACGTTCTCAGCTACAGCCTGGATGATAGGCTCGCCTTCGAGGTCGATGCGCTGTATCTTATAACCGGTGTTCTCTGGTGCAGGATTAAAAGTCACGGTGAGGCTCAAGCCTGTGTGCAATCCCTTGCCGCAAAGAGAGAAGCTACCTTTCAGTGTCTTCTGTTTTGACATAATTATATATAGTTTTATTTATTTTTCTTTAATTCTTCAATCTGCTTCTTCAGGTCGTTGAGCTCCTTGTACATGTCAGGCAGGCGACGGAAGATGGCCTGTGACTTGAAGTAAGCACGCTGCTCCATAGGAGGAGTACCGATGAGCTGCTGCCCGCTCTTGAGGCTGCCTGGCACACCGCTCTGTGCTCCGAGGAATACCTTGTCGCCGATGGTGATGTGACCTGCAAGACCCACCTGTCCGCCAAACATACACCATTCGCCTACCTTGGTACTGCCGGCTACACCCACCTGTGCAGACATCACGGTGTTGGCACCGATGTCGGTGTTGTGGGCAATCTGAACCATGTTGTCGAGCTTCACGCCCTTGCGAACGTAGGTAGAACCCATGGTAGAGCGGTCAACGCAGGTGTTGGCACCAATCTCCACATCATCCTCGATAGTAACGATACCAATCTGAGGAATCTTGTCGTATCCGTCAGGACCTGGAGCGAAGCCGAAGCCATCAGCACCGATGACGCAACCTGCATGGAGAGTTACGTTGTCGCCGAGCTTACAGCCGTGATAAATGGTTACGTGAGGGTAGATGAGGGCATTCTTGCCGATCTTCACACCCTCGCCGATGTAAGCGTGAGGATAAATCTGGCTACCTTCGCCCACCTCTGCGCCATCGCTGATATAGGCGAAAGCACCGATATAGACGTTCTCAGCCACCTTAGCCTTAGGAGAAACGAAAGCCAATGGGTCGATGCCCGTCTTCTTAGGTTTCATTGATTCATACATCTGGAGCAACTTTGCCACGCACTCGTATGCATTCTTCACACGAATGAGGGTGGTAGAAACAGGATGATCCAATTCCACGTTCTCGTCGATGAGTACGATGCTCGACTTTGTGTCGTACACGAAGTGAGTATATTTAGGGTTTGAAAGGAACGAGATAGCGCCTTCCTTGCCTTCTTCGATTTTAGCGAAGGTGTTGACTGTTGCATTCTCATCACCTTCCACACGGCCCTGAACGAACTGGGCTATTTGCGCTGCGGTAAATTCCATATTTATCAATCTTCTAGTTTGTTTTACTTAGGGTCTCCTTGCAAGATTCTCTTTTAGGAAACACATTCTGTTTGCAAAAATAACAAAATAAATTTAGAATCTTGTCATTCTTTCGTAATATTTTGCTTTTTTCGCAAACAAATGGGTATTTTTTAGGCGCAAAGCCTCTTTTTCAAGATTCTTTGCGCCTAAAATCTTATTTTTGGTGGGGGATTGCAAATCCCCCGGTTTAATAGGTCGAACCTTTTTTACGGCGGATTTCAAATCCGCCGGGACGCCTAGCGGGAGACTTAGCCCAGTTTGGCAAGCTCGGCTGCCATTTCCTCCTGGAGTTCCTTTGCCTTCTGGCCTGCTACCTCTGCGAAGTCATCGCCATTGCTAGCGTAGATGATGCCGCGAGATGAATTGACGAGCAGACCGCAATCCTTGATGATGCCATACTTGCAAACCTCCTGGAGGCTACCACCCTGGGCACCTACACCTGGTACGAGGAGGAAGTGGTTAGGAGCTACCTTGCGGATGTCCTCGAACATCTGACCCTGAGTAGCACCTACTACGTACATCATGTTCTCATCGTTGCCCCATTCCTGGCTCTTCTTCAGAACCTTCTCGAAAAGGCGCTCGCCTTCCTTGTCCTCTGTGAGCTGGAAGTCGTGGCTACCCTTGTTGCTGGTCAAAGCCAGGAGGATGACCCACTTGCCTTCATACTCGAGGAATGGCTTGACAGAATCCTCGCCCATGTAAGGAGCTACGGTTACAGAATCGAGATTGTACTCCTCGAAGAAAGTCTGGGCATACATCTTGGATGTGTTGCCGATATCTCCACGCTTGGCATCTGCGATGATGAAGTGGTTTGGATAGTGGCTCTTGAGATACTTGATGGTGTTCTCGAAGGCGATCATGCCGTCGATACCACGGCTCTCGTAGAAAGCCAGGTTTGGCTTGTAAGCCACACAGTAAGGAGCGGTTGCGTCGATGATAGCCTGGTTGAACTTAAACATCATCTCTGCTTCTGCGCCCTGGATTTCCTCACTCTCTGTGATGCACTTAGGCAACTTATTGATATCTGTATCAAGACCTACGCACAAGAAACTCTTCTTGGCGAAAATCTGCTCTACAAGTTCTTTTCTGTTCATTTCTTTTTAAGTTATTTGAATTTCAGTTGTTTGCTTTACACTTGAATTTCAGATGTTTGCTCCACACGCCCTGAAAGGGCAGAAGCCCCTAGCCCAGGGCAACACCCTGGGTAATCATGTCATCAGACCTGTCGCCCTGTAAGGGCAAAAGCTTTAAAACTGCGGAGCCACATACGAAACCTCGGTAAGGGTTTTACAATTCTGTTTCTTTCAGTTTCTCTGCGTTCTCAGCCACGGTCAAGGCATCAATCATATCCTGGATGTTACCAGCCAGGAAACCATTGAGGTCGTGGGTGGTGTAACCGATACGGTGGTCGGTAACACGGCCCTGTGGGAAGTTGTAGGTACGAATCTTCGCACTACGGTCACCGGTAGAGACGAGGCTCTTGCGGCGGCTGGCGATGTCGTCAACATACTTCTGATGCTCACGGTCGTGGATGAAGGTATAGAGGCGGCTCAAGGCACGCTCCTTGTTCTTTGGCTGGTCACGGGTCTCAGTACACTCGATGAGGATTTCCTCTACCTCGCCTGTGTTAGGGTTCTTCCAAGGATAGCGGAGGCGAACTCCAGACTCCACCTTGTTCACGTTCTGACCACCGGCACCTGAGCTTCGGAAGGTATCCCACTTGATATCGCCTTCGTTGATGTTCACCTCAAACTTGTCTGCCTCTGGCAATACAGCCACGGTAGCGGCTGAGGTATGCATACGGCCCTGAGTCTCAGTAGCTGGCACACGCTGAACACGGTGAACACCAGACTCATACTTCAAGGTACCATAAACGTCTGTTCCGCTTACGGCGAAGTCGATTTCCTTGTATCCACCTACTGCACCTTCAGAGACAGATGTCACGCTGATGGTCCATCCCTTAGACTCACAATATTTCTTATACATGGCAAAGAGGTCACCGGCGAAGAGGGCAGCCTCGTCGCCACCGGCACCGCCACGGATTTCCATCTGTACATTCTTGGCATCCTCTGGATCCTTAGGAACCAGGGCGATCTTGATTTCTTCTTCGAGCTTAGGCTGCAGCGCCTCGTTCTCGTTGAGTTCCTCGCGAGCCATCTCCTTCATTTCAGGGTCGCTTTCGTTGGCGAGGATATCCTTAGCCTCCTTGATGCTGTTCAGACAGTTGATGTATCGCTTGCGTGCGTCCATGATGTCGCCAAGGTCTTTCCACTCCTTGGTGAGCTTCACGTAGCGTGGCTGGTCGGCGATGACATCAGGGTCGGTAATGAGGGTGCTTACTTCCTCGTATCGGCTCTCTAAGCCTTCTAGCTTCTGTAATATGTTGTTATTATCCATTAATTTTAAATTCTTTTTTAGTATTCGAATGTTCCGAATTCGCTCTTGATGGTCAGGCTGCGCTTGCCTTCCTCGATGTGACCCACAATCTGGGCATCGATGTTGAAGCTCTTGCTGATGGCGATAACCTTCTCGGCTACCTCTGGGCGAACGTAGATTTCCATGCGGTGACCCATGTTGAATACCTGATACATCTCCTTCCAGTCGGTCTCTGAGCAGTCGTGGATTGCCTTGAAGAGTGGAGGTACTGGGAACATGTTGTCCTTCACTACCTTGCAGTTTTCGCCTACGAAGTGCAGAACCTTGGTCTGGGCACCACCTGTGCAGTGAACCATACCGTGAACCTCTGGGCGAAGCTCATCCAGGAGCTTCTTGATGACTGGGGCATAGGTACGGGTAGGAGAGAGTACCAGCTCTCCGGCATTGATAGGAGAACCCTCAACCTCATCGGTCAACTTATACTTACCGCTGTAAACCAACTCGTCTGGCACTGCGTGATCGTAGCTCTCAGGATAGTTTTCTGCGAGATACTTGGCGAATACATCGTGGCGGGCAGAAGTCAAACCGTTGCTACCCATACCGCCGTTGTACTTCTTCTCGTATGTAGCCTGACCTGTAGAAGAAAGACCTACGATAACATCGCCTGGGCGGATGTTGGCATTGTCGATGACGTCGCTGCGCTTCATGCGGCAGGTTACGGTAGAGTCAACGATGATGGTACGAACCAGGTCGCCCACATCGGCAGTCTCACCGCCTGTAGGATAGATGCCGATACCCATCTCGCGCATCTCGTGGAGCAGGTCGTCAGTACCGTTGATGATAGCTGAGATCACCTCGCCAGGGATGAGCATCTTGTTGCGGCCGATGGTAGAGCTGACGAGGATGTTATCTACGGCACCCACGCAGAGCAGGTCGTCGGTATTCATCACGATAGCATCCTGAGCGATACCCTTCCATACAGAGAGGTCGCCAGTCTCCTTCCAGTACATGTATGCCAAGCTAGACTTGGTACCTGCACCGTCGGCATGCATAATGTTGCAATACTCTGGGTCACCTCCCAGGATATCAGGGATAATCTTGCAGAAAGCCTGTGGGAAAATACCCTTGTCGATGTTCTTGATAGCGTTGTGAACATCTTCCTTTGCTGCGCTTACACCGCGCATCATGTATCTATTGTTACTCATATTCTTATTTTGAACTTTGAACTTTGATCTTTGAACATTGAACTTTATGATATGCTTATTTTTCTTCTTGCCAGAAATCCCATGATGCAAAAGCTTGCAGCAAGAGCATTTCCAAGCCATTCTTCACTGTGGCTCCGCGCTCTTTTCCCTTCTTCATGAAGAGGGTTTCATCGGGATTGTAGATGAGGTCGTAGAGTAGTGTATGGGTATCCATCGCCTCGTAAGGCAGTGGAGGGCACTCATCTACATGAGGATACATACCTACAGGCGTACAATTCACGATGACATTGTATTCCTTGATGACCTCAGGTGTGATTTTATCGTACTGGATAGTACCTGGACGTTCGTATCGACTCACGAAGACAGTCTCCAGTCCGAGCGATTTCAAGCCGTAGTTGATGGCTTTGGATGCACCGCCCGTACCGAGAATCAATGCCTTCTTGTGGAAAGACTCGATGAAAGGTTCGATGCTCTGGGTGAAACCGATGACATCACTGTTGTATCCCTTGAGGATAGTCTCGTCGCCTTTATGCTCCACTTTCACCACGTTGACAGCTCCGATGGCATTTGCCTCGGGGCTAACCTGATCAAGATAACTGATTACCTTCTCCTTGTAAGGGATGGTTACATTGAGGCCTTTTAACTCCGGATTAGAGTCGAGAATCTCGGTGAGATCCTCGATGGATGGAATCTCGAAGTTGATATATTGGGCATCGATGCCCTCGTTCTCAAACTTCTCGTTGAAGTAGCCTTTTGAGAACGAATGTCCTAGGGGATAACCTATGAGTCCATACTTGTCCATAATATCTTTGTTTTATTTTGTTGCGAAATAAAGGGTGCAGATGCCGAAGGTGAGTCTCTTGAACTCAGCCTTTTCGAATCCTGCCTTCTCGAATACCTCCATCATCGTTTCTCCCTGTGGGAATGCCTCGATGGTCTTGGTGAGATAGCTGTAGGCACTCTGGTCTTTCGATATCAGCTTGCCGTAGATAGGCAATACGGTATGCGAATAGATGTGGAACAGCTGCTTCATCGGGAAGCTGACTGGAGTGGTGAGTTCCACGATGCAGAGATGTCCTCCCTTCTTCAGTACTCGGCACATTTCGCGCAGTCCCTGGTCCAGGTTCTGGAAGTTGCGGATGCCGAAGGCGGCTGTTACCGCATCAAAGGTGTTGTCTTCGTACGAGAGGTTGAGGCAGTCTTCCTTGTCGAAGCGGATTACCTGGTCCAGTCCCAGGTGCTTCACTTTCTGTCTTCCTATCTCCATCATCCCCTGCGAGATATCTGCTCCCACGAGCTTGTCGGGATGCAGCATCTGTGCGGATAGGATGGCGAAGTCGCCGGTGCCTGTGGCGATGTCGAGCATTTTCTTTGGAGAGAAGGGCGCAAGCCGCTTGATTGCCTTCTTGCGCCATCCCTTATCGATATCCCACGAGAGGCGGTGGTTCAGGGTGTCGTAGGTAGGGGCGATGTTATCAAACATCTCCTCTACCAACTTTCCCTTTTCTCCTGTGCCCTCGTAGGGCTTAATCTGTTCTTGTTTATACATTATTTATATATTACTTACTTTTGTCGAGCAATATACCTTATTTATATATTACTTGTGTGCAGCAAGCCACTCGCTTACGTTCTTCTCGATGCGGGCGGCGATGTCGCCTTCCTCAGCAGCCTTGTCGAACTTCTCGCCTGTGATGTGCTCGTACAGCTCGATGTAGCGGTCGGATACGCTCTCTGCATACTCGTCGGTAATCTCTGGCATAGTCTGACCAGGCTGGTTCATGAAGTTGTGCTCAATGAGCCACTGGCGAACGAACTCCTTAGAAAGCTGGCGCTGTGGCTCACCCTTCTCGAACTTCTCCTCGTAGCCGTCTGCGTAGAAGTAGCGGCTAGAGTCTGGAGTATGGATCTCGTCGATGAGATAAACCTTGCCGTCGCGCTTGCCGAACTCATACTTTGTATCAACGAGGATCAATCCCTGCTTGGCAGCGATTTCCTGGCCACGGGCGAAGATGCGGCGTGTATAGTCCTCCATTACAGCGTAATCCTCTGCACTAACAATGCCCTGGGCGATGATCTCTTCCTTAGAGATGTTCATGTCGTGACCCTCGTCAGCCTTTGTAGTAGGGGTGATGATAGGCTCTGGGAAACGCTCGTTCTCGCGCATTCCGTCAGGCAACTTCACACCGCAGATCTCGCGGCATCCCTTCTGATAGTCACGCCATGCACTACCGGTGAGGATAGAACGGATGATCATCTCCACGCGGAAACCTTCGCACTTCAAACCTACTGTAACCATAGGGTCTGGAGTAGCCAACTTCCAGTTTGGACAGATATCTGTAGTTGTGTCCAGGAACTTAGCTGCAATCTGGTTGAGCACCTGGCCCTTGAATGGAATACCCTTTGGCAGAACAACATCGAATGCTGAGATTCTGTCGGTAGCGACCATCACGAGGATGTCGTCGTTAATGTCATACACATCACGTACTTTACCGTGGTAAACACTCTTCTGTCCATCGAAATGGAAATCTGTTTTTGTTAATGCTTTCATTTTACTTTGAACTTTGAATTTTGAACTTTGAACTTGATGATATGCTTTGAATAATCATTCTGTTCATTCTTAATTCTGATTATTTTGAATTATCTTTTTCTGCTTTCAGCGCTTCTCGTGCTTCCGCTCTCTCCTTGTCATACTTGTCATATGCATTGACGATGCGGGTTACGAGTTTGTGTCGCACAATATCCTTCTGTCCCAGTTTCACGACTCCGATTCCTTCTACTCCTTCCAGGATCTTGAGCGCCTCTTTCAGTCCGCTTCGCTGTTCGCGAGGCAAGTCTATCTGTGTCAGGTCGCCGGTGATGATCATTTTGGTGTTCATGCCCATACGGGTGAGGAACATTCTGATCTGCTGTGAGGTTGTATTCTGCGCCTCGTCGAGGATGACGACGGCGTCGCTGAGGGTGCGTCCACGCATGAAGGCGAGTGGCGCAATCTGGATAATGTGCTTTTCCATCATATCTTGCAACTTGACGGCAGGAATCATATCTTCCAACGCATCATAGAGCGGTTGCAGGTAAGGGTCTATCTTATCTTTCATGTCGCCCGGCAGGAATCCGAGCTTTTCGCCTGCTTCTACGGCAGGTCTTGAGAGGATGATCTTCTTGATAGCTTTCTCCTTGAGGGCTTTCACGGCAAGGGCGATGCTGAGGTAGGTCTTACCGGTTCCGGCAGGACCCACAGCAAATATCATATCGTTCTTTTCGTAAGCCTCGATGAGCTGCTGCTGGTTCTCGCTGCGGCTCTTGATAGGTCGGCCGCTGATGCTATATACCAGCACGCCTTTCACGGAGTCTGCTTTGGTCTGTTTGCCTTTCACAATATCAAGGATATCCTCTTCATTGAGCATGTTGTATTTAGCTAAGTGCTTGCGCATCAGCTCAATGTCTTCTTCTGCTTTCGCCATCTCCTCCTCGTCGCCGAGCACACGAATCACGTTGTCGCGTGCAACGATACGCAACTTAGGATACAGTGACTTAATCATCTGTAGGTTACCATTTCCTACGCCATAGAACATCACTGGATCTATATCTTCGAGTATAATATGTTTCTCTATCAAAATATTTATATTTCTTCTTGGTTTGCAACCTTAATGTTCTAAATAATGTTATATAACGCTGCAAAATTACTACTTTTCTGTGAATTGAGCAAATATTTCAATACTTTTTGTTACCTTTGCAGGAAATTTTTAGTTATGAAGATTAGTAAGAATAGATATTTGCAAGTTTTTTTGGTAGTCGTGCTGTTGTTGGCACTGGTCCGTGTTATTTTTCCGAGTGTGGCTGAGCCTAGGTTAACGGCTCATTCTGATGGGAAAGACAGTACGGCAATCGATTCATTAAGAGGAGATTTAATGGCTTCGGCTGGTGCTCAGGATGAACTGTCGGTAACTCCTGATACAGCCTCTGATGGCAGTTTTTCGATATTTTTCGATAAGAATGGCAAGGAGGTGAAGCATCGCATTTTCTCGGTGCCTCATTTCGGAAATACCTTCCCTGATCAGCAGGATGTACAGATTGTGGCTGCCAGCAGGCATGGCGTGGCTCCGGTTCAGAACCGTGAGGAGGCTGAGCATAGCAAGGGTAAACTGGTGTATGTGGGCAGCAATCCTTTCTTTTATGTGGATAAGTTGAACAACAGCATTCCTTATCTGGTGCCTAGGGCTTCGGTATTGTTGCAGGATATCGGTCGGGCGTATTTTGATTCGCTGCAGATTAAGGGCATTCCTTTGCATAAAATTATTGTTACCAGTATCTTGCGTACCAAGGATGATGTGTCGAAACTGAGAACCCGAAACGGCAATGCTACCGAGAATTCGTGCCATCTCTATGGTACTACCTTCGATGTCTGCTACAACCGGTACAAGCAGATTCAGACGGAGAAGCAGCCTCGCCGTCAGGTGCAGGATGATACCCTGAAGTGGGTTTTCAGCGAGGTGTTGAGGGATTTCCGTGAGAAGAACCGCTGTTATATCAAATACGAGGTAAAACAGGGTTGCTTCCATATCACCGTAAGATAAGGTTATCACCGTAAGATAAGATTATTACCATAAGATTAATCTTTTATGGCAAAAAACAAAAAAGCTAGCAGATTTTTCCTGCTAGCTTTTTTCGTTCTTTTATTTAGCTCTTTTCCTGAATCTTCTGCAGGTCGGCTTCTTCGCCTACCAGCCAGATGATATCGCCTTTTTCGAAAACGCGGGAAGGGAGAATGTGGGTAAGGTTCTCCTGACCCTCTTCCAATCCTACAACCATACAGTTGTACTTGTTGCGGATTCCGCTCTCTTCCAGCGTCTTTCCCAGAAATTCGCTTCCGCCGCTGATGATGAGCTGGCGGAGCTTCATCTCCCGTTTCTCTATCTCCAGATCTTCCGGGGCTAGCTCGGTGGTGAGCGCCTGGGCAAACTTGTGTACCTGGTCGTCGTTACCGATGATCTGAAGCTTGTCGCCAGGGAATATCACGGTGTCGCCATTCGGGATGTTCAGGCGCTGCGACCCCCTTCGGATGCTGCTCATATCGATGCCGAAACGCTGGCGGAGGTGCAGTTCCTTCAGTGATTTGCCACACCAGATGCTGTCTTCCGGTACCTCGATTTCACTGATATGGATATCTCTGTCCAGCAGATGACCCTCGTAGAGCGGGCGCTTTTCGCCGTTCACCTGTGCGGCAATATCGCGCGAACGCAGGTTGTGCAGGAAGAGGCGCTCCATCACGATGCTTCGTTTCTTGATGCGGCGTGAACCCAACATCAGCAGTACGATCACGGCTCCGATGCATACCATCAGCGCATTGGTGAATCGGGACAGATAGTTGATGATATAGAAGATGAAGCCCAGGGCGATGACGTATCTCACGAATACCGTGAAGAGTAGCGGAATGCGGTTGATGCTGCTCTCCACCCACAGTCGCTTCCATTCCGGGCTGTGATTCTTCTTCATCACGATGGCTCGCAGGAAAGGCGATATGATTACAATGGTGAGCAGACCCGTGATGGCGTTGGCATACCAGTGAAGATTCCAGCCTGGCAGCATATTGCGCATCAGAGGCAGGACGAAGGTGAACATCATCGCTATCGCCGCAGCCGAAAGGATGGAGTATGCCACGGTGTTGATGGCCATCTGGCGGATCAGTGATTTCCACTTACTCTGCTGTTGGGTAGAGGGGCGGCTCATCGCAAAATGGTTCAGGATGTTGATGAATTTGCTAGGCAGATGCTTCTCCATCAGCTGATAGGAAGGCTGCGCCAGTCGGATCATGTAAGGGGTGAGGAAGGTGGTGATGACTGAAACTGCCACCACTACCGGATAGAGGAAGTTACTGATAACTCCCAGCGACAATCCCAGTGAGGCGATGATGAAGGAGAACTCGCCAATCTGCGCCATCGAGAATCCGCAGCGCATCGCCGACTTCAATGATTCGCCGCCCAGCATGAATCCGAAGGTTCCCAATGTTGCCTGTCCTATCAGAATGGCTGCCACGAGCGCGAGGATAGGAACGGCATATTCTACCAGAATGTTGGGATCTACCAGCATACCTACCGATACGAAGAAGATGGCTCCGAAGAGATTCTTTACCGGTTCTACCAGCTTGATAATCTTCTCTGCCTCAATGGTTTCTGCCAGGATGCTACCCATGACGAAGGCTCCGAAAGCGCTTGAAAAACCTACCTTGGTAGATAATACAGCCATGCCGCAGCACAGTCCCAGGGAAACGATGAGCAGGGTTTCGCCATTGATGAACTTCCTGACTGAGCGCAGGAAGAGCGGGATGGCAAAGATGCCCACGATAAACCATAATACCAGGAAGAAGCCAATCCTCAGTACCGATGCAAACATCTGTTCGCCATCCGGATTGTTGCCTCCGGCGATGGCGGAAAGCATCACCATCATCACGATGGCAAGGATGTCTTCCAGGATGAGCACGCTCATCACCATGGAGGCAAACTTCTGCTGTCGCAGTCCCATATCGTCGAAAGCCTTATATATAATGGTGGTGGAACTCATGGCGAGCATACCACCCAGGAAGATGCAGTCCATCCTGCCCCAGCCGAAGCTGTGGCCCACGCTGATGCCCAGCATCATCATGGAAAAGACGATGACGATGCAGGCGATGATGGGCAAGGCTCCCATCTTCACGATTTTCTTGAAGGAGAAATCGAGACCGAGCGAGAAGAGGGTGAAGATGACACCGATGTCTGCCCAGGTCTGGATATCCGTCTCGTCCATCACCGACATGGTATATGGCATGTGGGGTGACACGAGGAAGCCCGCCACGATGTAACCCAGCACCAGAGGCTGCTTGAGCCGCTTGAAGATGAGGGTAACAATGCCAGCCACCATCAGGATGAGGGCGAGGTCTTTTACTAAATAGGGAATTTCTGCCATATTTTTCCGTTTATGAAAATGATAATCTCTCTAAAAAATAGTCAGTTTATGAAAATGGGGAATTTAGATTTCTCCTAAATTCCCCATATATATTAGTCGTTATACTCTTCTGTGATTTCCGCAATCTTTACGATAGTATCCACTACCTTCTGCATCACCTGTACGCTCACGAATTCGTGAGGACCGTGGAAGTTGACGCCACCGGCAAAGATGTTTGGACAAGGAAGACCCTTGAAGCTGAGCTGTGCACCATCTGTGCCGCCACGGATTGGCTCTACGCGAGGTGGAACGCCACTCTCCTGCATGGCACGGAGCACGATGTCGATGACATGCATGTTTGGATCTATTTTCTCCTTCATGTTGTAGTATTGGTCGTAGATTTCTGCCGTAACAGTTCCCTCGCCGTACTTCTCGTTCATTTTCTTGACGCAGTCTTCGAGGAAATCCTTGCGAGCCTCAAACTTCTGGCGGTCGTGGTCGCGGATGATGTAGCTGAGCTTGGCTTCCTCGCAGCGGCTTTCGATGCCGAGCAGGTGGTAGAAGCCCTGGTAACCTTCGGTCTGTTCAGGAGTTTCTGTCTCAGGAATCATGTTCTGGAATTCCACAGCCAGTCGGCTTGCGTTGATCATCTTGCCCTTGGCATAACCTGTATGCACGCTCACGCCCTTGATGTAGATCTTGGCAGCAGCAGCATTGAAGTTCTCGTATTCCAGGTCGCCCAGGTCGCCGCCGTCGATGGTGTAAGCCCAGTCGCAGCCGAACTTCTCTACATCGAAGTGATGGGCGCCCATGCCGATTTCCTCGTCTGGATTGAAAGCCACGCGGATGTCTCCGTGCTTGATTTCCTTATGGTCGCGTAGGTAGCACATTGCCTGTACGATTTCAGCGATGCCCGCCTTGTCGTCTGCACCGAGCAGGGTAGTTCCATCAGTTACGATGATGTCCTCGCCCTTGTGCGCCTTGAGTTCTGGGAATTTTTCTACGCTGGAGATGATGCCCGGACTGAGTTCGATATCCTCGCCGTCGTAATTCTCGATGACGCGGGCCTTGATGTCTTTTCCGCTGGCATCAGGGCTGGTGTCCATGTGAGAGATGAAGCCGATGGTAGGAGTCTTTTTCTTGGTATTGCCCTTCAGGGTGGCGTAGATGTAGCCCATATCGTCCATCTCTACGTCGCTCAGACCTTCTTCCTCCAGTTCGTGCTTCAGGTACTTGGCAAAATCCAACTGTTTTGCCGTGCTTGGCACACTTTCAGAGTCTTCGCTCGACTGTGTGTCGAATTTTGTATAGTTAATGAAACGTTCTACTAAATCCATGTTCTTATATTAAATCTTAATGTAGTAGTGATCTCGGTGGGACTCAAACCCACGACCTTCAGAACCGGAATCTGACGCTCTATTCAACTAAGCTACGAGACCAGAATTGGTGATTTATCGGCAAACGCCGCCTACCCCTTAGGAGTAATTGACTGCAAAAGTACATTTTTTATTTCGAATAACCAAATATTTGGCTCATTTTTTTTCTATATATATAATGTATAGGGAGAAAAAGCGGTGAATTTTTCTACAAAATGATACTTAAAATCTAAAAAATAC
>OOCE01000105.1_pt1 | contig 27662 bp, 26 predicted proteins | sample 1671421 | NCBI WGS metagenome assembly OOCE01 (sample SAMN06348155, study PRJEB24527) | human gut metagenome | biome: human gut; feature: ankylosing spondylitis patient; material: feces | host: Homo sapiens | place: China | collected 2015-10 | reverse complement strand
CTTCTGGCGGGTCAGGGTGTTGAAAATCTGCATAAGAACTCTCCTTCTTGTAGGGCAAACAAAAGCCGCAGCAAAACCTCTCAGTCTCGCTTCACTCGCCAGCTCCCCTAATGGGGGAGCCCTTGGCAAAGAGGGCAGCTCCTGCGAATCTGCCTGAAAAAACAAAAACCCTCAAAGCAATATGATATCGCATATCACTTCGAAGGCGGTTTTCAAAATCGCGGTTCCACTTCTGTTTGTCGCTCAAAGCCGATAACGGCGGCTGCCGCGCCGCAATACTCCCCAGCAGGTTTCCCGCGGCGTGCTGCCCGGGCGCACTTCACACATGCTGCTGCAAACAGGCTCCCAGCCAACGGCCCGTTCTCTCTGTCCAGCTCACCTTTGCGCTACTCTGCCCGGGTAAACGCATTTTTCCTGATACATCTGTATTATAGCCGGGCCGGGGGGAGAAGTCAAGCAAAACGCAGGCGCTGGCATTTCAGCGGCAGCTCTGCGCCGATTCAATCGATCTCGTGCTTTTTACAGAAGTGCTTGCTGGCAAAGTACATTCCCGCCCAGATGGCGATGGCAAGCACGAGGTAGAACGGGTTCTTCATGGCAGACACCAGCGACTGCCCGAAAAGGGCCATCATGGCCACCATCACGCCCTTGCCCAGCAGCATGGTGACAAGGTAGCGCTTCTCGTCAAAATCAGAGATGCCAAAGGCAAAGTGCATAAAGGACGAGGGCGTAAAGGGCAGGAGCGACAGCATGAACAGGGACGCGGTGTCGAACCGGCTGACCCATTGCTCCGCCTTTTGCAGCTTGGCGGAGCGGCGGGCAAATTTCCAGAAAAAACGCTTGACGACACGCCGCCAGAGCAGGAACATCACAGTGCCGCCCAGCATCACTCCGGCCCAGCTGTACACAAAGCCCAGAAGCCCGCCGTGGGCCGCAACATTCAGCGCCACAATGGCAATGAGCGGCAGCGGCGGAAAAAAGGATTCCACCATCGCAAGGATCACGGGCGCAATGGGGCCAAGGCCGCCAAAGCCTTCCAGCAGGGCCTTCCAGAATTCCAGCGTTCCCAGCTGGTGGAGCCAGCCTATCATCGTCATTTCCATCCCGCGTGTTCCTTCCCTCTCATTTTTCTTTAGTATATCCGGTTTCTATGACACGCCCGTGAACAAAATACGAGCTTTTTTTGTCATATCATCTATACTACGAGACTGCGGGGGCGTTTCCTGCACAGGGCGGGGATCTTTATGCTTTTCCGTCGGCTTCAGCGGCGGCCTTCTCAGCCCGGGCCTGCATCCGCTCGATCTGCTGGGCGCGCATCCGCTCCCAGCGGGCAAGCCCGGCTTCGTCCGGGATCTGGACGCAGCGGGCAAAGCTCCAGTGCAGGCCGTCCCGCCGGGCCAGCTTATAGCGCTGGAATACGCCCTTTCCAACCTCATTGCCGGTACCGGCGCAGGCAGGGCAGACAGACAGAGTATACCAGCCGCTGTTGCCCTTTTTCAGCCAGATATCGTCCGGCTGCAGATCCCCGCCGCACACCGGGCAGCTGGCAGTGATGATCTTTGGGTCGCTGCGCCAGGTGGACTGCTCCACATAGCCGCGGAACACCCGGAAGTCCCGGTAATCACCGGGGGCGGGGCAGAGGCTTGCCCGCAGGGATTCCTCCTCGGTGGGGTAGGCCGCCAGACCCGCCCGCAGGTCAAGCTTGCGGCAGACATCGGCGGTGTAAAGGGTATCGGACAGGGCATCGTGGAACGGGCGCTCCATCGGGATGCCCATCCGGGTCACAACGCTTTCCAGCGTCATGCCCTCGCCCTCCTTGCGGGGGTGCTCCCGCAGGAAGATCTGCTGCAGATCATACCACCGGGTGGGGCGGCTCTCGTCCAGATTGCAGAGGAAAAGGTTCTGCTTGAGCACCGGTACGTCATCCATGCCCCACTCGGCAAACTCGGCATCCGGGCCGCACCACTGCATAAAGCGGCGCAGCCCCTGCACGATGGGCTCGCCCCGATCCAGGTCGGCCTGGGTCAGGCCCGTCACCTTGGCGATGTGGTGCTGCAGGGTGCGGAAAATGCGGGGCCGCAGGTGGATGGAGAAGGTATCCAGCACGTTGGCATCCTCGTCGATCTTCACCGCGCCGATCTCGATGATCTCGCCCCGGAAGGTCTGCTGCACGCCATGATAATTAAAGATGTACGGCTTATAGCCGATGTTCCATTCCAGATCAAATAAAACCAGATTGCGTGGCATTGTTGTTTGTGTTCCTCTCAGTTCAGGATAAATTTTTCGATAGCCTCAGCCACGCCGTCGTGGTTGTTGTCGGCGGCGGTGACGTAATCGGCCACAGCCTTGACGGCATCCTCGGCATTCTGCATGGCAACGCCCACCCCGGCATAGGAGATCATGGAGCGGTCGTTCAGGCCATCGCCGCAGGCCATCAGATTCTCCCGGGTCAGACCCATCCGCTCCAGCAGGGCGGCAAGGCTCCTGTCCTTTGCCACGCCCAGCGGCACGGCCTCGATGAAGAAGGGGCTGGAGGGGTACAGGTCGATCCGGCCCGCAAACTGCTCCTTTCCGGCGGCACAGACAGCATCCCGCCGGGCAGGGTCAAGGGTGATGAGCATTTTGCAGATCGGATAGTCCACATAGGAGGCAAGATCATCCACATGGATCATCGGCAGCTTTGTGGTAAAGCACTCCTTGTTTGCCCACACGTCCTGATCCCGCTCACACACGATCCCCTCGCTGTTATAGGTCAGGATGGCCACATCCTGCCGGGCTGCAAATTCGCAGAGCTCCGGGACGAACTCCGCTCCCAGCTGCACCTGATACAAAGCCTCGCCGGTCACGCAGTCCACGATCTTGCCGCCGTTGTAGGCCAGCACACAGCCGCCCTTTTTGTCCAGCCCCAGCTCCTTTGCCAGCGGCAGAATGCCCGCTGTGGGGCGGCCGGAGGCCAGCACGATGGTCACACCCTGTGCGGCGGCAGCATCCAGCGCCGCGCGGGTGCGGGGGGTAACGATCTTTTCGTCATTGGTCAGGGTGCCGTCCAAGTCCAGAGCCAGCACCCGGATATTCGATCTTGCCATGATTTTTATTCCTCGTTCTCAGGCAGGGGCTTCCCACCGGATATTTTATTACTTACCCATCTATTTTACAATGCTTTCCCTTTTCTGTAAAGCAGGAAACTTGTCCTCCGCCCAGAGACAAGCAAAAAAGCCGCCCGGCGAGCAAAACCGGACGGCTGAGAAGGAAGAAAACGCTGTGTTACAGGATGTCGATGTATTCCCCGGCCAGTGCCTTGTTCATGCTGCGGACGGCACAGAACTTGCCGCACATGGAGCAGGTGTCGCTGTGGTCATCCTCAGGCAGGCGGGCATCCCGGATAGCCTTGGCGGTCTCGGGGTCGAGAGCGCAGGCGAACTGGGCATCCCAGTCCAGCACGCGGCGGGCATCGCCCATCTTGTCGTCGATATCCCGGGCATGGGGGATGCCCTTGGCGATATCAGCCGCATGGGCGGCGATCTTGGAGGCCACGATGCCCTGCTTCACATCGTCCACGTTGGGCAGAGCCAGATGCTCGGCGGGGGTAACATAGCACAGGAAGGCTGCACCGCTCATGGCGGCAACGGCACCGCCGATGGCAGCCGTGATGTGGTCATAACCGGGGGCAATGTCGGTGACGAGGGGTCCCAGCACATAGAAGGGAGCGCCCATGCAGATGCTCTTCTGCACCTCCATGTTGGCGGCCACCTGATTCAGGGGCACATGGCCCGGGCCCTCCACCATGACCTGCACGTTGTGTGCCCAGGCGCGCTTGGTCAGCTCGCCCAGACGCACCAGCTCTTCGATCTGGCAGACATCGGTGGCATCGGCCAGGCAGCCGGGGCGGCAGGCATCGCCCAGCGAGATGGTCACGTCGTGCTCGGCGCAGATCTCGCAGATCTCGTCAAAGTGCTCGTAGAAGGGATTCTCGTTGCCGGTCATGCTCATCCAGGCGAACACCAGAGAGCCGCCGCGGCTGACGATGTTCATCTTCCGCTTGTGGGTGCGGATCTGGTCGATGGTCTTGCGGGTGATGCCGCAGTGCAGGGTGACAAAGTCCACGCCGTCCTCCGCGTGCAGGCGCACCACGTCGATGAAATCCTGCGCGGTCAGGGTGGCAAGGTCGCGCTGATAGTGGATGACGGAATCGTACACGGGCACAGTGCCGATCATCACAGGGCACTCGTGGGTCAGCTTCTGGCGGAAGGGCTGGGTGTTGCCGTGGCTGGACAGATCCATGATGGCTTCCGCGCCCATATTGACAGCGCTCATCACCTTTTCCATCTCCACGTTGTAATCCTTGCAGTCGCGGGAAACGCCCAGATTCACGTTGATCTTGGTGCGCAGCATGGAACCGATGCCCTCGGGGTTCAGGCAGGTGTGGTGCTTGTTGGCGGGAATGGCCACCTTGCCCTCAGCCACCAGCTGACGGATCTCCTCCGTGGTGCGGTATTCCTTTTTGGCCACGATCTCCATTTCCGGCGTGACGATGCCCTTGCGGGCAGCGTCCATCTGTGTGGTATAGTTCTGCATGGTACTTTCCTCCAAATGACAGTTTATCTCTGAACAGCAGGGTGCTGGTCATACAGGGGTAGGGGCAGGCAGCCGTCATTCAGAAAAAACAGTACGCTCTGGATGCCGGCACCTGCGCAAAATACGCTTTTCATGTTGGTTTTCTCCATGAATTTTGTAACGCGGCCCAAGGTGGTGCCCCCGGTTTGCCGCGGGATGACAGATTATTTTACGATCTGCTCCGCCAGTGCCTTCAGCTCCCTGCACTCGGCCTCGATGTCCTCCGCGCCGAAGATCGCACTGACAAGGGCCACACCGTTCACGCCGGTGCCCTTGAGCCGGAGCAGGTTCTCCTTGTGGATGCCGCCGATGGCCACAACGGGGATGTCCACGGCATCACAGATGGCTTTCATCATGCCCTCGGGCAGAACGTCCACGTCTGCCTTGGTGTGGGTAGAGAAAGCTGCACCCACGCCCAGACAGTCGGCACCGTGCCGGACGGCCTCCAGAGCCTCCTCCACGCTGTGGACGGATACGCCGATCATCATCTCATCGCCCACGCGCTGGCGCACCTGAGCAGCGGCCATATCCTCCTGCCCCACATGGATGCCCTCGGCGTGGCAGCGGATGGCAATGTCTACGTTATCGTTGATGAAAAAGGGCACATTGTATTTTTTGCACAGGTCGTGGAGCTCAAACGCCTCCTTCAGGAAGGCTTCCTCGTCCAGCTCCTTTTCCCGCAGCTGAACGCAGGTCACGCCGCCCTTCAGGGCGCTCTCCACCTGCTGATAGAGGGTCTGACGGCCCACCCAGGCACGGTCGGTGACGGCATAGAGCCGCATATATTCTTCAGCGCACTTCATACTTGGCACCCTCTTCCAGCTGAGCCGGAGTCATATTGTAAATGGCATCAATGATGTAATTGCGGTAGGTGGCGCTGCCGTCCAGCGGGGTCAGCCGTGCATGGGCGATCTCGCCCGCAAGGCCCATGGCGCAGACGGCGGCAGCCGCAGCCTCCAGCGGCTGGCCGGGGTTGGCGGTGAGAAAGGCCGCCGTCAGGGCAGAGAGCTGGCAGCCCGTGCCGGTGATGGCACTCATCATTGGGTGGCCGTTGCGGATGCAGTAGGCTTTTGCCCCATCGGCCACGATGTCAATGGCACCGGTAATGGCCACAACGGCACCGGTCTTTGCGGCAAAAGCCTTGGCAAAGGCCACCGCGCCGTTCAAGTTTTCCTCGGTGACCCTGTCGGCCACATCGGCATCCACGCCCTTGGTGGTGCCCGCGCCGGAAGCCAGCGTCTTTACCTCGGAGATATTGCCCCGGATGACCGTGAACCGCACCTCGTCCAGCAGGCGGCAGGCCGTCTCGGTGCGCAGGGCGGAAGCGCCTGCGCCCACAGGGTCCAGCACCACGGGGTGGCCCAGTGCATTGGCCTTTTTGCCTGCCTTGAGCATAGATTCAATGGTGCGGCTGTTCAGGGTGCCAATGTTGATGTTCAGCCCGCCGCAGATGGTGGTGATATCCTCCACCTCGGCGGCATCGTCGGCCATAATGGGCGAAGCACCGCAGGCCAGCACCATGTTGGCGCAGTCGTTCACGGTGACGTAGTTGGTGATATTATGAATAAGGGGGCTTTTGGCGCGGACATTGGCAAACTGCTCTGCAAACATGGTGCACCCCCGTCAGGAAAGGCTGCTCTGCATGGAGCGCAGGGCACCGGAGTGCTGCAGGCTGTACACCAGCACGCCCGCAATGACCGCACCCACAGCGGTGGAGATGAGGAAGGGTACGATGTAGGCATAGAACGCGATATCACCGGCGCTCTTGCCCATCAGGCAGATGGCCACCGGGTAAGCGCACAGGCCGCCCAGAATGCTGGTGCCGAACACCTCGCCCACCAGGGTGGCGATCAGATTTTTGGTCTTTGCGTAGACCAGGCCGCAGAGCAGGGCACCGAACATGCTGCCCGGGAAGGCCATCAGGCTGCCCAGACCCAGGATATTGCGGAGCAGCGAGGCCACAAAGGCCACGCCCACGCCCCACCAGGGGCCCAGCAGCACGGCGCAGAGCACATTGACCATGTGCTGCACGGGGGCGCACTTGCTGCCGAACATCGGGAAGCTGAACACACTGCCCACCACGCACAGGGCGCAGAACATTCCAGCGAGAGCCAGCTTTTTCACAGAGAATTTTTTCATTGGAAACTCCTCTTTCTCAAAAAGCGGTCGAGGCTTGCTGGCCTCCTCTCACGCCGGAACACGGCTTCCCATCGCAGTTATTTCAAGGCTCAGGGCGCTCCCCCTCAGCCCGGAGCCGCCCGTTGCGGCGGCTTGCGGCAACAAAAAACAGGAGACACCACAGCGGTGCCTCCTGCAAAAAATCATTTTCCTATGACTTCCTACGGCGGCATTATCCGCATCAGGTCAAGGGTCGAAGTTTGGTTACTTCCTCTCAGCCCGCCTTACGAGCTCCCCTGTGTTTTGTTTTTCGTAGGGTATTGTACACCCGCCGGGGCAAAAAAGCAAGAATAAGTTTTTCTTTCGCCTTTTTGCCGCCTTTTTGCCAAATCGCTTTTACAATTTCCCGGATTATGTTATACTTGTACCAAATTCCGCAGCGCCCGGGGGAGCCATTCTCTGCTTTGGGGCACTGCCCGGCACAAAAGGAGATTGAAGTTATGGGTCTCATCAAAGCAGCTCTGGGCGCGGCATCCGGCGTGATGGGCGACCAGTGGAAGGAATATTTTTATTGTGACGCTCTGCCTGCGGAGGTGCTGGCCGTCAAGGGCCAGAAACGGACCAATGGCCGCTCCGCCAACCGGCACGGCAGCGAGAACGTCATCTCGGACGGCTCTGTGATCGCCGTGGCCGACGGCCAGTGCGTGCTGATCGTGGAGCAGGGCAAGGTGGTGGACCTCTGTGCCGAACCCGGCGAGTACACCTACAGCACCGGCACCCAGCCCTCCCTGCTCAGCGGCGGGCTGAAGGACATCGACAGCGTGTTTGCCGAGCTGGGCAAGCGGTTCAGCTTTGGCGGGCAGGCCGGTTCCGACCAGCGCATCTACTATATCAATACCCGGGAGCTCACCGGCAACAAATACGGCACCCCCAACCCGGTGCCTTTCCGGGTGGTGGACCAGCGCGCCGGTATCGATATCGACATCGGCATCCGGTGCTTCGGCGAGTACAGCTACCGGGTGGTCAACCCCATCCTGTTTTACACCAATGTCTGCGGCAATGTGGAAAACGCCTACACCCGCGACACGCTGGACAGCCAGCTCAAGACCGAGCTGATGACCGCCCTGCAGCCCGCCTTTGCCCGGATCAGCGAGCAGGGCATCCGCTACTCCGCCCTGCCCGGCCACACCGCCGAGCTGGCCGAGGCCCTGAATCAGGAGCTGAGCGCCAAGTGGAGCAGGCTGCGCGGCATCGAGATCGTCTCTCTGGGTGTTTCCGGTGTCAAGGCCAGCGAAGAGGACGAGCAGATGATCAAGGAGCTGCAGCGCAGTGCGGCCTTTATGGACCCCACCCGCGCCGCCGCGCATCTGGTGGGCGCACAGGCCTCCGCCATGCAGGCTGCCGCCTCCAACACCGCCGCCGGTCCCGCCATGGCCTTTATGGGGATGAACCAGGCCGCTGCAGCGGGCGGTGTCAACGCCCGGGATCTCTACCAGATGGGCGGCCAGCAGACCGCCGCGCAGCCTCAGGCCGCACCGGCCGCTGGCTGGACCTGCAGCTGCGGCCACACCGGCAACACGGGCAAGTTCTGTGCCGAATGCGGCAAGCCCCGGCCCGAAGCCCCGGCTGTCTGGGTGTGCAGCTGCGGTGCAAAGAACACCGGCAAGTTCTGCTCGGAGTGCGGCAGACCCCGGCCCGCCGCCAAGTGCGCCAACTGCGGCTTTGTGCCCGCCGACCCGGCCAACCCGCCCAAGTTCTGCCCCGAGTGCGGCAAGCCCTTTGGGGTCTGAGAGGGGTCTGACGCATGGCTGAAAAGACAACGAATTATCAGTGCCCGGCCTGTACCGGCCCCCTGCACTACGATGGTGCCAGCGGCAAGCTGGTCTGCGATTACTGCGGCTCGACCTACGACGTAAAGGACATCGAGGCCCGCTACGCCAAAAAGCAGGCCGCTGCCGACACTGCCGCCGAGGGCGATGCCAAAAAAGCCGCCCGCCTGCCCCGGCAGGACAGCCCAGTGTGGAGCGAGGCCGAGGCGGAGGGCCTGAACAGCTACTCCTGCCCCACCTGCGGGGCCGAGCTGGTCTGTGACGAGACCACCGCCGCCACCACCTGCCCCTACTGCGGCAACCCCACAGTGCTGGGCGGCAAGCTCTCCGGGAAACTGAAGCCGGAGTACATCCTGCCCTTCAGGCTGGACAAAAAGGCCGCCATTGCCCAGCTGACCAGATATTACAAGGGCAAGGCCTTCCTGCCCAAGGCGTTCAAGAGCCAGAACCACATCGCAGAGATCCAGGGCGTATATGTCCCCTTCTGGCTCTACGATGCCAAGGCCGACGCGCGCGGCCGGTACGAGGGCCAGAACTCCGAGAGCCACCGCGAGGGTGATTACATGGTGACCACCACCCAGCACTACGATGTGCGCCGCGAGGGCTCGGCCGACTTTGCCAAGGTGCCGGTGGATGGCTCCAGCAAGATGCCCAACACCCACATGGATGCCATTGAGCCCTTTGATTACGGCGACCTGAAGCCCTTCTCCACGGCCTACCTGCCCGGCTATCTGGCCGACCGGTATGACGAGGATGCCGATGCCTGCGCCGAGCGCGCCTACCGCCGGATGTACAACTCCACGGCCGATGCGCTCCACGCCACCACCGGCGGCTACAGCGAGATCCACCCCATTTCCGAGAACATCAACGTGGATATGACCCACGCCCACTACGCCCTGCTGCCGGTCTGGATGCTCCACACCCGGTGGAAGGACAAGGACTTCCTGTTCGCCATGAACGGGCAGACCGGGCGGCTCATCGGTGACCTGCCGGTGGACAAGAGCCGGGTGGCCGCGTGGTTTGCGGGCATCAGCCTGCCCCTGATGGCAGTGCTGGCGTTCCTGCTGTTGTTATAAGGGGGTGGCAGAATGAAACACACTGCAAAACGCTTTGCCGCCCTGCTGGCCGCTCTGGTGCTGGCGCTCTGCCTGAGCCTCCCCGCCTTTGCCGCCGCACCGCTGGTGCGGGACGAGATGGGCCTGTTCGATGCGGATACTTACAGCCAGCTGGAAGCTTCTGCCGAAGCCGCCAGCGACGGCCACGACTGCGACGTATATTTTCTGGTGGTGGACAGCATCGGCGATGCCGACCAGCGCCAGTACGCCAAAGATTACTACCTTGCCAACGGTCTGGGCAGCGGCCCTGAACAGAGCGGCATCCTCTTCCTGCTGGCAGTCGGCTCCCGCAAGTATGTCACCATCACCTACGGCGGCGGCGTGACAGCCTTTACCGATTACCGCATCGAGCAGATCGAAGATGCCGTTGTCCCCTATCTCTCGGACAACGACTGGGCCGAGGCCGCCTCCGAGTACCTCTCCATGTGTGCCGACACGCTGGATTTCTACGCCGAGCACGGCGAACCTCTGGATGCTGACAACGACACCAGCGGCTGGCCCATCCTGCTCCTCATCGTCATCGGTGTGCCCATGATCATTGCTGGTATCGTCTGCGGCGTGCTGTACAGCCAGATGAAAACAGCCCGGCTCAAGACCGAGGCCAACGATTACATCGGTGCGGGCTTAAAGCTGCGGGTGCAGGTGGACAACTACACCCACACCGACCGCGTGCAGGTCTACGACCCGCCCCACGAGGAGAGCAGCAGCTCCGGCGGCTCCTCCGTGGACAGCGACGGCTTTGGCGGCTCCTCCGGCGGCTCGTTCTGAGCGCCCTTTTCTCCAGCAATAAACCACCGGTTCTGCCGGTGGTTTTCGCTTGTTTTTATTTCCGTATAACATGCAAAAGAAAGGAAACCCAACGAATGTCAAAGAAGATCACCGCCCTGATCCCCGGAGCCGCGCTGGCACTGGGCATCGCCTGCATCGCCAAGTGGCTGGAAACGCTGGAAAGCAGCGCCGGGCTCCACCTCATTGGCGCATCGGTCATCGCCCTGTTTATCGGCATGGCCATCAATGCGTTTTTCCAGCCCAACAAAACAACCGCGCCGGGCATCAAATTCACCTCTAAGAAGGTCCTGAAATTCGCCATCGTCCTTCTGGGTGCCAGCCTGAACATCCGCACCGTGCTGACCGTGGGCCGTTTTTCGCTGACGGTCATGCTCTTCACCCTGGCCACCTGCTTTGGACTGGGCGCGCTGATCGGCAGAGCGCTCGGGCTCAACTGGAAAACCAGCAGCCTGATCAACGCTGGGACCGGCATCTGCGGCGGATCTGCCATTGCCGCCATTGCGCCGGTGATCGAGGCCGATGACATGGACATCGCCTACGGTATGTCCGCCACCTTCCTGTTCGATACGGTGATGATCGTTGTGTTCCCGCTCCTTGGCCGGTGGCTTGGGCTTTCCGATGCCGCATTCGGTCTCTGGGCCGGTACCGCGGTCAACGATACCTCCAGCGTCGTAGCCACCGGTTACGCTTTCAGCGAAGCAGCCGGTGACTTTGCAACGATGGTCAAGCTGACCCGCACGCTGGCGATCATTCCGGCTGTTCTGGTCTTTGCCGCCATCAACCTGCACCTGAAAAAGAAAGAGAGTGCCCAGGCCAACGGTGTCAAGGTGAGCATCCGTTCCATTTTCCCCTGGTTCATCCTTGCGTTCCTTGCCATGTCCCTGCTGACCAGTCTGGGCCTTCTGCCCGCCGGGCTGGTTTCCGGCCTGAAGACCATCAGCAAGTTTCTGATGGTCGCGGCCCTGGCGGCCATTGGTCTGAACACGAACTTTAAATCACTCTGCCGTTCCGGCGCAAAACCCATGCTGCACGGCTTCATCATCTCCACATTGGTCGTTCTGGTCGCCATTGGCGTTGAGTACATGATCGGCATTGCACCCTACGGCACGCTGTAACGCTCCTGCCAGCTGAATTTTCCCACAAAGAAAGAGCAGTGCTCTCCAATGGGTCCACCCACCGGAAGCACTGCTCTTTTATTGTTCCGCTTTGCTCCACAAACGCGAAGTTGTTTACTGTTTCTTATCATTGAAGTAAATGATAAATGCTCCCATCACAGCAACAGCAAGAATAACACCCCACTCTGGTGCATTGACCCAATTTGCAAAGATGGCACCACTTATATACCCAACAATTACGGTTACGATCATTGCTAAAATCGCTTTCCCCATACAATCACGCTCCTCGTCAAATTTCGATTTATTGAACCAAGACGAGTATACCACACTCTTCCCACAAATACTACCACACAAAAAACTCCCATGCTCACATCGGAAGATGCTGTGCATGGGAGTTTTTGCTGCGCCTGTTACGGCGTATTGTTACTTATTGAAGGTTTCCTCGTTCAGCAGGCCCTCGCTCTTGGCAACGCAGATGCTGGCAACTGCATCACCCACCACGTTCAGGGAGGTAACCAGCATCTCGATGGGGCGGTTGATGGCCAGGATCAGGGAGTAGGCCAGCAGAGCGCCGTCGTTGACGAAGCCCATGCCGGACAGGATAGTGAACAGGATGACAGCCCCAGCGCCGGGAGCGGCGGGGGTGCCCACAGATGCCAGCAGGGCCAGCAGGGCGACCACAACCAGCTGGCCGGGGGTGACGGTGTAACCGGCACAGCCTGCAATGAACACGGTGGCAATGACCTGCATGATGGCGGTGCCGTCCATGTTGATGGTCATGCCCAGCGGCAGGACGAAGGAAGCAATGCTCTCATCCACGCCGAACTCTTCCTCGCACACCTTGATGTTCAGGGGCAGGGTGGCGGCGCTGGAGGAGGTGGAGAAGCCGAACACTGCCACGTTGGCGATCTTGCGAATGAAGGTGAAGGGGTTCAGCTTGGCACCCAGTGCAATGACCAGCGGGTAGGCAATGACCAGGAAGACCAGCAGCAGGACCACCGTGACCACCACATAGACCAGCGCGGGCTTGAGGTAATCGATGCCGTAGATGGCGAAGGTACGGGTCAGCAGCACAAAGACTGCAAAGGGGGCAAAGTTGCTGACGATGAAGTTCAGGAACACGACCACCACATCGTTGACCTCGCCCAGCAGGCGGCGCAGGGTCGCGGTGCGGCTCTCGCCCAGGGTGTTCATGCTCAGGCCGATGGCCACTGCCAGGAACACGCTGGAAAGCACAGCGCCATTGCTGCCAAAGGCAGTGACGATGTTGGAGGGGATGATGTTCAGCACCACGTTCAGGGGGTTGGAACCGGTGGAACCGCTGGCTTCTGCCAGACCCTCGATGCGGGTGTTGAACAGGCCCATGGAGTAGGCACCGTAGCCCACACAGCCTGCCAGCAGCAGCGCCAGGAAGGAGCACAGCAGGAACCAGAACAGGGTCTTTGCGGAAATGCGACCCATGGTGCGGGTGTCTGCAATGCTGCCGATGGCCAGCGAAATGGAGGTAAAGACCATGGGGATGATCACCAGCTGAAGCGCCTTGATGAAGAGCTGGCCGATGATATAGAAGATGCCAAAGGCTCGCTCAGCGCCCTCGGCGGTGATATCCTGGAACAGCAGGTTGTTGATGGTGGTCCAGGTCTCTGCCTGACCGCTGGCGTTCAGATGCTCCCGCAGGAACATAAAGGCCAGACCGGCCACCAGGCCGCAGACCAGAGAAATCGCCATGCGTTTTGCAAGGGATAATTCGTGCTTCTTTTTTGTTTCCATATACTTTTCCTCTCACAGTACCGGTTTTTGGCTCACACTTTGTCTATTTTAGTACCACTCCCCCTGCAATGCAAGAGAAAATCGCGCAAAATACAGCTTTTTTGCAAGTAAGTATGACTTTTTACCGCAAAAATCCCCCGAAAGCACTCTGCCTCCGGGGGATCTGCTCACTTATTTCTTGAACTTGAACACCGGCGTGCCAGCGGCAGCATCGCCGTTTGCAGCAACACTGATCTCCGGCAGGTCATCACTGTTGGTCACGATGAGGGCCGTTGCAGTGGGGTGGCCTGCGGCACGGATGGCTTCCAGATCCACCTTCAGCAGCGGGGTGCCGGCCTTGACCTTGGCCCCTTCTTTGGTCAGGGAGGTAAAGCCCTGTCCCTTCATCTCCACCGTGTCCATGCCGACATGGATCAGCAGCTCAATGCCGTCATCGCTCATCATACCAACGGCGTGCAGGCTTTCGGGCACCTGCGTAACGGTGCCGTCAAAAGGAGCATAAACGGTGTCGCCGGTGGGCTCCACGCCGCAGCCGGGGCCCAGGATTGCGGAGGCAAAGGTCTCGTCGGGCAGCTGCTCCAGCGGGATCACCTTGCCGTCAATGGGAAGCATGACCGTCATCTTCTGGCCGGAAAATTTCGTCTCGGATGCGGCCTTGCCGCCAAAAAGCTTGTCAAAAAAGCCCATAATACAAACCATCCTTCCACGGTGCACAAAGTGCAGCCTTTATCCAGTTAAGAATAGCATATCCGCGCAGGAAATACAATCTGCATCCTGCACAAAGAGACGCTCCGCCATTTGGCAGGTGTGCCCTTACATCAGCTCCAGCAGCTGCTCCACCTCTTCCATCCGGGTGGCCCAGCTGGTGGCAATGCGGACAACGGTGTGGGTATCATCGTACTTCTCCCAGAAGCCGAACTTTGCCTTGCCTTCCAGCGCGGCCAGCTGCTCGTTGGACAATACGATGAACACCTGATTCGTGGGCGAATCCATGAAGAACGAATAGCCCTTCCCGGCCAGCCCCTTCTTGAGCACGGCGGCGGTCTCAATGGCATTTTTGCTGATGGTCTGGTACAGGTCATCGGTGAACAGCACATCGAACTGGATGCCCAGCAGACGGCCCTTTGCCAGCAGAGCGCCCTGCTGCTTGACCATGGTCATAAAGTGAGCCGGTGCGCCGTGGGGGAACACAACTGCCTCGCCGCAGAGCGCACCCACCTTGGTGCCGCCGATGTAGAACACATCGGTCAGGCGGGCCACATCGGCCAGCGTCACATCGGTGCCCTCGGCGGCCAGACCATAGCCCAGACGGGCACCGTCCATAAACAGCGGCATGTGGTACTTATGGCAGACAGCGGACAGCGCTTCCAGCTCTGCCTTGGTGTACAGGGTGCCGTACTCCGACGGGTGGGAGATGTACACCATGCCCGGGAACACGAGGTGGTCCATATTGCCATCGGCATAGAAGGTCCTGCACCAGTCCTCAACCGTCCCGGCATCCAGCTTGCCGTTGGTGTGCGGCAGGCCGATGACCTTGTGGCCCGTGAACTCAATGGCACCGGCCTCGTGGGCAGCCACATGGCCGGTGGATGCGGCCAGCACACCCTCCCAGCGGCGCAGCATCGATGCAATGACGATGGCGTTGCTCTGGGTGCCGCCCGAAATGAACCAGACATCGGCATCCGGTGCGCCGCACGCCGCGCGGATCTTCTCCCGCGCACTGGCGCAATAGGGATCGGTGCCGTAACCGGAGACCTTTTCAAAGTTGGTCTCCACCAGCTTCTGTAAGATCGCCGGATGCGCACCCTCGCAGTAATCGTTTTCAAAATACAACATATACTTTCCCTCGCTCTGCATTCAAGATAAACCTATTATCTGCTTTTTGCGCAGGGTTGTCAATGTAGAACCCCCGCGTGGGCGGGGAAAAGTCATTCCTCCATGTTGTCCTGTTCGGACTTCTGGGATCACCCCCGCATAGGCGGGGAAAAGTTCGGCGCATACGCGAAAATCTGGAACGAGTGGGGATCACCCCCGCGTGGGCGGGGAAAAGCAGGCAGTCCGGCAACAGGCTCTGTTTCACCTGGGATCACCCCCGCATGGGCGGGGAAAAGTTATCGTGTATATCACTGCTTGGCGAGTTGCTGGAATCACCCCCGCAATGCGGGGAAAAGATGGGACGATTCAGCTGCACGAACTCAGTGCCGGGATCACCCCCGCATGGGCGGGGAAAAGGAACTGGGCGATAGGTTCAAGACTGCTGAACTGGGATCACCCCCGCGTAGGCGGGGAAAAGTTGATGGGCCGCCCGCGCAGGTCGGTCGGGGCAGGATCACCCCCGCGTAGGCGGGGAAAAGTCCTTCATGCTGGATTTGAAGGGATTTTGCGTAGGATCACCCCCGCATGGGCGGGGAAAAGATTGCAGAAGCTTAGCTTTGGGCTGTCAGCTCGGGATCACCCCCGCGTGGGCGGGGAAAAGCAGAACGGCCAGCCGGGAAACGATTCGGATTCAGGATCACCCCCGCATAGGCGGGGAAAAGCGTGCCCGTGTACTCCACAGGCCGGATATAGTAGGATCACCCCCGCATGGGCGGGGAAAAGTCCATCCTGACGGGCCTGAAAAAGGGTCCGGCGGGATCACCCCCGCGTGGGCGGGGAAAAGACAAACTCGTGCGGTACATGGACGACGTGACAAGGATCACCCCCGCGTGGGCGGGGAAAAGCTACACCTAGATGTATTTTGCAACAACTGCGAGGGATCACCCCCGCGTGGGCGGGGAAAAGTCTCCACATGTTGCTTGCTGTCCCCGCTGGATAGGATCACCCCCGCGTGGGCGGGGAAAAGTCTATTGTGATAAAGTTTAACGATGTGGAAATGGGATCACCCCCGCGTGGGCGGGGAAAAGATTGCAGACGGTGATAATCTGCGGGTCGTGGTAGGATCACCCCCGCGTGGGCGGGGAAAAGCGCAGGCTTTCAGAGTGCGCCCAGTGGGCCGAGGGATCACCCCCGCGTGGGCGGGGAAAAGCTTCGGGGGTGGGGACTTGAATTGAAATCATCAGGATCACCCCCGCGTGGGCGGGGAAAAGCCCGGGTTTGGTGCTGCCCCCCTCTTCAGGTAGGGATCACCCCCGCGTGGGCGGGGAAAAGCTGCGGGCGGGCAGCACCGCGCGCCCAAAAGGGGGATCACCCCCGCGTGGGCGGGGAAAAGATCTGGTTAGATTCTACCCCTTGTGTTTTCCCGGGATCACCCCCGCGTGGGCGGGGAAAAGTTTTTCCTTCGTTCATCCACTCTTGGCTCAGTGGGATCACCCCCGCGTGGGCGGGGAAAAGTTGTATTGCATTGCGGCGTTCTGTTCGATGTGGGGATCACCCCCGCGTGGGCGGGGAAAAGCCCGTCTTGCGCTGCCGCACGGTCTGCCGCCTTGGATCACCCCCGCGTGGGCGGGGAAAAGCCTTTTGACAATCCCAAAATTGACAACTGCGAGGGATCACCCCCGCGTGGGCGGGGAAAAGTCCTTCGAAAGGTACTCTTACATCACCTTCTTGGGATCACCCCCGCGTGGGCGGGGAAAAGGCGAAATTGAAAGCTATGCAGACGAATGCGACAGGATCACCCCCGCGTGGGCGGGGAAAAGACTAAAAAGATCCCATAGAAGCGGCATTTTTATCAGCGGGCCGATCCCGTTTCATTCAGTTTTGCATAGACCTGCTGGATCAGGCGGCAGTCGGGCAGGGCGCGATGGGTCTCCTGCTGGGCAACCTCAAAATGCCGGGCCAGCGTGAGCAGCTTATAGTTCATCACCCCCGACACCTTACGGCGGGCAAGGGGCAAAACATCGATGCTGCGGTTGGTAAGCAGGGGTCTGTCATTCCGAATGCAGGCCGCACGCAAGAAATCGAGGTCAAATTTCAGGTGATAGCCCACCAGCGTATCTTTGCCCACGAATGCGAGGAACGCCTCCAGCGCGGCCAGCGGCTCCATACCGCCGCTCCGCTCCTCCGGCGTGATGCCGGTGAGCTTTGCCACCACATCCGGCAGAGGTTCTGTGCCCCGGACAAGGGCCGAAAATTCTTCGGCAGGCTGACCATCCCGCACACGGAGAGCGCCGTATTCCACAATGGCATCTGAGGCGGCGTTCAGACCGGTGGTTTCAAGGTCGATCACGGTGTAGCTTTCTTCCTTGACAGGGGCGGCGGCTTTCTTCCGGGCCATCTTCTGAGCCATCTGGCGTTTGGCCGCGTTGCTGAATCCCGGTTTGAGATCAGCCGCCGGGGCCTGCGTCCGGGGCAGCGGGCGGCGCATCAGCTTGATGCCCTCGAAATCAACGGCCTCCCAGCTGGTGTTGTGGGTGCGGAAATCCATCCGCTGTTCGTTGTTGGTGTTGAACACCAGCGTTGCCTGCCCATTTTTCAGGTTTTCGCAGACGCGATCCCAGATGGCATCCCGCACACGGCTGCTCACATTGCCCACATACACGCCGGTGTTGATCTCGCACAGCCACTTGGACAGGTCACCCCGCAGGCTGGGCGGACAGTTTGTCATAGTCAGGACAACAATGGCTCCTCACCTTCTTCCGCATCGAAGTAGTTTACGCCGTTGGCAACGGTGCCGATCTTGCTGTCCCAGAGATAGACCGCTTCCGGTTCCGCCGCCTGCTCCTCTTCGTTCAGGAGCAGCCAGCGGACATCGTGCACCATCCGCTCCAGAATATGATGTTCCACCATGGCATCCCGCACACGGCGGCGCATAACGGAGGGCAGATCCTGCGGAGCCTGCGCCGCCACCTCGAAGGCCAGCGGGATGACCACCTCGGCTTTGTACAGGTCGGCGATATCGTACACAAAAGAGCCCTCGTGCTTGACGTGGACAAATCCCAGTCCCGGCGCGCAGCCCAGCGCAGTGATGACCGCAAAGGCCAGGCCGTACAGGCAGGCCGTGCCCGCCGAAAGTGCCTGATTGACGAGGTCTCCTGCAGAAAAATCATTGGGGTCATACACCCGGCCATTCCATTTGACACCGGTGGCCTTTGCGGCCTTGCGGTATGCCGTGCGCACCCGGCTGCCCTCCCGGCCCCGGAGCTGCTGGGTGGTCAGGCGGGAAACATCCTCATCCGGGAAACGGAGCTGGTACATTTTGCGCACCACTTCCAGATGCTCCCGCTGGTTGGAAAAGCGCTCAGCCTGCCGTTCCAGCAGGCGGGAGTGCTCACTCAGGGCACGGCCATGGGCGTAGAACCGCACGCCATGCTCCCCCACCCAGACCGCTGCCACACCGGTATCCCCCATCAGCTCCATGGCACGGTGGGTCACACGGGTGCCGGGCCCCAGCAGCAGGACAGAGATGCCCGCTGCCGGAACCTGAACGATTCCCTTTTCATCCGTTACGGTAATGGCTCCATTGTCCCGGCCAAGGGTGCAGTGTTCCAGATACAGAAAGGTCATCCGGTCCCGGAGCTGCGGCAGCGCCTGCCGTTCGGGCCGCGCAATGCCCGGCATCTCAGCCATGGTCTCCTCCCCTGTGGATGATGGTCATCAGGCCAAGGCCATAGGCCTTGCCCCGGCCAACGCCCTCGCACAGCAGGGCCTTGAAGGCCTCCGGGTCCGTCACCTGCAGAATGCCCTCGTAGGTCACAGCCAGCAGGGTAACAGGCCGGGTGCCGTTTTTCTTGAAGTGATAGGTCTGCTTCCGGGTCACTGCGAAGGACCCCTCCGAGACGGCAAAGCCGTGCTTTGCGGCCTGCGCCCACAGCCATTCCTCTTGCTCCACCTCGAGATAGCAGGGTTTCAGGATGCCCCGGGCCGTATGGTCGGCAGAGTCTTTTTTGCTGCGGGTGGGGTTGGCAGTCAGGCGGAACTGCCAGCAGCTGCCCGCTGTCACCCGTTCCAGCAGCGGATCATAGGGCCGGGTCTCCGGGGGCGCACCGGTGCCAAACTGCGCACACAGGGCGGTCAGGTCCGGCCGTTCCTCACTGAGCAGGAGCAGGTACAGTTTTTCTCCCAGCTGATCCAGCCGCCACAGCCTGCGGCGGCGCGCACCGGGAAAAGCGTTTTCCACCGCACCATGGAATTTCTGGGGCGAGATCAGCGCCACCATGGTCTCACGGCGGGTCGGGTCAAGTTCTGCGCGGGATAGATACATGATTCCTCACCTCAATTCTGCCATTGCGTCATGTTCGGTCGCGCCGGGCATTTCCGGCGGGTTTGTGTTCCACTCCCGCACTGGGCGGAAGCCGTACTGCCGGTGGATGGGGCTGAACGACACCGCCAGATCACGCCGGGGCACGGCAGCAGCATCCGCCGGGTCCGCGTCTGCCACGATGCGCAAGGGGGCCCCATTCCTCTGTTTCACCAGCAGCGGTTCGGCCCGCAGGGTATCCAGCAGTTTCCCGGCCCGGAGGCCAAGGCAGAGCGGCAGGGTGGGCGGGCAGGAACGCCGCCCCAGATACAGCGGGTAGACCGGATATTTCAGGGCCGTTTCCAGCTCCTGTAACAGAGCAGTGTCCTCGCTTTCCAGCCCCACCAGAAAGACCGCATCCTGCAGGTAATGGCGGTAGGTCACATAGGGAGCCTTGCCTTTTTTCCGATCCTCTTCCCGGTTGGCGGTGTGGAAATCCACCAGCAGGCTGCCCTCCCGGTCAGCACGGACGGCAAAGTGCAGGCCGTTCAGCCGGGCAAGACCTGCGGCATCGTCCCGGCGCAGGCCCAGAGCCGCTGCCAACAGGCCAATGACACCGCTTTTTGTGGGTTCCCGGTTCGTTTTGCGGGTCTCAAATTTGGAATCCGCACCCCACGATTGCAGGGGCGCGGCCAGCCGAAGCAACAGCGTTGCCATGGTCACACCTCATTTCCGGGCAGCTTCTCCTTTACGGCACGTTCCAGCGCGGTGAGCATCTGGTTCAGGGGCATGGCCGGGGCCAGCTCGTCCAGCCCGATGCCCACAGCAAAGCTCTGGGCCGGAGCATCCGCATAGCAGGCATACACCTGCTGCGCATACTGCTTCAGTGCCGTCTTGGAGGGTTCCGCATAGCCTTCAGGGCTCTTGCGCACCGGCTTTTCAAAGGCACCGCAGAGGTTCACAGGCTGATCTTCCCGCAGGGTGACATAGACAGCATCCGGCAGGGTGCGGTTGGCAAAGCTGTTCTGCTTTCCGGTGGGCATGGAGCGGATGAAGGCTTCGCCGAACACCCGGACAGCCTGGGCTGCCTTTTCAGCCCCCAGCAGGTGCACCAGTTCCACCATGTTGACGGTGGCATAGCGATACAGGGTGGAAGAGTTGTACTCCACCGTGCCCAGATGGCCCGCGCCTGCCGAATCCTCCGGGGCACAGTCATCCACGGCGGTGAAGTAATCAAACTCGTTCTGTACGGCATGGGTGGAGATGCTGTGGGCCACCTGAGCGGCGGCATCGTAATTCAGGGAAGGATCGCTGGCGACCATCCGGCCAAACAGAGCCATATCCACCGAAGGGTTCTCCTTCAGGGCCTTTTTGTAGTCATCCTTCTCCTCGCAGTCCTCGGCGGCCAGCCGGGCCAGCGCCCGGGCCTGGGCCGTGCTCAAAAAGAGCAGGGCGGCGTTGTTGTCATCTTTCAGTTTGATTCCTGCATTTTCCAGTGCCTTTTTTGCATCCTTTTTCAGTCTGGCATCGTCCAGTTCAGGAGCCAGTGCGGCCAGTTCCCCGGCCACAAGGTCAGTTGCTTTCAGGGTACGTTTTCCGGTCTCGACCATGTCGGCCATTTCTTCGGCAAACATTTTGCGGATCGCGCGCTTCCACGCCTGAGAGGATACCCGGGCGCGGGTGGCACCGCCATAGACAGCCGTCTTGGGGCTGCCGGTATCGTCGCGGTTCACACAGCTGGGCGGCACCGTTTGCAGCACATGAAAATCAACATACAGACGCTTGGTATCCATTTCAATTCTCCTTTTCTTCGGTTTCAGGTGTGTCGGCATTCATCTGGTAAAGGTCCCGGCCCCACTGCAGGCGGACATTGGCTGCCTGATCCGGGAGCTGGAACCGGTACAGCTCCACAGCCAGCCGGGGATAATCCAGTTTCAGCTTCGGTTCATTTCCCCGGAACAGCTGCACCATCCCCCGGAGGTAGTGGGACACCTCGGGCATGGAATCCGCTGTGGCCAGTGCGTTGAACCGGCGCAGGACGCTGCTCTCGGTCCAGTCCTGCGCGGCAGCTGCGGAATTCTGGGCCAGCAGGCGCACCGCCCTGCCCAGCGTGCAGCCCTTTTCATTCATGGAAACATTCTCTTCTCCCTGCTGGTGCAGGGCGTAAAGAGTCAGGGCAAGGTAGACCGCCCACTCGGTTTCCGATGGCTCCCGGCACTCCTCTGCCGCCGTTTCCCTGCCCCAGAGCTCTTTGGGCAGTTCCTGCAGGAAGCTGCCCCACAGCGCCGGCAGGTCGCCGGGCTGATGCCCAACGCCCCGGCGCAGCTCTGCCAGCCGGGCACGCCGCTGGGGTTTGGGCAGGCTCCACAGCCTGCTCAGCTGTCCGGCCACATAATCATGGATCGCATCCGTTATCATGCTGTTCCTCCTTCTTTCTTCGGGTAGAGCTTCCGCAGATTGTACAGGAAGCTATTGTAGGCCTTGGGGGCCGTATACAGAACGGTTTTCTTTTCGTCCTTTTTACCGCCTGTTTTCACCTCGACCCTATGGCCCACAAAGGCGGCATTTCCGGCCCGCTCCACCATCTGGCGGCCCAGCTCTGCGGCCAGTTTGCGGGCTTTCTCCTGCCATTCATCGGCTTTTTCGTCCAGCTTGTCCGTTTCGGGGTCAATGCTTTGCAGCCAAAGCCGGAACGGCTGGTCGATGGTAAAGTAGAACTGGGTGCGGGCGGATTCCGCGGTCGTATCGTTCTTATCTCCCGCCGCAAGGGAGAGCTCCCACGCAAGGCGGCCGACGCATTGCGCGGCCTGCTCGCAGTTTTCCACCTCATCCTCTACTCGAGATTGCCATGCACGGCCCAATTCATTTAGCAAAGCCAGTTCCATAGAAAGCTGATCCGTATAACAGTCTGTCATGGAGTTGCTCATCTTGCCATATTCCACACCAAGCGCACATATCTGCAAATGCTCTTTTCTGCTCAGTATCTTCTCGTTTTGCAGTAAGGTATTCCACCAGATCACTCCGGGAACATGGCTATCGATTCCAGTCAGAGCCGAAAACTCTCGCCAAAGTTGTTTGCTCATACTATGCACACGCGGGTAATAGTATCGTGGGTTATTTTTGCTCTCTTCTTTTTTATTCCAGAGCGTCATCGGTTCGGCAAATGCATTCGTTGAATCAAAGAAATCTCCACCAAGCACAGTACAACCTGTCACCCAGCCTTCCTGACGCTTCAGCAAAATTCTTCGGTATTGCATCGTCATCAGTCCAGCAAAGTTATCCGGGCAGGGTACTTCTGTGCGTTCCTCTGTCCGGGCTGCATCCAGCTCCCAACAGGGAGCATCCTCTTCCCAGAGCTTTCCACCGTCCCGCAAGAACATCAGATTTCGCATCAGAGTATCAAACAGGTTTGCACCTTTTACATAGACAACGCCCAGTCTGCCCAGCCAGCCCGGCCCCATAGAAGGCAGCGTTCTATCCTTTGCCTTTTTCTTTGCCGCAGTATCGTCGTAATTATTCAAAAAAACAAGCCATCTTGCCGCCTGTGGATAGGTCAGCCGCTCTTTCGCTTCGCCTGAATAGGCAGAAAACAAGCTGTCCTTATTTTCGCTTTCAAAGATTTCACCGTTCAATTTTTTGGCCCGGAATGGGCTTCCGATCTTCGCTTCCGGCACCTGCCAGAAGGGGCGTTCCGGGTGGAAAAGCCAGAAGCGGTCCCGCCACTGCTCCAGATAGGCCCGGATGGGCGCTTCCGGAAAATGCCTCAGCCGGTACAGCTCCTCCCAGCGGGTCAGGGCATTGTCCGTTTCCTCAAAGGGGGCCGGCGTACCGTTTCCATCCACCCGGGAAAACACCGTGTGCAGAACCGCCAGCAGCAGCCGCAGCATGGCGGCATCCTGCGTGGGCAGTTCTCCGGCCAGGTCGCGGTATTCGTGGGCGTGCAGCAGGGCATCCGGCAGAGAAACTTCCTGCACGGTATAGTCCTGCCCGCGCACCCGCACCCAGCGTTCCTCCAGCAAATTATACTCAATTTGCTTCATTCTCTTCCTCCTTCCGGTAGGTCAGACCGTTTTCACGGTCGTATTGCAGCACCTGCCCGGCAAGCTGTGCGGTCAGGTGGTCATCCAGCAGTAAGATCAGTTCTCCCCGCAGCAGCGGTGACTGCTGCCACAGCCCGAACACTTCCCGGTTCCGGGCTTCCAGTGCGTCGATGGTCTGTTCCACCGACCACCGTTTGCTGAAATATCCGGGCAGGCGCAGCTTCTGCCGTGCAATTTGAAGCGCCATCTCCGGCTGAGGCGGCTCGTCCGTGGGCACGCAGGCACCGGGCTGCCCCGTTTCATCGGGCAGGAAGCGGACATTTCCCGCCGCATCCCGCATCAGCACCAGCACGTCAATGGAAGGGTCACCGTCACGCACCGCCGCGCGGGCACCGTTGTCACTGACCGCACCCACATCATCCATCCAATTATCCAGCGTATTCCGGGAAGGGCGCTTTCTGTGCTCTTCCGGCGGCAGAATGGTAAAAGTCTTCGCCTTGCCCATTTTGATTTGTTGAGCCTTTTCGTACTCCGCCCGGGCCGCAGTGCTCTGCGGGCTGGCGGGCAAAGGGTCGGGCTCCCAGCCATAGACATCCTGCACCAGCGGGGCAATGTCATCGGGCAGGGTGATGGCGGTGGGCAGGAACTTGCGGGTGCGCCAGAGCAGCCATTCCCCGTAAACCGCTTTGCTGCCCCCGTCGAAGTCCTCCGTCCCAGTGTCCAGCACGGCACAGCGGGCCTGCGCCACCGGCCGGGGACGAGCCCGCCCCTCGTGGCGGTGCAGTCGTCCGATGCGCTGTAAAAGCAGATCCATGGGGCAGAGCTCTGTGACCAGAAAATCCAGGTCGATATCAAGGGATTGCTCGAGCACCTGCGTGCCCACCACAATGAGCTTATCCCGCTGTTCCGGGGTGGAGTGCTTGCCGATGCGCTTCATCAGCGCCTCTTCTTTGGCGGCACGGTCGAGCATAAGGAACTGAGCGTGAAATACCACCACCTCAAACTCCGGCAGTTCTGCCCGCAGACGGGCCGCAACGGCCTGCGCCTTTTTTACGGTATTGACGATCACGCCCGCACAGCCGCCCTCCCGCAAGGCACTGCGCAGAGTGTCGGTCAGCTGTTCCTCGGTCAGCGGGAATGTCTCCACTCTGCGTGGTTCGGTTTCCAGCGGGATAGTCGTCTGCTCCACCCGTTTGCCGTCCGTCCAGGTCAGCAGCGGATAGCCCCGGCAGGTCTGCCATAAGCCGTCCGGGGCGGTTCTTCCATTCAGGTAGGCCCTGACCAGCTCGACCCGGCGCTTGGCGGGCAGGGTAGCGGAAAGCAGGATCACCGGTACTTTGTACCGGCCCAGCCAGGTCAGCGCCCGGTCAAGATAGCAGTTCATGTAAGCGTCATAGGCGTGGCACTCGTCAATGACCGCCACCTTGCCCGCAAGGCCAAGGTGGCGCAGCATCACATGTTTTTGCTGTAACGCCGCCATCAGCAGCTGATCCACCGTGCCGATGACAAAATCAGCCAGCAGCCCCTGCTTATTGCCGCGAAACCACTGATGCACCATCACCCGGCTCTCCGGGTCAGCATCGGGGTTTGCTTCCAGATCCTCCTCCACCCGCACCGTGTCCTGTTGCAATCGGAGGTAGGCCTCGTTCAGTTCGGCCATGCCGTGGGCCAGCTTGATGGAGTGCTCCAACCCATCCGGCTGCTTTTCGGCCCATGCCAGCAGCCGCCCAAAGATACCATTGGCGGTGGCCTGAGTGGGCAGACCAAAGAAGATGCCGCCCTCACCGCCGTGCTTGGCTAAAATCTCTGCCGCGCCCAGCGCGGCCTCCGTCTTGCCCACGCCCATCTGTGCTTCCAGAATGAACATCCCCGGTTCCTGGGCCTGGCTGACGGCTTCCAGCATGGCCCGCTGGACTTCGTTGGGCGGAAAGCCAAACCGTTCCGCAAACGCCCCCGGTTCCGTCACATCCGACTGCACCTCCCACGGAGAGGTCAGGTCCAGCGCTTCCCACGCCCGATTGACACGGGCAGGATACAGGGTATCGCTGCCCACCTCTTCCACAGGGATAAGCGGAAAATACCGGGTATTGCTGGCGATCCAGTCTGCCATGATGAGTAGGCCGGTCAGCAGGATCTCAGCCGGGATGGTCAGCTGCGGCAGCTCGTCCACGCTGGAAAAGCCGCTTTCCTGCAAGGCGTAGTCAAACAGTTCCTGCCAGCAGCTCTCCCAGAATTTCTGCTCGCCCTCGGGCCAGTAGTTAGATTCCCAGCAACCTTCTTCCTCATCGCCCAGCTGGTCAAGTACGTCCTTCCCGGTTTGTGGCTTGCCGTGGTGTGCTCCTGCTACCGATGCAAGCCCATTGGGGCATTTCAGCCACCGCAAAATGGCCTCACTCGCCAACGCGTGACGTGAATACTTGCGGTTCTGTTCCCGGTAACTGAGCGTTGTGTATTTCTCCAGGCGCTGTCTGCGCTCCGGCAGAAGTTCCATAATAGGCCCGGCAAAACAGCCGCTCAATTTACCAATATCATGAACCCACCCCAGAAAGCAGGCGGTCTGTGTCAGCAGGTCCTCGTCCAATCCGATATGCTGACGGACGCTATCCGGCAGCCACCTCTGCACCAGATATACCATAATACCCGCCGTATCCCGCAGGTGCATCCAGAGCGGCAGCCAGAAGCCGCTGTTCACCGGGTCTGTTTTGCCTGCAAACAGCCGCACCTCGTAAGAAAGCGTTCGTCGTCTCATCCTGTTCCACCTCCACTGCAGTCAGGAAAATCGCATTTTCCGCATCATCGGGGTTTCTCTGAGGATAGAATAGCACACAAAAAGTCCTATAAAGCGGATGTTTGCTGCTTTTCTCATGGTTTTTTCAGTTTTTTTGATGTCTGCCGTTTTCCGGCTATTACCCCCGCAAGGCGGGGAAAGTGTTGCTCCCTATCAAGCATTCGGAGCACATCCGCTGATGCAGATCACAGAGACATTACATATCACGCATTGTTCTAAATCTCTGTACACCAATATTACACCTTTTTTCCCAACTTTACAAGCGGATCCTTCAGATTCAGCAAATGACACAAAAACCGCCCCGGCTTCCTGTTACAGAAACCGGAGCGGTTCGATTGCGTTACTTGTGCTTTTTCAAGCGCTCACGCAAAACCTTGCGGGGGTTCTTGATAGCAGCCTGAGCGGGTGCCAAAATTACAGAGCGTTCGCAACAGTGATATGCCTTTTCTTTAACACGCTGTATCACCAAAGAACGGCTTCACTGTACTAAGAGAAACTCCGTTACGCTTTGCCTTTTCCTGTTCATAAGTCACACGGGTAACTTCCTCAATAAAAGCTCGGACTTCCGGCGTTGCTGTTGACCATGTGACATTAAAGCGTCTGCAAATTTGATAAAATGTGCGATAAAATGTCTCTCGCTCTGCATCACGCTGAAAATATTCTTTTGCACTCATCAAACACACCTCATTTCAAGTAAGTTACAAAGATGTTCATTGCCGCCTCACCAGAAAGTTCATAACGCGGTGCTCCGCCAAAACTCGGCAATGGACAAGCTCCATAGTCCCGGACATAATGCTCTGCCAGCTCCGGAGCCTTTGCCTCGAACGTGACCGTCCCGCCGCATTCATGGTCAATCGACAGCTTGATTCCGTACGCAATCAACACCCGGCCAATGCCCTGATACTTTTTAGAATGCCCGACAATTGTCGGATTGCTTTCCGGCTGGCTCTCAATGTAGGTAATATGAACCATCACGTCATTTTCCAATATTTCGTATGCAGCCAGCGCAACCAATTCGCCACTACTCGTCTTTAAGGCATACTTTTCAAAGGCATCATCCTGAATATAATCTGACAACCAGCTTGTTTGCCAGACGGGTTCTTTTTCAGTCTGTACTGCGTCAGACTTTTTCATGCGCACGATTTTCACACTGATATTCTGACTGCCGTCTGTTTTTATAATAAATGGTACAAACTTTGCCATACAGACCTCTTTTCCTGAATAAAGCATTTTACAGTCTTATTATACTCAGTCGCTCTTAAATTTTCAACCAGTCACCGCCCTCCTCTCTTCAAATATTTTTGTGTAAATGTGTAAAATAAATATTGACAATTTTGGAAAATCGACGTATACTTGCATTAAAGGAGGC
>OOCE01000098.1_pt1 | contig 28566 bp, 24 predicted proteins | sample 1671421 | NCBI WGS metagenome assembly OOCE01 (sample SAMN06348155, study PRJEB24527) | human gut metagenome | biome: human gut; feature: ankylosing spondylitis patient; material: feces | host: Homo sapiens | place: China | collected 2015-10 | reverse complement strand
AGCCTGCGCGCCATCGACCAGAACGGCAACCTGCTGCCCTACTGCGGCGAGGCCGTGCAGCTGCGCACCGAGGGCCCCGTGAAGATCCTGGGGCCTGCCGTCGTACCGCTGCGGGGCGGCATGGGCGGCACCTATCTGGCCACCACCGGCGAGGCCGGGCGGGCCGTGCTGCACTGCCGCATGGAGGGCGCGCTGGACACCGAAGCCTATCTGACCATCCGCTGTCGGGAGTAAAATCCGGTCCCTTTCATGATAGATTTGCAGTCTGTTCAAAGTTTTATCATGGATGACTGGTATGCTAAAAACAAGGAACACCACGGCAGCGCTCAGCCGCTGTTTTGACAACGAAAAGGACATGATCGTATGAGAGAAAAATTCCGTCAGTTTATGGTCGGCCGCTACGGCACCGATGGGTTGAATCAGGCTCTGAGCATCGCCTCCATCGTGATGCTGCTCATCTCCCTGCTCACCCGCATCAGCCTGTTCACCTGGCTGGGTCTGGTGCTGCTGATCCTCTGCTATTACCGATCCCTGAGCCGCAATATCTCCAAGCGCACGGAGGAGAACTACCGCTACTACACCCTGAAAGATCGGGTGGAGGGCAAGTTCCGCGGTCTGAAAGATCAGTGGGCCAACCGCAAGCTCTACCACTACTACCGCTGCCCCAAGTGCCGCCAGAAGCTGCGGGTGCCCCGGGGCCGGGGCCGCATCCAGATCTCCTGCCCCCGCTGCGGCACCCAGTTCATCAAAAAGAGCTGAGCCATGTTTGGATATGTGATCCCGAACCACACCGCCCTCTCCCCGGAGGCGCAGGCGCGCTACCGCACCGCCTACTGCGGGCTGTGCCGCCGCATCGACGCGCTGCACGGGCTGCGGGGGCGGTTTACGCTGAGCTACGATCTCACCTTTCTGGACCTGCTGCTGTGCAGCCTGTATGAGGGTGAGAGCGAACTTTCCACCGGATGCAGCCGCTGCCCGGTGCACCCGCTGCACGGCGTGAACTGGCGGTCCAGCGGCCCCACCGACTACTGTGCCGACCTGAGCGTGGCGCTGCATTACTACAATGCCGAGGACAAATGGAAGGATGACCACAACCTGCTGGGCCTCGGCTATGAAAAGCTGCTGTCCGGCTGCCGCACCGACGCCGAAGCCCGCTGGCCCCGGCAGTGTGCCGCCATCCGCAGCTGTCTGGCCCGGCTTGCAGAATACGAAGCCGCCGGCAGCGAGGACCTGGACGCCGTGTCCGGCTGCTTTGGCGAGCTGATGGCCGAATTGTTCGACTACAAGCAGGACCACTGGTCGCCGGAGCTGCGCAGCCTGGGCTTCCATCTGGGCAAGTTCATCTATCTGATGGACGCCTACGACGATCTGGCCCGCGACAAGCGGAAGGGCGCCTACAATCCCCTCAAAACCATGAGCGAGCAGCCCGGCTACGAGGAAGAGATGCGGGAAATTTTTGAGTTGCTGCTGGCACGCTGTGCCAAACGTTTTGAGCGCCTGCCCTGCGTGGAGGACGCCGACCTGCTGCGCAATATCCTGTATTCCGGCGTATGGCTGAAGTACAACTGCAACAATGCAAAGCGCTCCGGCCGGGATGTCGAAGCATCCACTTGATTTTTCCACGACGATACGGTAGACTATAGAGTATTGTGCGGCATTGCGGCCGCGCGAAATGAGACGTGAGGAAGTATATCCATGAGAGATCCGTATGAGGTGCTGGGCATTCAGCGCGGCGCAAGCGACGAAGAGATCAAAAAAGCATACCGCGCCAAATGCAAGCGCTGGCACCCCGACCTGAATCCCAACGACCCCACCGCCGAGGAGCACTTCAAGGAGGTGCAGGCCGCCTACGATGCCATCACCAAGGGCGAGACCGGCCCCCAGATGGGCGGCAATCCCTATGGCGGCTACCGTCAGCAGAGCTATGGCGGCTCCCAGCAGGGCTACAGCCAGCAGAACTACGGGTTTGACGGCTTCGATGGTTTTGACCCCTTCGGGTTCGGCTTTGGGTTCAACGGCTACAGCCAGCAGAGCGGTGCCAGCTACAGCGGCAGCGATTCGCCCGAGATGCAGGCAGCCCGCAACTTTGTGGTGAATGGCCGCTACGCCGAGGCACGCCGCGTGCTGGACGGCATGACCGCCCGCAATGCCCGGTGGTACTATCTTTCCTCGCTGGCCAATCAGGGCCTGGGCAACAGCATCGACGCGCTGCAGGATGCCCGCCGCGCCGTGCAGCTGGACCCCAACAACACCGAGTACCGGATGCACCTGCAGCGGCTGCAGAACCCCGGCCGCACCTACCGCACCCAGACCACCTACGCCCAGCCGGGCGGCATCATGCGCTGGTGCTGGAGCATGATCCTGCTCAACCTGCTGTGCAACTGCTGCTGCGGCGGCTGGGGCTTCGGCTGGGGCTTCGGCCCGCGCTACGGCTTCCGCGGATAACAAAAACATATAAAACAAAACAGCCTCCCTTTGCCCTTGTACCGGGCAGCGGGAGGCTGTTTTTGATCTGTTACAACACTGACAAAAAACGCCCCGAAGCATTTCTGCTTCAGGGCGTTTGAGCTGGAGCTGCTATCCAGATTCGAACTGGAGACCTCATCCTTACCAAGGATGCGCTCTACCAACTGAGCTATAGCAGCACAATCACAGCTTAATTATGATACCACAGGTTTTGTCGTTTGGCAAGAGGTTTTTGCAAAAAAATCCGGATTTTTTTGCAAAAGACGTTCTGATCCCAAAAAACGCCCGGCAGCGTTCGGCTGCCGGGCGTTCCGGGATGCTTGTTCCGATCACTCGATCAGGCCGTTCAGCAGCGACAGGCACTTGCGGCTGTGCAGCTTGCGGATGGCCTTTGCCTCGATCTGGCGCACACGTTCACGGGTGACACCGAAGTCGCGGCCCACTTCTTCCAGCGTGCGGGGGCGGCCGTCGTCCAGGCCGAAGCGCAGGCGGATGACCTTTTCCTCACGAGGAGTCAGGCTCTTCAGGGCCAGATTGATCTGCTGGGCCACCATGGCGCGGTCAGCGGCCTTGCCGGGTGCCTCGGCGTTCTCGTCGGCCACGAAATCGCCCAGAGAGGAATCCTCTTCCTCACCCACGGGGCTTTCCAGACTTGCCGGTTCCTGTGCCATGCGCTGGATCTCGCGCACACGCTCCACGCTCATGTCCATGGCCTTTGCCAGCTCTTCCGGGGTAGGCTCATGGCCGTTCTGGTACACCAGCTGGTTGGTGGCCTGCCGCATGCGGTTGATGGTCTCCACCATGTGCACCGGGATGCGGATGGTGCGGGCCTGGTCCGCGATGGCGCGGGTGATGGCCTGACGGATCCACCAGGTGGCATAGGTGGAGAAGCGGAAGCCGCGGTCACAGTCGAACTTCTCGGCAGCCTTGATCAGGCCGATGTTGCCCTCCTGGATCAGGTCCAGGAATGCCAGATTGTGGCCCACATGCTTCTTGGCGATGGAGACCACCAGACGCAGGTTTGCCTCGCTCAGGCTGCGGCGGGCGTTCAGGCCGTCGCGGCGGGTCTTGAGCAGCTCCTGCCGCTTTTCCTCGGTCAGAGGACCGTTTTCCACGGCCTCCATAGCCTCTTCCTCGGCAGCCTTCTCCTCGGCGTCCTCGCTGGACTTCTCGTTGCCGTCGTCGTCCAGATCCTCGGTGTAGCTGCGGCTGTTCTCGTCCTCTTCAAACGAGAAGCGGGCGCTGTTCTTCTTGATGTACTCGGGCGCGCCGTACTTCTGGCGGTCGGCCTGCAGGATGTGGGCAGCCTCGGCACCGGCGTGGATGCGGCGGCTCAGCTCCACTTCCTGTTCTGCGCTCAGCAGCGGGATCTGGCCGATCTGCTTCAGGTAGTTCTTCACCGGGTCATCCAGCAGCTCGTCCATGGCGGCCTTCAGGTCGGCCGGGTTCTCCTCGCCCTGGTCCTCGTCCTCATCGGCACCGATGCCCAGATCATCGTTGTTGTTCTCAGCGTTCTCCACCTCAGCCATGATGCCTTCCACATCCAGGCTGGGCTCGATCTCTTCTTCCTGGATCTTGATCCCGCGTTCTTCCAGAAGCGTATAGAGCGTGTCCAGATCCATTCTGCACTGCGCAGCCAGCGCCTTTGCCTCCTGCGCCGACAGGGTGCCTTCGCCTTTTGTCAACAGTTCCTTTAAAGTCATGCCCATTTCGCTCTCTCCTTCTTGCTGCGGGGAAAATTTTGGTTGTTGTTCCTGCACATCAGATCACAAGACCCCCGTTGACACCGAACACCTGCCCGGTGATGTAGCCGGCGTCCTCGCCTGCCAGGAAAACCAGCAGCTTTGCCACTTCGTCGGCGGTGCCAAGGCGGCCCACCGGGGTCTCCTCGGCCAGCGTCGCCTTGTCCTCGGCGGTAAAGGCTGCCATCATATCGGTTTCAATGACCCCGGGTGCCACACAGTTCACCGTGATGCCGCTGGGGCCTTCTTCTTTGGCCAGTGCCTTGGTCAGGCCGATGAGGCCCGCTTTGGCGGCAGAATAATGCACTTCGCAGCTGCCGCCGGTCTGGCCCCACATGCTGCTCACCGTCAGGATACGGCCCGCCTTGCGGCGGATCATGCCCGGCAGCGCCAGCTGGCACAGGTGGAACGCACCGGTCAGGTTCACGTCCAGCATGTGCTGCCATTCTTCCGGGGTGATGTCGGTGAACAGCTTCTGCTGTGCGATGCCGGCATTGCTCACCAGCACATCCACCCGACCCAGCGCCTGTTCCGCCGCACGGAACGCCAGCTCGCAGCTGGCCCGGCTGGCCACATCGCACTGCACCGCCGTGATGCCCGGCAGCTCCGCTTCCAGCGCGGCCGCCGCCTCGGCATTGCTGTGGTACAGCACCGCCAGGCGGTAGCCCGCCGCATAAAAGGCCCGGGCCGCCGCAGCACCGATGCCCCGGTCGCCGCCGGAGATCAGCACCGTGCGCCCGTTTGCGGGCACCGCCGCGCTCTGGGGCTGCGGCTCTTCTGCCGGTTCCGGTTCCGAAACCGGGGTCGGCTCTGCCGGTTCTGCCGGAGCTGCTCTGCGGGGTTCCAGAACCCGGGTGGGTTCGTCCGGAACGATCTCTGCCGGTGTGGTTTCCGGCACCGGGGCCGGAGCAGCCGACGCTTTTTCCGGTTCATACACCGGCTCTTCCTCCGGTGCGTCAAAGGTCAGTTCAAACTCGTCTTCGTACAAGAGTACTGCCCTCCTGTCGTGTTCTCTGCAGCGTGCCATTTGCACCCTGCAGGAAGGATCCGCGGCCCATCGCCCGGCAGAGCAGCGCTCTGTCTCATTTCTCCGGTCAAGTCCGGTCCTGCGGCGTGCCCGCCGGGGTGTTCAGATGGGTTTCGACAAAATACCATTGAATAATATAGCACAATTTGCAGAAAAAAGAAAGTGGAAGCTGCTCACTTTTCCACGCAGCTTCCACTTTTTTACGGTTTCTTCATATTCTCGGCGGGCGGTGCGGGCCGTTTCCACTTCGGCCGAGCAGCCAGCCGCACCCGCAGATCCTTGAAAAACGCCTGCAGCAGTGCTCCGGCTTCCTCGGCCCGCAGGCCCTGCTCCACCATCGGGTGGTGGTTGAACGGCAGGGCAAACAGGTCCGTCACACTGCCGCAGCACCCGGCCTTGGCATCGGCCGCGCCGTACACCACCCGCCGGATGCGGCTGTTCAGGATGGCCCCCGCGCACATGGGGCAGGGCTCCAGCGTGACGAACAGCTCACACTCCCACAGCCGCCAGCCGCCCAACGCCTTGCAGGCCGCGTCGATGGCCAGCAGCTCGGCATGATGCAGGGCGTTCTTTTCCGTCTCGCGGGTGTTGTGGGCCGCCGCCACGATCTGCCCGTTGCGGGCCACCACAGCCCCCACCGGCACTTCGCCCAGTGCGGCCGCCTTGCGCGCCTCGTCCAGCGCGGCACCCATCAGTTCAAAATCGGTCATGCGTTCTCCTTTTATCCTGCGGCAAATACCAGCAGATTATTCAATGTATGCAGTACCCAGCCCGGCCATACGCGGCCGGTGCGCTGCCGGATGGTTCCCAGCAGCACCCCCAGCACCAGCGCATAGGCGATTCCGGCCGCTCCGCCGTGCTGCACCGCAAACAGCGCCGCCTGCACGCACACTGCCGCCCGGGGTCCCAGCGGCTGCAGCAGCCCCTGCACCGCGCCCCGGAACACCAGTTCCTCAGCCAGCGGAGCCGCCGCGCAGTGCAGTGCAAAGCTCTGCCCGGCTGCACTCAACGGCAGGGCGGCACAGACGGCCGCCAGCGCCCGTCCCGCCGGCAGGTACGCCAGCGCACAGCCAAAGGCTGCCAGCAGGGCTGCCGTCCGATTTTGTGGTCTGTGCATGGCTCTGCCTCCCTTCTGTCTGGCCTATCTTATCACAGCAGCGGTCGAACGCGCAAGTATTTTGCGTTCTGCCGCGTCAAATGTTGCCCAACCAATTGACTTTGCCCGTCGGGTTCTGGTATAATGCTTTCCGACGTTTTTGTTGAAAACGTTGTCTAACAGATTTTACCGGAAATCCGGAGGTATTTTATGATCCGCATTCTCACCGATTCTGCGTCCGACATCCTGCCCGCCGAGGCAGAACAGCTGGGCGTGACCGTGATCCCCCTGAACGTGACGCTGGAGGACGGCACCGTGCTGCGTGACGGCATCGACAAGACCCCCAGCGAATACTACGCCCTTTTAAAGGAGTGTCACAAGCTGCCCACCACCAGCCAGCCCAGCCCGGAGCTGTTCGAGCGGTTCTATCAGGACGCCGCCGCTGCCGGGGACGAGGTGCTGGGCATCTTCCTGTCCCATGAGCTGTCCGGCACCTGGCAGTGCGCCAGACTGGCCGCTGACCTTGTCAACGTGGACAACGTGCTGTTCGTGGACAGCGCCAACGTCTGCCTGGGCGAAGGGCTGCTGGTACGGCTGGCTGTGCAGCTGCGCGCCGCCGGTAAGACGCTGGTGCAGATCGCCACCGACCTGGAGCACGCCAAGGAGCACCTGCATCTGGTTGCCGCCATCGACGACCTGAAGTACCTGCGCAAGGGCGGCCGCCTGCCCGCCGCTGTGGCCGTGGCCGGCGGCATGCTGGGCATCAAGCCGCTCATCACCATCAAGGAAGGCAAGGTAGCCATGGCCGGCAAGGCACGCGGCCTGCCCGGTGCCTACGTTGCGCTGTTCAAAAAGGTAGAAGAGCTGGGCGGCATCAGCGCCGCCGTGCCTGCGCTGGCCGGTTATACGCTGTCTGCCCGCGAGGTGCAGCCCATCCAGACCTACCTGCAGGACAACCTGCAGTGTGCCGAGCCGCTGGTGCGGCAGATCGGCTGCGTCATCGGCACCCACGCCGGTCCCGGTGCCTTTGGTCTGGCCTTCTTTGATCAGGGACTGGAACTGTAAGCATCCTGAAACGCGAGACAGGCTTCCTCGAAAGGAAGCCTGTCTCTTTTTTATTCCAATCAGCAGTCAATCCAGATGGTGCCGCTTGCAGAAGCGCTTGCTCACGGCGTACATGGCCACCCACAGGCCCACGGCCAGCACAAGATAGAGCGGATTCTTCATGGAGCTCACCAGCGACTGACCGAACACCGCCATCATGGCCACCATCACGCCCTTGCCCAGCAGCATCGTGATGAGATAACGCTTCTCGTCAAAGTCCGAGATGCCGAAGGCCAGATGCATGAAGGAGCTGGGCGCAAAGGGCAGCAGCATGAGCATGAACAGCGACGACGTGTCGAAGTGGTTGACCCACTGCTGGGCTTTTTCCAGCTTGGGCCAGCGGCCGGCGATTTTCCAGAAACAGCGCTTGACGATGCGCCGCCAGAGCAGGAACATGAGGGTTCCGCCCAGCGCCACCCCGATCCAGCTGTACAAAAAGCCCAGGATGCCGCCGTGGGCTCCCACGTTCAGGGCCACGATGGCAATGAGCGGCAGCGGCGGAAAGAACGACTCCACCACGGCCAGCGTGATGGGGGCCAGCGGCCCCAGATCACCAAAGCGGTCCAGCAGTGTCTGCCAGTATTCCAGCGTGCCCAGCTGATGGGCCCACTGCAGCAACGTATGTTCCATTTGCGTTTTCCCAGTCCCTTCTGTTCCAAGCGGCGGCCGCACAGCCGCCTGCTGATAGTATATCCCATTTGTATGACAGAGCCATGAACAGACCGTAGCAGTTCTGTATGCACGACCCTCTGCCCTATAAAACGAAACAGAACAGGAACTTCCTGCAAAAGAAAAAGAATTCTGTATTCTTGTCAGTTCTCCGCGGACTTTTCGGCGCGGTTCTTCAGCCGCTCCAGCTGGGCCGCGCGCTGCTTGTTCCAGCGGGCAAGCAGGGCCTCATCCGGCAGCTGCAGGCAGCGGGCAAAGCTCCAGTGCAGCCCGTCGCGGCGGGCCAGCTTGTAGCGCTGGAACACGCCGCCGCTCACGGCATTGCCGGAACCGGCACAGTGCGGGCACTGGCTCAGGGTGTACCAGCTGTTGCTGCCCTTTTTCAGCCAGACATCGTCCGGGGTCAGGGCGGTGCCGCACTCCGGGCAGTTCATCGTGTAGATCTTGGGGTCGGTGCGCCAGGCGTACTGCTCCACATAGCCGTGGAACACCTCAAAATCACGGTATTCGCCGGGGGCCGGGCACAGGCTGGCCTGCAGGCTCTCGTCCTCGGTGGGGTAAGCGGCAAGACCGGCCCGCAGGTCCAGCAGACGGCAGACATCGGCGGTGTACAGCGTGTCGGACAGCGCATCGTGGAACTGCCGTTCCATGGGGATGCCCATCCGGGTCACGACGCTTTCCAGCGTCATGCCCTCGCCCTCCTTGCGGGGGTGCTCCCGCAGGAACACCTGCTGCAGGTCGTACCACACGGTGGGGCGGCTCTCGTCGATATTGCACAGAAACAGGTTCTGCTTGAGCACCGGCACGTCATCCATGCCCCACTCGGCAAACTCGGCATCCGGGCCGCACCACTGCATGAAGCGGCGCAGGCCCTGCACGATAGGCTCACCCTTGTCCAGGTCGGCCTGGGTCAGGCCGGTGACCTTGGCGATGTGGTGCTGCAGCTTGCGGAAGATGCGGGGACGCAGATGGATGGAAAAGGTGTCCAGCACGTTGGCATCCTCGTCGATCTTCACGGCACCGATCTCCACGATCTCACCCCGGAAGGTCTGCTGCACCCCGTGATAATTAAAGGTGTAGGGCTGGTAGCCGATGTTCCATTCCAGATCAAATAAAACCAGATTGCGCGGCATTGTTTTTTATTCCTCTCGTAAAATAAACTTCTCCACAGCCTCGGCCACGCCGTCGTGGTTGTTGTCGGCGGCGGTCACATAGACGGCGGCGTCCTTGACCGGCTGCTCGGCGTTCTGCATGGCCACGCCCACGCCCGCATAGGCGATCATGGAGCAGTCGTTCAGGCCGTCGCCGCAGGCCATCAGGTTATCGCGGGTCAGGCCCATGCGCTCCAGCAGGGCGGCCAGGCTGCTGTCCTTGGCCACGCCCAGGGGCACGGCCTCAATGAAGAACGGGCTGGAAGGGTACAGGTCGGCCCGGCCTGCAAACTGCTTTTTGCCTGCGGCACATACGGTGTCGCGGCGGGCGGGGTCCAGCGCGATGAGCATCTTGCAGATGGGGTAGTTCACATAGGAAGCAAGGTCGTCCACATGGATCATGGGGAGCTTGGTGGTGAAGCACTCCTTGTTGGCCCATTCGTCCTTGTCCCGCTCGCAGACGACGCCCTCGTTGTTGTAGGTCAGGATGGCCACATCCTGTGCGGCGGCAAAGGCGCACAGTTCCGGTACCAGAGCGGGGTCCAGCGTTTTTTCCACCAGTGCTTCGCCGGTGCAGCAGTCGATGATCTTGCCGCCGTTATAAGAAAGGATGCAGCCGCCCTTTTTGTCAAGCCCCAGTTCCTTTGCCAGCGGCATGATGCCGGCAGTGGGCCGACCGGAGGCCAGCACTACCGTCACGCCCCGGTCGATGGCCGCATCCAGTACGGCGCGGGTGCGGGGCGTGATCTCCTTCTGGTCGTTGGTCAGGGTCCCGTCCAGATCCAGGGCCAGCACTTTGATCTCAGCCATATCGTTATCCTCTTTCTGCTTCAAGGTTGTTTTGCGCTTATCTCCCTTATTGTACAATGAAAGGCCCTCTTCTTTCAACCCTTGCGCAAAGGTTTGTGGAAAAACCGGTCCTCCGCGGCCGGAACGCGCGGATTTTACCGGATTTTGCGGCTTTTTTACCGTCCGGGCGGCCCCGCCCCACAGGTTTTACCAAAGCTTTGCACGGGGCTGGTTTCGGCCCGGGGCAGAAACGCGCTACAATAAAGCCGTTCCCGGATCATAAAACAACAACGGCCTGGGGTCAGGCCGGACAAAGAGAGAGGATATTTGCAATGAAGAACGAAAAGATCTCCCGCCGCAGCTTTCTGAAGGCCAGCGCTGTGGCTTCTGCCTTGGGTGTCATGGCCGCCGCACCCGCCGCCCACGCTGCCGGTGCCGACGAGGCTGCCGCTCAGATCGAGGAAGAGAACTGCCTGCTGAAGAAGCCCAAATACATCTTCTTGTTCATCGGCGACGGCATGGGCACCGCCCAGATCCAGTCCGCCCGCTTCTACAAGGGCACCGTGGACAACAACGGCGCTGTGACCGAGGCCGACCTGAGTTTCACCAGCTTCCCCTATGTGGGCAGCGTGACCACCTACGACAGCACCTCCTTCTGCCCGGACTCCGCTTCCACGGCCACTTCCATCGCCACCGGCCACAAGACCGAGAGCGGCGTCATCAACATGTGCCCCTGGACCCGCGATGTACCCTATGAGACCATTGCCGAGAAGCTGCACGCCCAGAAGGGCTACAAGGTGGGCGTGGTGTCCACCGTGAACATCGACCACGCCACCCCTGCTGCCTTCTATGCACACCAGAACAGCCGCCGCAACTACTACGAGATCGGCGTGGAACTGGCCAACTCCGGCTTTGAGTACTTTGCCGGCGGCGAGTTCCAGAAGGTGAACGGCAGCGGCAATGTTCCCAACAACCACGAAGTGGCTGCTCAGGCCGGTTATAACGTGGTCACCACCCAGGCTGCTGCCGCTGCCCTGACCGCCGGTGCCGACAAGACCCTGATCATTGCCGAGGAGCTGGCCGACGGCAAGGCCATGAACTACGCCATGGACGCCGCTGGCGGCGAGTGGCAGCTGACCGACTATGTAAAGAAGGGCATCGAGCTGTTGGACAACCGCAAGGGCTTCTTCCTGATGACCGAGTCCGGTAAGATCGACTGGGCCTGCCACGCCAATGATGCCGCCGCTTCCATCCACGATGTGCTGGAGATGAGCAACGCCGTGCAGGCTGCTGTGGACTTCTACAACGCCCACCCCAACGAGACCCTGATCCTGGTCACCGCCGACCACGAGACCGGCGGCCTGGCCATCGGCTACAAGACCACCAACTACGACACCTTTCTCACCAACCTGACCCACCAGAAAATGTCCTACGCCAAGTTCGACACCGACTATGTGCAGAACTACATCGCCAACAAGACCCCCTTTGAGACGGCCATGCAGGATGTGAAGGCAGCCTTCGGCCTGACCCTGCCCACCGACCCGGATGCCGCCAACGCCGGCAAGCTGCTGCTGACCGACTATGAGGTGCAGAACCTGCACACCGCCTACGACCGCACCCTGGAAGTGGGCTCTGCCAGCCAGAAGGACATGACCCAGCAGGATTATGAACTGTACGGCACCTACATTCCCTTCAGCATGGCCATCTGCCACACCATCAACCACAAGTCCGGCATGGACCACACCACCTATGCCCACACCGGTGCCATGGTCAACCTGTACGCCATGGGCGTCGGTGCCGAGAAGTTCGGCGGCGTGTACGACAACACCGAGGTCTTCCACAAGCTGGCTGAGCTGACCAGCGTGCAGTGATCACTTCATCCAAAAAGCCCCGCTCTGTGTCGCACAGAGCGGGGCTTTGCTGCGTATTGAGAAACGGGATCAGGAGACCACGGCGTTGGTTTTCAGCCACTCCATCACAGCCGTCTGCAGGGCGGTCTGATGGACGAAGTTGTCGCCGTAGGAGCTGCCGGAGTAGGAAGCGGCAGCGGCATCCAGCTGTTCCTGGGTGGGCTCGATGCCCTGGCTCTCGGCAATGGCCTGATACAGCAGGTCCTGTTTGGCCAGGTGAGTGATCACGCTGTCCGAAGCGCCCAGCATGGCGTTGGCGTCGGTGTAGCCCTGTGCCTGGGCGATGGTGTCCAGATCGCTGCTGTAGTAGCTGGCCAGCTGGTAGTAGTAATTCAGGAACATGCAGGCGTAGTAGCCGGGCACCTCGCTGGGCAGGTCCTTAAAGGCGGCGTTGTCCAGCAGGCTGTCCATGATGGCATCCTCCAGATTCTGGTCATACAGCGCATCGGAGAAGTAGGTGCGCAGCGCCTCCACGGTGTGCACGTCGTCGCTGGTGCCGAAGGTGCTGTCCACCCACTCGTCGGTCAGCTCCGGCGTCACCGGCTCGGAGATGGAGTTCACGGTCACGCGGAACACGGCCTCCTTGCCGCTGAGCTCAACGGTGTTGCCGTCGGAGTCGGTGGAGGCGTCGTAGCCGTCGGGGAAGGTGACGGTCACGTCAAAGGTGTCGCCGGTGTTGTGGCCGACGATCTGGTCCTCAAAGCCGGTGATGAAGCTGCCGCTGCCCAGCGTGAGGTCGTAGCCCTGGTAGGTGCCGCCGTTGAACGCCACACCGTCCACGGTGCCGGAATAATCAATGTTCACGACGTCGCCGTTCTGCGCGGCGCGGTCGGTCACGGCCTGGGTGGTGCTGTACTGGCTCAGCAGGCTGTCGATGCGGGCCTGGACGTCCGAGTCGCTGGGGGTGACGTCTGCCTTCTTGATGGGCAGAGCGTCCACATTGTCCGGCAGGGTGACATAGTCCTGTGCAGTGATGCCGGTGCGGTAACCGTTTGCATCCAGACCGTCGCTGTAGGTGAAATTCTGGTAGTCAAAGCTGTCCACCGTGCCGTACTCCGAGACGGCAGGAGCGGAAGAAGCCGCACTGGAAGAAGCGGCCACAGAAGATGCGGACGAAGCACTCTGCTTTTGGGTCAGCGTGAAGATGGCAAAGATCACGCACAGGGCGGCTGCTGCCGCACACAGCACGCAGAGCAGGGTTTTGGTTGAATGTTTCAAGAATAGACCTCCTAAATAAAAAGACCGTTTGCACGGCCGGATCGGATCGTGTGCTTTCCTATTATATCGGATAAAACGCCAAAAGGAAAGTTTTTTGCCAAATTTCCACAAATCCGGTCCGCCGCAGCGCCGCACTTTTGCCCGCCTGCCCCCTGCAAAAGGCGCAAAACCGGTGGAAATGCCCCGGCGGTTCTGCTACAATAAAATTATGTGACCTGAACCGTTTCCCTCTCAGGGGGAGCCTGATAAAAATGGAGGAAAAACCCATGGATTACAACAAAGCCGCTCTGGAAATGCACGAGAGCCACAAGGGCAAGGTGGGCATCGTGAGTAAGGTGGAGGTCGCCACCCGCGATGACCTGTCCACCGCTTACACCCCCGGCGTGGCCGAGCCCTGCCGCAAGATCAAGGCAAACCCGGAGGACGTGTACAAGTACACCTTCAAAGGCAACATGGTGGCCGTTGTCTCCAACGGCACGGCCGTGCTGGGCCTGGGCGACATCGGCCCGGAGGCCGGCCTGCCGGTCATGGAGGGCAAGGCTGTGCTGTTCAAGGAGTTCGGCGGGGTGGATGCCTTCCCCATCTGCATCAACGCCCACAGTGCCGAAGAAGTGATCGCAGCCTGCAAGGCCATTGCGCCTACCTTCGGCGGCATCAATCTGGAGGATATCAAGAGCCCCGAGTGCTTTGAGATCGAGCAGACGCTGGAAAAAGAGCTGGACATTCCTGTGTTCCACGATGACCAGCACGGCACGGCCATCGTGGTCACCGCTGCCCTCATCAACGCCCTGCGCGTGGTGGGCAAGAAGATGGAAGATGTGCACATCGTGCTGAACGGCCCCGGCGCCGCCGGTACGGCCATCATCAAGATGCTTATGACCGCCGGTGCAAAAGACATCATCGCCGTGGATCAGTTCGGCACCCTGTACAAGGGCTGCAACAGCGCCGAGGCCCACAAGAACTGGCTGGGTGAGGTGACGAATCCCCGTCAGGTCAAGGGCGGCCTGAAGGAAGCACTGGAAGGTGCCGACGTGTTCATCGGCGTTTCCAAGCCCGGCATCCTGACCACTGAGCTGTGCAAGACCATGAACAAGGATGCCATCGTCTTTGCCATGGCCAACCCCACCCCGGAGATCATGCCGGACGAGGCCAAGGCCGGCGGCGTGCGGGTGATGGCCACCGGCCGCAGCGACTTCCCGAATCAGGTCAACAATGTGCTGTGCTTCCCCGGCCTGTTCAAGGGTGCCCTGAGCGTGCGTGCCCGCGACATCAACGACCAGATGAAGCTGGCTGCCGCCTATGCCATCGCAGACCTCATCACCGACGATGACCGCAGCGAGGAGAACATCATCCCCGGTGCCTTCGACCCCCGTGTGGCCCAGGCTGTGGCCGACGCTGTGGCCCAGGCTGCCCGGGACACCGGCGTGGCCCGCCTGTAACCGGAGGAACTGCCCATGAGAACGATTTCTGCACAAGAGATCACCGATACCGTTGCACGGCTGTGCATCGAGGCCAACACCCGCCTGCCGCAGGATGTGCAGGCCGCACTGGACAAGGCCCGGCAGGAAGAGCCCTGGCCGCTGGCCAGGAACACCCTCGACCTGCTGTGGTCGAACCTGAGCGCCGCCAAAGAGCGGGACCTGCCCATCTGTCAGGATACCGGCATGGCCTGCGTGTTCGTGGAGCTGGGCACTGATGTGCACATTGACGGCAGCTTTGAAACCGCCATCCATGAGGGCGTGCGCCGGGGCTACACCGACGGCTATCTGCGCAAGAGCATCGTGGCCGACCCGCTGCGCCGGGGCAACACCGGCGACAACACCCCCGCCGCCATCACCGTTCATCTGGTGGACGGCGACGGTTGCACCATCACCGTGGCCCCCAAGGGCTTTGGCAGCGAGAACATGAGCCGCATCCAGATGCTCAAGCCCGCCGACGGCGTGGAGGGCTTCAAGAAGTTCGTGGTGGAGACCGTGAAGCTGGCCGGTTCCAACCCCTGCCCGCCCATCGTGCTGGGCATCGGCGTGGGCGGCAGCTTTGATAAGGTGGCGTATCTGGCCAAAAAGGCCCTGCTGCGCCCGCTGGATGTACCCAACCCCGACCCCTACTACGCACAGCTGGAACAGGAACTGCTCACCGCCATCAACGGCTTGGGCATCGGGCCCCAGGGCTTTGGCGGCCGGACCACCTGCCTGGGCCTTGCCATTGAGCAGATGCCCACCCATGTGGCGGGCCTGCCGGTAGCCGTGAACGTTTCCTGCCACGTCACCCGCCGCGCCAGCGCGGAACTGTAAGGAGGGAGAAGCATGGAATACAGACTGACCACTCCCTGCACCGCGCAGGACCTTGCCCCGCTGAAGGCGGGCGATACCGTTCTGCTGTCCGGTGTGGTGTACACCGCCCGCGATCAGGCCCACAAGCGGATGATCGAGGCGCTGGACAAGGGCGAAACGCTGCCTTTTGATCTGACCGGCAGCGCCATTTACTACGTCGGCCCCACCCCGGAGCGTCCGGGTGAGGTGATCGGCTCGGCCGGGCCCACCACCAGCGGCCGCATGGACGCCATGAGCCCCCGCCTGCTGGATCTGGGCAACAAGATCATGATCGGCAAAGGCAAGCGGGACGCCGCCGTCAAGGAAGCCGTGGTGCGCAACGGGGCCGTGTATCTGGCAGCCCTGGGCGGTGCCGGTGCCCTGATGGCAAAAAGTGTCGAGACGCTGGAGGTCATCGCCTGGCCGGACCTGGGCTGTGAGGCGGTGCGCCGCCTGACCGTGCGGGATATGCCCCTGACCGTGATCCTGGACGCCCGCGGCGGCGATCTGTACCAGTCCGGCCCGGCGGCGTATCTGGAAAGCGAAAACTAACGGGGTTTTGTCCCCTTTGCACAAAACAAAACCGGCCTGGAATTGGCAAACCCGCTGTTTTGTGCAGAAGAAAGTTGGTTTGTTTGTACAAACTTCCTGTGAATTGCTTGCATCAACGGCAAAAGTGTGATATCCTGTAACATACAAACCGTGGTGCTTTGCATCCCGGCAGAGAACTTCCCGCCGTGGGGCGGGGCAAGGCAGGAGGCAAACAAACCATGCAGATCCACCAATCCGCAGAAGATTATCTTGAAACGATCCTGATGCTGACCCAGCGCATGGGCAAGGTGCGCTCCATTGACGTGGTCAATGAGCTGGGCTTTACCAAGGCGAGCGTGAGCATCGCCATGAAAAAGCTGCGGGAAAACGGCTATATCGCGGTGGACGGCGAAGGCAACCTGACCCTGTTGGAGCCGGGCCGTGAGATTGCAGAACGCATCTACAGCCGCCATCGTCTGCTCACCCACTTCTTCATACAGCTGGGCGTGGACGAAAAGACCGCCGCCGAGGATGCCTGCAAGGCAGAGCACATCCTCAGCGAGCAAACGCTGGAAAAGATCCGCGAAAGTGCCCTGCGCACGGATGCGGCAGCTCAGGAGGATGAGTAAGCGACACCCCGGAACGGAACACTGGAATGCTCCCATCGTCTTTGTGGAAAAGACGATGGGTTTTGTTTTGCGCAGAAAGCTCTGATGCGGCGCGGATGTCCTGAGAATACTGGAAAAGATGTGGAAAAGAATCCGGAAAAACGATTTACGGGGCCGGGAACTTCTGCTATACTCGCTACGATAAAAGGGAGTAAAGGGCAGTCGGCGGGTCCGGGACCCTGCAGGCTGCTGCATGGCAGCGTCAACACGGTAGAAATACCCGATGCTATGTGTTCGCTTGAGACTTTTGTCACAGACATGGTGCTGTGGCAGGGGTCTTTTTTCTTGCTGCAGCGACAGGATCGTAAGGAGGCAATGAACGAACATGAATTTCTGGAATGCATTCGACAGTCTCTTTTCCAATTTTGGAAATCTGACCTGGCAGATGGTCGTGATGTGGGGGATCGGTGCGCTGCTCATCTACCTTGCAATCGCAAAGAAGATGGAACCGAGCCTGCTTCTGCCCATGGGCTTTGGCGCAGTGCTGGTGAACCTGCCGCTTTCCGGTGCAATCACACAGGGCGATACGGAAGGCCCCATCTCGGCTCTGTTTGAAGCGGGAATGTCCAACGAGCTGTTTCCGCTGTTGCTCTTCATCGGCATTGGTGCCATGATCGACTTCGGGCCGCTGCTGGAAAAACCGTGGCTGATGCTTTTTGGAGCAGCGGCTCAGTTCGGCATTTTTTTTACGCTGTTCCTGGCAGGTTTCTTCTTCGACCTGAAGGATGCTGCTTCGATTGCAGTCATCGGTGCAGCAGATGGTCCCACAGCCATCTTTGTGGCCAACACGCTTGGCTCCCGCTATCTGGGCGCGATCATGGTAGCTGCCTACAGCTATATGGCGATGGTCCCCATTGTTCAGCCGCCCGTGATCCGTCTGCTGACTACCCGGAAGGAACGCAGTATCCGAATGCCCTATGAAAAGAGCAGTGTCAGCCGCCTGACCCGGATCCTGTTCCCGGTCGTGGTCACGGTCATTGCGGGCATGGTCGCACCTGCCAGTGTGGCACTGGTAGGTTTCCTGATGTTCGGCAACCTGCTGCGGGAGTGCGGTGTGCTGAATACGCTGAGCGAAACGGCACAGAATGTGCTGGCAAATCTGATCACTCTTGTGCTGGGCCTTACAGTGGCCGGGCAGATGACGGCAGATCAGTTTGTCCGGCCGGACACCCTGCTGATCCTTGCGTTGGGTCTGGTGGCTTTTGTTTTTGACACGGCCGGCGGAGTGCTGTTTGCAAAGCTGATCAATCTGTTCCTGCCAGAGGGAAGGAAACTGAATCCCATGATCGGTGCTGCGGGGATCTCCGCATTCCCCATGAGCGGCCGAGTAGTCAATAAGATGGGACTGGAAGAAGACAACCAGAATTTTCTGCTGATGTATTCCATCAGCGTCAATGTTTCGGGTCAGATCGCCTCCGTGATCGCGGGTGGACTGATCCTGACCCTGATGGCCTGAAGGAGGTGCCGTGATGATTTATCTTTCTTCGTGGATGACCACGCTTCCGATTATGATCATTGGAATGGTTGGGATCATTCTGGTCATTGGCATCATTGTGCTTGCGGTGATGCTTCTGAACAGATTGACCCGCCTGAAATAATGGTTTCGGAAAGGAAACGATCCTTCGGACCGAAAGCTCCATGTACTGCCTGACCGGCAGGATGTGGAGCTTTTTTCGTTCCTGACCTCTTGCATCCGGGCACCGGGTGCGGTATCCTTAGAAGATAAGAACCGTTTTACGAATCGACCGGGGAGGGAAAACGACCATGGACGCAGACGAGATCCGCACACTGCTGGGCGAAATGGTATTTGAGCGTGCCCAGAAATACCGCCGCCGCATCCTGCAGAGCAGCTGCACCACCAACGAGGATGGCGTACGCCATGTCTCGGCGCTGGTGCAGGGCAATGGAGCCGACTGTTTTTATACACAGGTCTGGCTGCGGGAGAACGGCAGCTTTGTCAGTGCTTCCTGCGACTGCCCCTACAACCAGAACGGTGACGGCACCTACTGCAAGCACATCGGCGCGCTGCTGCTGGAGGATGCGGCCAAGCACCCCGCCCCCAAGGCACCGGCCGCCCCGGAATCCATCCCGGGCGTGGTGCGGGGCACCGACGGGCTGAACCCCGCCGCTTCCCGGAAGGACAGTTATGCTTCCGGGCTGGAAATGCTGTTCGGCCGCAAGTGGCGGGGCGACGCCCCCGTCACCGACCAGGAGGCCCGCAAGCTGCTGGAGACCTACCAGCAGAGTGCCCTGCAGGACCTGGGCGAGGCCGGAGATCCCCCTCAGGACACCGGCTTTGTGGAGCTGGAACCGGAGCTGACCATGCTGTCCGGCGGGCAGCCGTGGCTGCGGCTGCGCATCGCCAACCGGGAGCGAGGGCGGCAGTATGTGGTCAAGAGCATCCCTGCCCTGCTGGACGATGTGGAGCACGGCCGCAGTGCCGGCTATGGCCGCTTTCTGACCTTTGTGCACCGCTGGGACGCCTTTGACGAAGAGAGCCGTCAGCTGCTGCAGCTGCTGCGTCGGCAGGTGAACGCCAAGCAGAGCATGGAGACCAACGTGGTGCGCAGCTACAGCTATGCGGCGTCGGATGCCCCGGCAGGCGGTCTGCCGCTGACCGGTGAGATCTTTGACGCACTGGTGCAGCTGTATGCGCCCACCGGCACGCTGGGCGGCTACGCCCTGCAGGAGGGCCTGCCCGTCATCACCATGACGGTGCAGCGCCGCCGGGGCGGTGTGCAGATCGACACCCTCCCGGCCCTGAACGCCGTGCGCGGGCTGGACTATGATTATCTTTACAGCGCCGATACCCTGTGGCGGCTGCAGCGGGCTTCCAGTGCCCGCATCCTTCCGGCTTTGCAGGCGCTGTGCGGCAAAAGCCTGTTTTTCACCAGTGCCGACGCCACCGAATTCTGCAGCTATGTGCTGCCGGAGCTGGGCAGCAAGCTGACCATCGTGGACCCGGAACGCCTGCTGCTGAACCAGATCCCGCTGGAACCCGTGGTGCAGTTCTATCTGGATGCGCCCCGCGACCGTGGTATGACCGTGACCGCCCACGCCGAATTCCTGTACGGAGAGGATCGGATCACCCCCTCCGGCCCGGCCCCGGCGGGCCTGCTGCGGGACACCCGCGCCGAGCGTCGGGCCGACCGGCTGCTGGCCACCTGGCTGGAGCCGGACCCCACCGAGCCGGGACAGTACATGGTCACGGACGAAGAGCCGCTGTACCGCCTGCTGGAAGAGGGCGTGCCCGCCCTGATGGACGAAGGTGAAGTGTACCTGAGCGACGCCTTCCGCAATCTGCAGGCCGCCCCGCCCAAAATTTCGGTGGGCGTGTCGGTGCACGGCAGCGTACTGGACCTGGAGGTGGACACCGGCGAGTTCCCGACCGCAGAGCTGCGGGAGCTGCTGCAGTCCCTGCACCAGAAAAAACGCTACCACCGCCTGCGCGACGGCCGCCTGCTGCGGCTGGACGACAATCTGGAAGGGCTGGACGAGCTGAACGAAACGCTGGAGTTGTCCGGCGCAAAGCTCAAAGATGGACATGCGGAACTGCCGCTTTACCGCGCCCCCACGCTGGACTGGGCACTTTCGGGCCAGAACGGCCTGCGCTTCAGCCGCGACGACGCATTCCGCCGCATCAGCCGCAGCTTCCATGCCGTGAAGGACAGCGAGTATACCCCGCCCCAGTCCCTGCACAGCGTGCTGCGCAAGTATCAGCGGGACGGTTACCGCTGGCTGCGCACGCTGGACGGCTACGGCATGGGCGGCATCCTAGCCGACGACATGGGCCTGGGCAAGACCCTGCAGGTGCTGAGCTACCTGCTGGCCCTCAAGGAGGGCGGGCAGCCCCTGCCCAGCCTCATCGTGTGCCCGGCGTCACTGGTGCTGAACTGGGAGGAAGAGTGCAAAAAGTTCACCCCACAGCTCACCTGTGTGGCGATGGACGGCGACGCCGCCCACCGTGCTGTGCTGGCCCGCCGGTGGGCAGAGGCCGATCTTGTGGTGACCAGCTACGACCTGCTGCGCCGCGATGAGGACCGCTACGCCGAGCAGCCCTTCTATACCTGCATCCTGGACGAAGCGCAGGCCATCAAGAACCATACCACCCAGAAATACAAGGCCGTGTGCCAGGTCCGCAGTCAGGTACGCTTTGCCCTGACCGGCACCCCGGTGGAGAACCGGCTGGGCGAGCTGTGGAGCATCTTCTCCTTCCTCATGCCGGGCTATCTGCCGCCGTACAAGAACTTCTGTGCCCGGTTTGAAAAGCCCATCGTGCAGGAGGAAGATGCCAACGCCGTGCGGCGGCTGAATCAGCTCACCGGGCCGTTCATCCTGCGCCGCATGAAGGCAGATGTGCTGCGGGAGCTGCCGCCCAAGACCGAAAATGTCCACCGCATCGAGCTGGACACCGAACAGCGCAAGCTGTACCTTGCCGCCGTGGTGGACGCCCGCGAGAAGCTGCGCGCCGCCAAGCCCGAGGACAAAATGGCGGTGTTTGCGGTGCTCATGCGGCTGCGGCAGATCTGCTGCGACCCCCGCCTTGTGGCTGACAACTGGTCCGGCGGCAGCGCCAAGCTGGACGCCTGCATGGAGCTGGTCACCGCCGCCGTGGAGGGCGGCCACCGCATCCTTCTGTTCAGTCAGTTCACCTCCATGCTGGACCTGCTGGCCCAGCGGCTGGACGAGGCCGGGGTGAGCCACTTCACCCTGCAGGGCTCCACCCCCAAGCCGGTGCGTGCCGAGCGGGTGCGCCGCTTCAATGCCGGGGAAGCCAGCGTATTCCTGATCTCGCTGCGGGCCGGCGGCACCGGCCTAAACCTGACCGCGGCCGACATCGTCATCCACTACGACCCGTGGTGGAACGTGGCGGCCCAGAATCAGGCCACCGACCGCGCCTACCGCATCGGTCAGAAGAACCCTGTGCAGGTGTATAAGCTCATTGCACAGGACACCATTGAAGAAAAGATCGTGGAGCTGCAGCAGGCCAAGCAATCGCTGGCGGACACCGTCACCGGCTCGGCCGACGGCGCGATCCTGTCCATGAAGCCTGAGGAACTGCTGCAGCTGCTGGGCGAAGAAGCATAAGGAGAAAGCATTATGAAGGTTTGGGATCTGCACTGTGATACCCTCAGCGAGCTGCGCCGTGCCGAAAAGAATGGCACCCCCGCAAGCCTTGCCCACAATGATCTGCACATCGACCTGGAAAAATTGCAGGCCGGAGACTACATGCTGCAATGTCTGGCCGCGTTTGTGAACCTGGCCGACCCCACCCCCGGTGCCGACCCGCTGGTGACGGCGCTGGAAGAGATCGACGTGTTCAAGCGGATCATGGCAAAATACCCGGACCGCATTGCCCCGGTGTACACGGCGGCCGACATCCGCAAAAACGCCGAAGCCGGAAAGATCAGCGGCCTGCTCACCGTGGAGGAGGGCGGCTGCTGCAAGGGCAGCCTGGGCGTGCTGCGCCGGATGTATGAGCTGGGCGTGCGCATGATGACCCTGACCTGGAACCACGACAACGAGCTGGCCGCCCCGCAGGCAAACCCCGGCGGGCCGCTGGCGGCTCAGACCCAGCGCGGCCTGACCGAGACGGGCTTTGCCTTTCTGGCCGAGATGGAGCGCCTGCATATGATCGTGGACGTGAGCCATCTTTCTGACCGGGGCTTCTGGGACATCGTGGAACACGGCACCCGCCCCTTTGCGGCCAGCCACTCCAATTGCCGCGCCCTGTGCCCCCACACCCGCAACCTGACGGACGCGATGATCCGCGCCCTGGCCGAAAAAGGCGGCATCGCGGGGCTGAACTACTATGCTGCTTTCCTGGACACCGACCCCGCTCACCCGGAAGCCTGCCGCAGCACGGTGGAGCGCATCGCAGAGCACGCGGCCCACTACAAGCAGGTGGGCGGCATCGGGGTGCTGGCCCTGGGCAGCGACTTTGACGGCATCGACGGCCACCACCAGCTGGAAACAGCGGCGGACATGCCGCTGCTGGCCGACGCCCTGCGCAGGGCCGGCTTTACCGAGGACGAGGTGGAGCGCATCTTCTGGCGCAATGCCCGGGATTTCTTTGAGCACAACCTGTAAAACAGACGGGAGCGTACCGCAATGGACAAGAACATGACACTGGAAAAGCGCATCGACGCCGAACTGTATTCCTATCAGGGCAGGATGAGTGTTTTTGTGGACGACCTGCAGGGCCACACCGTGGAGCGCGGGGCTGACGAGGAATTTGAGACGGCCTCGGTCATCAAGGCCTTTCTGCTGGCGGCGCTCTACCTGCAGGCCGAGCGCGGCAAGGCGGATCTTTCCGCCGAGATCGAATACGAGGCCAGCCAGTTCGTGGACGGCAGCGGCATGCTGCGTGCCCTGGGCGTGGGGGCCCGCCTCAAGGTGAAGGACACCGCCACCATGATGATCATCTGCTCAGACAACATCGCCACGAACATGCTCATCGACTACCTGGGGCTGGACACCATCAACGCCTGCATCCGGGAGCTGGGCTTTGCCCACACAGTACTGCACAACGCCCTGCACTTTGACCGGTACCGGCAGCTGGGCACCACCACGCCCCGGGACTACGCTTCCCTGCTGGCCCAGATGGCTCGGGGCACCCTGGTGAGCAAAGCCGCCAGCGTCGAGATGCTGGCCATCCTGCGTCAGCAGCACTACAACACCATGCTGACCAAGGACTTCCCGCAGTATTATCTGGACTGCGAGGAGACCGGGGCCCCGGAGCTGCTCTGGGTGGCCAGCAAAAGCGGCAGCATGAACGCCTGCCGCAACGACGGCGGCATCGTGCACACGCCCTATGGGGAGTATGTCATCGTGCTGATGAACAAGGACTTCCACGACATCATTGAGTACAACGACCACCCCGCCATCGTGTACGGAGCACGGGTATCTCGCATGATCCTGGACCAGGTGCTGGCCTGCGAAGGGAAGCTGTGGCTGGACTGAGCCGACCTCAAAATACCGCAAAAACAAAAAGCTGAGCATCCGCCGTCTGGCAGGTGCTCAGCTTTTTCAGGTTTCGTTCAGGCGATGCAGCCCATGCTCCGCAGCAAAAACAGCCAGAAAGTCAGGCTGAATGCGCTGAACCGGACATTTTCCCACATGGCTCACACGCCCCCGTGGCGGCGCTGCTCAGCGGCCAGCTCCTGCTGCAGGGCAGCTTTGCGGTGGTCCAGCAGCAGATCCTTGTTGTACTGGAAATAGCGCTCGCAGCCGTTCTCGGTGAGGAAAGCATGGGACACCGGGTTCACGGTGAGCTCGGTGACGAACACCACCATTTCCTGGCTCTCGGCAAAGGCCTGCTCCATAAAGTCAAAGGCTGCTTCCAGCGCCGCGCTGGCCTGCTTCTGGGCCGTTTCCCGTCCATCGGCCAGCGTCTGGAACTGCCCACGCAGCAGCTCAAAGGCCTCCTGGGTCCCGGCGGCGTTGGCGCGGCGCAGTTCGCCTTCCCACCGGCGCAGCACGGCCTGCACCTGCAGGCGAGTGGTCAGGGCGTCGTGGCTCAGCAGGCCCGCGTCCCGCTGATGCTGGGTCTCGGCATCGTAGTCTGCGATCTGCTGGCTGAACAGCTCTGCAGAGCCGTCCGGCAGATCGTCCGGCAGGGTGGCAAGGGCCTTTTTCGTCTCCCGCAGGAAGGCATAGCAGGCATCGGCCACCGCATCTGCCTGTCGGGACGCAGCAAACCGGGTGTTCAGGCCCGCCAGAAGCAGGCTGACCAGCGACAGTCGCTCGTCAAACGGGGCCTGCAGCAGCCGGGCGAACACGGCGGGCTTTGCCTGCCCGGCCAGGATCTCCTCCACGCCGTAGTCATCGCGGTACTTATAGTAAAGGTCCAGATAGGCCGAGAAGTCCTCAGCGATCTTCGGGTGCTGGATGTATTCCTTGATGAGGTCCTCATCGGCCTGCAGGCCCAACTGCTCGTAGGTGTCCAGCAGATTAGACAGGTCCTCCCAGCCGCGGGCGGTGACGAACTGGGTGCCGTCCACGTCGGCGTTGATCTGGTAGAAGTTCTGCGGGTGCAATTCCAGATAGCTCAGGATGGCGCTGTGGATGTGGGCTGCCCGGGCGTAGTCTTTCCACACCGGCAGGTCGGGCTCAATGTCCATGCGGCGCACACGGTCGAGGGTGACGATGTCAAAGTCCCGGACGGATTTGTTGTACTCCGGCGGGTTGCCTGCTGCCGCAATGACCCAGCCCGCAGGCACAGCCTGGTTGCCGAAGGTCTTGCACTGCAAAAACTGCAGCATGGTGGGAGCCAGCGTCTCAGACACACAGTTGATCTCGTCGATGAACAGGATGCCCTCCGAAAGGCCGGTGGCCTCCATTTTGGCGTAGATGCTGGCGATGATCTCGCTCATGGTGTACTCGGTCACCGAGACGTCCTTGTCGCCGTAGTGGCGCTGCCGGATGAAGGGCAGACCCACGGCGCTCTGGCGGGTGTGGTGGGTGATGGTATAGGCCACCAGTGCCACCCCGCACTCTCTGGCCACCTGCTCCATCACCTGGGTCTTACCGATGCCCGGAGGCCCCATGAGCAGGATGGGGCGCTGCCGGATGGCCGGAATGGCGTATTCGCCCAGGGCATCCTTGGCAAGGTAGGCTTTTACGGTATGCTCGATCTCTTCTTTGGCGCGTTTGATGTTCATAACAGCTTCCCCCTCGTTTCAGGAGTTGTTCAGGTCACGGTACAGGTCGTCCTCTTCGGCCAGCGCGTCGGCAAGAGCGCTGGCCGGGCGGGCCGCCGCACCGGTAAATTCTTCTTCGTCCAGCACCACTTTCATAGCCCAGGGCGGCACATTGGCGTCATCGAACCGCTCTCCTAAAAACAGGAAGGCCGTGTCGTAGGCCGGGCGCTTTGCCGGGTAGGTGCCCATGCCGTCGGTAAAGTAGAGCAGTCCCCGCAGGTTCGAGAACTTTTTCTCGGCGCAGAGCCGGTCCACATAGGCAAAGGCGGGCCGGAAGTCGGTGCCGCCGCCGCCCCGCAGCTCAAAGTGGTTCATGGCGTGGATCAGCTCGTCCTCGTTTCGGATGAGCAGGTCCTGCCGGATGGCATTGTCGGCCTGGATCAGGTGCAGGTTCATGCGGTGGAAAAAGTTCTCCTGCCCCTTCAGCAGGGTGTAGGTCTCGGCCAGAAAGGCCCGCACCAGCGCACCGGAGGTGGAATAGCTGGTGTCGATGACCAGGGCCAGTTCCTCGATCTTTTTGCTTTCCCGCGTTTCCAGCGGCTCGATGAGGGGCAGGTTGCCGTACACCGACAGGCCGTAGGTGTAGAAGTTCAGGTCGAACTCGTCCGGGTCCAGCTTGACTTCCTCCCGCATGACACAGAACCGGCGCAGAAAATCCTTGTAGCTGCGGCGGCTGCGGTTGGCGGCCTTCACCTGCTGTTTCAGGGCGTCGGCCCCTTCCCCGGCTTCTTTGTCTCGCAGGTCCAGCTCGGTCTGCATCCGTTCCCCGATCTTCTGCCAGGTCTTTTGGGGCAGCGGGGTGGGCATCTGCTGGGGCTGTTCCGGGGCATCCTTCGGCCACAGGCGGTGGTCATCGGCCACGAATTCCCGTTCCAGCTGGCGCAGCACGCCGGGCGTCTGGCGGGTAAGCCACCGGTACGCCGGGGCCGCCGCCACTACCTTTTCTTCGGCGGTGATCTGCTGATACGCATTCTGCCGCACATAGGTCAGGGGCCGCTTGACACTGGCACGGTTCAGACTGTCGATCACGTTTTCCACCGCGATGTCACAGGCCAGGCTCCACAGCTGCGGCTCCCTGCGGCCTTTGAGCCACAGATGGCGGAATACACAATGGAATACCACATGCAAATACAACCGGTTGAGATACTTCGGGTTCTGCTGGTAAAGCTGCAGCAGCCGGGCAGGCTGGTAGTACAGCATCTGACCGTCGGTGGCCAGCACCCGGCAGCGCTCATCCGGGGCAGGCGTGAGGGCCGAGAGGGCCATATCCAGAAAGCGGAAGTCCAAATACAGCCCGCTGCGCACCACGGCCAGCACCTCGCCGCCCATGCGGGCCTGCCACTCCTCGTGGGTCTCCGGCCGCTGGGAGCGGAATTCCTTGCGCGGGTCCACAAATTTTTCCTTTGGCAACCGGATTCACCCCCTTAAAAATCAAAATCATACCGCCGCTTCGGTTTTGCTGCGGCGAACTTTTTGTGCTCCGCGTCGGCCAGCAGGGCAGCGGCAGCGGCATTTTCCGCCTTTGCGGCAAGGGCAGCCCCCTCGGCAAAGGCAGCTTTGTCCAGCACGTCCAGTGCCAGCAGCGCCCGCACCCCGTCCAGGTCCTGTGCCTTTAAAAGACGGGCGAGCACCCGACCGGTGTTGGCGGAAAGAAAGGCCCGGTAATGCCCGGCCGCCGTTTCACTCAGCTGCCATGGGCAGCGCAGACGGTCGAAGCAGAGCATGGCCATGATGTTGGCATCGTCGGCGTCGTGCCCCTGCGGGAAAATGGCGTCGTATTCTGCCGGGAGGAATTTATTGTTCAAAAAACACTGCCGGTAATGATATCCCTGCCCGGAAAAGGTGTGCAGCAGGATGTGGGCCGGGGTCTCCTCAATGTCCTCCCAGTAGGCGGGGTACCACAGGGCCGCCAACGGGGCCGCCGCACCAGCGGGCCGGAACTCCGCCCGCACCGCCTCGGTGATGTTGTTGACCAGCGCAAACAGGCCGGTGGCCGCGTCCGCCTCTGCCTGCACCCGGATGGTCTCCAGTGCAAAGCAGTTCAGGAACACATCACTGCCCAGCGTCAGGCCCTCGGCTCCCACCGTAAGCAGGCGCAGCTTCCGGCAGTTGTAAAAGGCACAGCTGCCAATGACCTGCAGGCGGTCCGGCAGGGTCACCTCTTCCACAAAGCTGCCGCACACGGGGTGCAGGTCGTCGGGGTCCGCCGCCGGGGCGTCAAAGTCAAAATCGTACCGGCGGGCACTGCCGCCCACCGCCTGCCCGAAGGCCCAGGTCAGCTGGACTGCACCGGTATCATCCACCTGATAGCGGCAGACGGCATCCGATGCCGGCAGACTGCGGGGCTTTTCGGAGAAGCAGTAGTCCCCCAACTCGGTGATGGGCCAGCTGCCTCCCGCCGGGGCCGGAACGCTGCCCGGCAGTACGACGCAGGGGTCCTGGCCGTACACCCGCACCAGCCGCGCACCGCCTGCTTCCAGCGGCAGAACCTCCAGTATCATCCCGTTTTCCTGTACCATTCCGCACTCCCCTGTTCCTCTGTTTTTTTGCTGCTCCCAGTATAAACCACCCGGCAGAGGATGTCCAGTGCCCGCCGGGGTTTTGGGCAACACAAGCCCAGGAAAGCTGGTGGGCGCTATGCGCCGCCGCCCTGTTCGAGTCCTGTACCGTCCACCACAAAAAAATCCCCAGACCGTTCCCGCATCCCGGTAGACATTCCTAGCCGTTGGGAACCGCCGGGGCCTTACGGGTTGCATTTGCTGATTTTTCCGCAGCCCCTTGGCAGGGCTTTGAAAAATCAGAATGCGGCCCCAACAACTCCTCCCTGTTTCTGCCGCAGGCAGCGGTCGTCGTCGTTGCTGTTCGAGTCCTGTACCGTCCACCACAAAAAAATCCCCAGACCGTTCCCGCATCCCGGTAGACATTCCTAGCCGTTGGGAACCGCCGGGGCCTTACGGGTTGCATTTGCTGATTTTTCCGCAGCCCCTTGGCAGGGCTTTGAAAAATCAGAATGCGGCCCCAACAACTCCTCCCTGTTTCTGCCGCAGGCAGCGGTCGTCGTCGTTGCTGTTCGAGTCCTGTACCGTCCACCACAAAAAAATCCCCAGACCGAATGGTCTGGGGATGTGGTGGAGCATTGTCCACAGCACTCGAACCTAAAACCTCTTCACGGGTGACTGTC
>OOCE01000095.1_pt1 | contig 29124 bp, 26 predicted proteins | sample 1671421 | NCBI WGS metagenome assembly OOCE01 (sample SAMN06348155, study PRJEB24527) | human gut metagenome | biome: human gut; feature: ankylosing spondylitis patient; material: feces | host: Homo sapiens | place: China | collected 2015-10 | reverse complement strand
AAAATATAATCGTAAGAAAATGAGAAATTAATATAAAAAAGTGAGATATTTGTTATATTTGAGTATAAAAATGAAAATAAATCCCATTTCATTTTGTTTTTTGCCAGTTTCTTCGTACAATAATATAGGTTTATTCTCTCCATGAAGCAGGATGGGGGATAGTATTATCCTTTATCCCCCATCACTCTTCCAAGAACTGTGTTTCTATAGGTGTTGAAGATGTTAGGCTTCAGCATCATGTAGTTTGGCAAGCTCTCTAAGATACTCTAACTCAAACACAAGGCGTGGGTCTTTTCGTATTCCCATCTTGCTACTTCCTCTTTTGGGATGAAGAACTCCTCGGGAACCAGCTACTCATCAACGATATTGCCGCCAAGTGTCATAATTGAACCCTCGTAAACAGCTTCTGCATCAACAGAATATACGCGGCGGTTGCGCATGATGCCGGCATTTCCAAATGGACAGTCTTTTCCTTCTTTATTGAAATTGTCTGAAACCTCTTTGATGGTTCCGTCTATCTCAAATTCAGAGATGGTTTTGTAGGGACCAAATTGATATCCTTGTTACAATGACCTTTGTCTCCAAATTTTGCTCTGTAAACGAGTGATGCATCCTGATGCTTTGTTGATGGTTCCCGCTGGTCGTTCCAAATGGTTTCATAAGCATCTGATGCTCCTTTCAGGCCAATGCGGAAGCCTCCTACACCGGCGAAAAGTTCTACAACCTTTATTGTATTTTCAGACATTTTTACATGTATGGTATTTCTTATATTTTTTTAATTTACCTTTCATGCGTTCCTTACGCATGTTGACCGAAGTCAATCTACAAAGGTACTAAAACTTTTCAGAAAACTTGGTGTCTGATCACGATCTTTAACTCTAATCTTTAGAAAAATCCTGATCTTTTGGCTGGGCGTTTTTAATCTCCTTAATAAAATTAAAGTGTATATTTGGTAGCGAATAGTCTCGTTAGGAATCACAAAACGGGTGTTGCCCTGGTAGGCTCGTCTATCGTTACTATGCCGAATTTGTGTTCCTTGTTGGCAAGAATCTGATTGGCTAGATGGTTGTACCCATCAATGAAAAGATAGATTTTCTGCCCTGTCATACTGTATAGGGTGCAGAGGTAGTTCTATTGGTTGATGGTATCTTCCAGTTCATTAAGCCTATCTACAACGATGTCAAAAATCAGGTGTCTGCATGTTAATGTTTATCAAAATATGATAAAGTTTCGTCTTTTTTTGTTATCTTTGCAACCAAAATTTATTCATAGCATGGCAGAGAATTCAATAAATCGAATAAGAGTTGTCTTAGCCGAGCAGAACAAAACAAACCGTTGGCTGGCAGAACAAATGGGCAAATCAGAGATAACAATAAGTAGATGGGTACAAAATAAAATACAACCATCATTGGAACAGCTTTTGCAAGTAGCCAAATTATTGTCAATAAGCCCTAAAGATTTAATCAACGACATTAACAATAGTAGCACAGAAAATGTTTAGATATATAGAAAATAAAGATAGAACATTCCTTTTTGGCGCATACAGAGGGGAAAAGTCGCAGTTGGACTGGATATTGGGAGAAAAAACTCAACGATATGAGAAACTTTACAATATCCGTTTCAACCAAGACTTGTTTTCTCAAAGAAATGGTGGAACTCTTTCAAAAGTTTTGCCCGATTACATATTGATATACAACACCCAAAATCCCCAGGAGGGTTACCACCTGTTCCCTTGTGTAAATTCGGCAATCAAAGAACAAGCGGAGATGGAGCAATTAAAATACCCTAATCCAAATGGGGCGTATGTGGTTTTTTCATTGGGAGAAGAATTAGCTGCGGAGCCGTTGAATATAAATGAATTAATAAAAGAGGCTTTTCCTAAAGGTGATAAAGAAATACCATTTACACCCAAAATACTCAAAGGAAAAGATATAGCAAATGTAGTAGATGCCTCTTTTAGCCAGCCCAAAGTTGCTGTTTGCAAGAAACACAAAGTGTTGCGCTTTATAGATCTGTTTGCTGGCATTGGCGGTATTCGTTGTGGACTTGAACTAGCAGCTAAGGAAAAGGGGTTAAAGCCTGTTTGTGTCTTTACTTCAGAAATTAAGCCATATGCTGTCAAGGTCTTGCAAGAGAACCATCCTGGTGAAACTATAACTGGTGACATCACAAAGGTTGAAACAAAGAACATCCCAGACTTTGACATCCTTTGCGCTGGTTTTCCCTGCCAAGCATTTAGCTCTGCTGGCAAGAGACAAGGCTTTGCCGATACACGAGGAACCATGTTCTTTGAAGTTGAGCGTATATTAAAGGATAAACGCCCGAAAGGTTTTATTCTTGAGAATGTGGAAGGACTCGTAAATCATGATGGAGGCAAAACGCTACAAGTAATTGTAGATAGGCTTGCTGCATAACGAAATAAAAAATTATAGGTATTCTAAAAAAGGATGCCTTTAGAACAACAAATGAACACCTTAACAATATGGCAAAGAAAATATCCAAAAAGAAATGTCCTGGTTATCAGTTTTTCATAAAACCGACCATTGATGCCTTATATCAACTTGGTGGTTCTGGTGCAAATTCTGAGATATACAAGAAAGTTATCAAAAATACGAATCTTTCAGAAGATGTTATAGACGAAATGCATAGTTTTACTATGACAGAAGTCGAATACAAACTGATGTGGGCAAGAACATACTTGAAAAACTATGGTGCTGTGGAAAATAGCAAACAAGGCGTATGGGTACTGACTGCAAAGGGTGCAGCTTTGGCAAAACTAGCAGATTTGGATGTTAAGGAAATTGTGCGTTTTACCAACAACAAGAATGGGGCAACCAAGAACAATGGTTCAGAAAGTGATACACCCACCGAGCCAAAAGGATGGCGTGAACAAATTACGGATATACTTCTCAGTATGAGTCCGTATGCTTTCGAGAAATTGGCTCAAAGGTTGTTGAGAGAATGCGGATTCTCTGATGTAGAGGTGACCAAGAAATCGGGCGATGGTGGCATCGATGGTACTGGAAAGTTGCGCATTAATGGTATTTTTAGCTTTAACGTCGCATTCCAATGCAAGAGATATAAAGGTGCAGTTGGTGCGCCAGAAATTAGAGACTTTCGTGGTTCATTAAGTACAAATATTGAAAAAGGAGTTTTGATTACTACAGGCTCATTCACACGAGCGGCACTTGCAGAAGCATCAAGTGAGGGTAAAAGGCTTATTGACTTGATGGATGGCGAAGAGCTGCTAAACAAGTTGGCTGAATATGGAATCGGATTAAATGAAGTGAAATCGTATGAGGTTGACATGGATTTCTTTAATTCTTTAGATGATGAATAATGAAGGATTCGAAAACATTAATAGAAAATTTTGCCCAATCTCTTGTTGGTAGGTCGATTAAGATAAGTATAGAGTTTGGCGGCCATAAAATAGTTTTGCCAAACAATGATATGGTGGTGGAAAATATCATACAGGATTGCCTTGAAGATTGGCTCCGCCAGAATTATATAGAGTATGTGATTAATGAAGACCATTCGCTAATTCCGCCTTATGTATTTCTTGACCCACAAGACAAGAAGCACAACCTTATGGAAGTAAAAGCATTCAACTATGCAGCAAATCCTGGGTTTGATATTGCGGATTTTCGTATGTATGAGCGAGAAATCAAAGAGAAACCGTGGATGCTTGATGTGGACTACCTTGTTTTCGGCTATGACATGAGCGAAGATGGTGTGGTGACGGTTAGAAACCTTTGGCTGAAGAAAGTATGGGAAATATGCCGTCCGATGTTGTCTGGCTCTGGCAAGAATAAAGTAATTTGGCCATTAAACTTGCAAATCAAACAAGGAGTGGTTCACAAGATTCGTCCTGCAAAGTGGTATGGGGTATCAAGGAGTTTCAAAACATTCGAATGTGTTGAGGATTTCCTCTCGGCCGTAGAAGAGACTGTTTACAAAAACAAAGATACCCGTGACGATGGACCAAGTTGGCTTGATGGCACTTTAAGAAACTATGAGGCCTTCTATGGAAAACAACTTCGTGTGCCACGGTGGTATGAAATAGAAAGTAAGTACTACTTGAAAAAAAAGAAAAAGTAATCGTTTGTGAACATTCAATGCTGTTTTCTCGAAACGAAAACAGCATTGAATGTTTGTCTAAAAATTAGTCCATGTTATATTGGCGATAATACAATCTGTAGATTGGTCTGCATCTGCTTGCGCACCGCCTCATTAGTAATCACAAATCGGGTGTAGCTCTGGTAGGTTCCGTCTATCGTAACCATACCTAAATTGAAGAGTAAACTGAGAATACCATCGGGGGTGTTGATACTGGTGGCTGGGAAAATATCCAATAGATACCCTAAGGCGAATCCCTTGGTCATTATATCTTCTATGATGCTGGAATCGTGGGCAAACTCCTTGGCGTAGCGGATGAGCTGGCGAACAATCTCATGGTCAGTACTTGAGATTACTTCACATGGTTTCTTTGGAATCTCGTAATTGCTTTGAATGTAATTGTCCACAAAGTTAAGTACCATTGCGGGGTTGTAGATGGTAGCCTTTTCGCATTCTGAATTATCAAAACAATAATTGTCGTACCATGGCTTCATCACTTCTATCAGCTCATCCACGCTATGGCGGAATGGCAGCACGCTGGCGTAATAGGCCAGCATCTGGCGCACTTCCTCCTCGGTGAACCCCACCATTTCGTTGAACTCCGGGGATAGGGAATAGTTGGTACCGATGTTGAAACCGCTGGTCAGATCATCCATGGTTACGGGACTTACTCCTGTAACAAAAACTCTGCCCAATGAATCTCCTGCGGCTCCCTTGATTGTGTCGAAGAAATGTCGCAGATATCCCTCGCCGTGAGTCTGTTCGCGATATTGGGTTTCATGTTCCTTGTGGGCAAGAATCTGATTGGTAAAGTGGTCGTATTCGTCGATGAAGAGATAAATCTTCAAGCCTGCTTCAGCACATTTGTCGCATAGAAATCCCAATTGGGCAACGGCATCTTCCTTTTGGTTCATCTCTTCCTTTGTGTCCGGTGGCAAAAGGTAGGCGTATCTGCTGCAGAAGGAATTGAACTTGTTGTTGCAATGGGCATCAAGTCCTTTTTTATAATTATCCAATCCTGCTGAAATCATGGCAAAATTCAGGTGAAGGATGAGATAGCTGTTGCGTTCAGGGGTAGGATTCTCTCCGATGTAAAGCTTGCCGAAGAGGCTTTCAAACTTATCCTTCTTGTTGATGTCGTAATAGTTTTCGAGCATGGAGAGGGTAAGGCTCTTGCCGAAACGGCGAGGGCGAATGAAGAAGAAATACATGTTAGATTCTTCTATTTTCTCTATGAATGGGGTCTTGTCAACATAGTAACAATCTCTTTCCATTACATCCTCAAAGTTCTGCATTCCGTAAGGGATGCGCTTGCGATAGATTCGCTTTTGTCTTTCTATTTTTGCCATAATCGAAACCATTTTTTGTTTTATGTCGCAAAGTTAAGATTATTATTTGGAATAAGCAAAGTTTTTGGGGCTTTTTCTTGGTGGTTTATCAAAAAATGAGTAGTTTTGCGGACGTGAATCTTCTCTGTAATAAGTGAATCAAATCTTCCTGATGATGAGGAGAACTATTCCTGCTGATGAGGAAATCTATTCCTGAAGTTGAGGGAATCTATTCCTGATGGGGGAGATTGAGATAAAATAAATATGAATCATAACGAAAATAGCGAAAAGATGAATCAAATTACGATGCTCGGAACGGGAAATGCTACGGTTTCCCAGATTTATAATACCTGTTTTGTGCTCCAGACTCCCAGCACCCTGATGCTGGTGGATGCGGGCGGAGGAAATGGAATCCTCTCGCAGCTGAAGAAGGTGAATGTTCAGATTTCTGATATTCATCACCTCTTCGTTACCCATGCGCATACCGACCACGTGCTGGGCGTGATCTGGGTAATCCGAATGGTGGCTCAATGCAAGGGGTACGAGGGATTGCTGCACGTGTATGGCAACGACAAGGTGATGAAGGTAATCAAAACCATCATCGACATGATTCTTGCCAAGAAGCAACTGGCGAAGGTGGCTGAAAGGGTGGTGTTCCATCAGCTGGAAGATGGGGAGTGTTTCGAAGTGGGAGATATGAAGCTGGAATGCTTTGATATTCAATCTACTAAGGAGAAGCAGTTTGGATTCCGGGCTGAGTTGCCTGCTGTTTCTGAAGATAATGCTGCATCAGATAATGCTTCTGAAGATAATCATGCTAAACCTTTGGTTTTGGCGTGTCTGGGCGATGAACCTTATAACGAGCAGAACCGTCGCTACATAGAGGGGGCGGACTGGATGATGTGCGAGGCGTTCTGCCTCTATGCCGACCGAGATACGTTCAAACCTTACGAGAAATGCCACAGTACGGCGCTTGATGCCGGAAAACTGGCGGAGGAACTGGGGGTGAAGAATCTCATTCTTTATCATACGGAGGAGAAGACTCTTGCTACCCGTAAAGAAAATTATACCCGTGAAGCTGCCGAGAACTTCAAGGGTAGAATCTTCGTTCCGGATGATTTGGAAGTGATAGAGCTATAAAAATCAGAACATTCGCATGTGGTTCAAGTACGGGCTGAAGGTCCAAAAGCTCCTAGCCCAGGGTAACACCCTGGGGTTTAGCAAGATTTTAGCAATGCGCCCTGTAAGGGCAAAAGCTTTAAAACGTGGCAATGGTAAAGCTTTTGCCCTTACAGGGCGACGTTGTTGCTTGCATGTTTACCCAGGGTGTTACCCTGGGCTAGGAGCTTCTGCCCTTTCAGGGCGTGTGGCGCATATTTAATACGCTTCTCCCTGCTCTATTTCTTCCTGCGTGATGCGCTTGCGGTCGATGGCACGCCAGGCGAAGACGATGTAGGCTAGGACGAACGGGATGAGGAGGGAAACTATCGCCATGGTGCGGAGCGTGAACTCGCTGCTGCAGCTGTTGGCGAGGGTGAGCGAACTCTGAAGGTCGATGTTCGACGGATAGTAGGCGGTGTTGTTCCAGCCGGCTATCAGCAGCAGAACCAGCACGGTGAGCACGGTTCCGATGCCTGTAAACCAGATACCCTTTCTATACTCCACGCTTCTCGATGACTTGAAAATGCCGAAGAGTACGAGCACTATTCCTATTAATAATATTACAGGCAAGATTGGCATCTCCAGGAGATTGTGAAGATACTTCATGCTCTCTATCGTAATGCAGGAAGAAGAAGTGCTGAATCCATCCTTTACCAGCAATCTGATGAGAAATGGCAGGAAGAACAATAGGAAAATGAGGGCATTCCATGGCAACTGGCGGGTGCAGCGCTCCTGAATCTGCTGGTGTTCGATGTTGTTCTTGATGTAGAGCATGCCCAGGATGCGGGCTAGCATCAGTACGGCAAGTCCCAGCACCACATTCCATGGGTCGAGCAGGGCATCAAGACCATGACTGGCGTTTGCCCAACGGCTGATGACGGGTTGCAGACCGTTGGTAATATTGCCCTTGTCTATCAGAAAATTGCTGCCGTTGAAGAAGGTGGCTACGGCGCCGCCAAGGAGCAGCGGCCCCACGATGCCGTTGATGATGAGGCAGATCTGAAAGGTCTTTGGTCCAAGAAAATTACCTATCTTGTTCTGGAATTCATAGCTCACGGCCTGAATCACAAACGAGAACAGGATGATCATCCACAGCCAGTAGGCTCCGCCGAAACTGGTGCTGTAGAACAGCGGGAATGAGGCGAAGAAGGCTCCGCCGAAGGTGACGAGCGTGGTGAAGGTGAACTCCCACTTTCGCCCCGTGGAGTTGATGATGAGACGACGCTCTTCTTCTGTTTTTCCCAAACAGAAAATCAAGGTGTTGGCTCCCTGTACAAACATGAGAAACACCAGCAGGGCTCCTAATAATGATACGAGGAACCACCAGTATGATTGCAAAAATTCGTATGTCATAATACTTTCGGGTTTTGTTGTTTACTGAAAAACTATCCTATGATTCTTTTCGAAATCTTTCTGAAAAAACTTTGATTATCAGAGAGATTATTCATATTCCGGTCCTTTCTTAATCTGCTTCACCAGGATGCTGATTTCTACGGCAAGCATGGTGGTGAAGAGTGCCAGGAAGATGAAGAAGGTGGTGGCCACGCTGCCTGCCTCGATGTCGGAGATGGCGGCGCTAACCGGCAGCAGGTCTTGGATGGTCCAAGGCTGGCGACCGATTTCTGCTACTATCCAGCCCGATTCTGAGGCGATGTAAGCCAGCGGAATCATGATGATGGCGGAAATGAGGAACCATCGGTAGTGGGCGATTTCCTTCTTATAAACCAAGAAGAGGCTGAGGGCGAAGAAGAGGATGAGCAGGCAGCCTACTCCCACCATCAGGCGGAAGGCGTAGAAGCAGATTGGGATGCTCGGTACCAGTTCCTTGGCGTCCTTGATGTAACCATATCCGAAGTATTTCATATTCTCCTTCAAGATTGGCAGCTGGTCTTTCGCCTTGGTTTCGCGATAGGTTTTCAGGGCAACAATCGCCTTCTTTCCCCGGGCTATCTTCTCCTGCACGGATGGTTCACGGGTGCCATCCTCTTTAGTGTAACCCTTGAGAATATCGTTCACACCTGGCACGTAGCCATCGGCTGTGCGGGTGGCTAAGAACGAGAGCATGTTAGGGATGGCGATGCGCATGGCTGGCTCCTGCTCGTTTTCGTAATCGGGCTGCCGGAAGGGATGAACGGCTGCTATCGCCGTAAGGCTCTCACCCTTTCCACCATTATATAATGCTTCCATCGCAGCCAGTTTCATTGGCTGCACCTGTGCCACCCGATAGGCGGAATTGTCGCCAGTCATCGCAGCCAGCAGGGTGGCGATGAGTCCTACTCCGGCACCCATCTTGATGCTCGCCTTGGCAAGTTGGGTTTCTCTCTTTTTCAGGAGATACCAGCAGCTTACGGCTACCACGAAGGTGGCTCCGATGATCCAGGATGAGGTGACGGTGTGGGTGAACTTGTTGATGGCGAATGGCGAGAGTGCCACATCCAGGAACGAGGTCATCTCGAAGCGCATGGTGTCGGGATTGAATTCCTGCCCCACCGGATATTGCATCCAGGCGTTGGCTACGAGAATCCACCAGGCAGAAATGGTGGCTCCAAGTCCCGTGAGCCAGGTGGAGGCAAGGTGGAAGCCCCGGCTCACCTTATCCCAGCCGAAGAACATCACGGCCACGAAGGTGCTCTCCATGAAGAATGCCAGGATGCCTTCGATGGCTAGGGGAGCGCCGAATACGTCGCCCACAAACCAGGAGTAATTGCTCCAGTTGGTGCCGAATTCAAACTCCAGGATGATGCCTGTGGCAACGCCCATGGCGAAGTTCACGCCAAAGAGTTTTTGCCAGAAACGGGTTACGTGCTTCCAAAACGGTTTGTTGGTGCGGTAGTAACATGTTTCGGCAATGCCCATGATTACTGCCAGTCCCAGGGTGAGCGGCACGAATAACCAATGGTAGATGGCTGTGAGTGCGAATTGCGCCCTCGACCAGTCGATGGTGGCTGATGTAATGTCTAACAATAGATTTGTCATCATAGTTGAATGGTTTTAAAATTGTTATTATATAATGTTTTTGTATTTCTTCCGATAATATAGGATTGAAATTCAGAGTCTTATCTGTTCAGAATTTCCTTGGATACGAAGCCCGCCTTGTCTCCGTTCTTGGCATTCGTATTGATAAAATCTGGAAAGAAAAAGAGCTTGAGCACCAGGAAGATGATGGCAAGTTTGATGAGGATGACAGCCCACAACGTCTTGCCCAGGGTCATCGTCCTGAAACCATCGTAATAGAGATGGAAAATCCGGGACAGCAGTCCTTCTTTCATCGGTTTTACATCGGTTTTCATCAGTTTTTTATCCTTTTTCTTCTGCATAAGCACTCCTTCTTTAAAAAGTCTGCTGCAAATCTACAATAAAATTATGTAACTACCAAATATTTTGTTGAAAAGTTACAAAAAGATTATTTTTAGGTATCCCATAAGGGAGTTATTTTAAAGTTTTTCTTTTTTTTTATGAGATAAGTCTTGCCGTTTCATCAGAATTTATTATCTTTGTCCCCTAAAACATAGAAACATTTTAATCAGAAATAATCAGAAGAAATGATGAATATAGAATCAGTTAGAGAGTATTGCCTCTCGCTTCCCCTCGTAACCGAGGCTTTTCCTTTTGATGAGCGGACCTTGGTGTTTCGCATTTTGGGCAAGATCTTTGCCTGTGTTGACCTGGAGCGCCCCGAGTTGATTACGATGAAATGTAATGCCGATTACGCCCTCGAACTCCGGGAAGTGCATCCCGAAATAGAAGGCGCATGGCATTGGAATAAGAAATACTGGAATCAGGTAAACCTTTATGGCACGCTGGAAGATGATTTCATCCAGGCCCTGATTCGCCACAGTTATTCCGAAGTAGTGAAGAAGCTCAAGAAACTGGAGCGGATGGAGCATCCGGAAATGCTGGATGTGAAGGAATAGGGAGAATTATTCATTTTTTCTGTAGTTGGGGTAATGCGTGTTTCCAGGATTCTTCGTATCTTTGCACCCGGAAATCATAATTAAAACTATAAGAAAATGTATATTGAGAAAATAAAGTCGCCAGCCGACTTGAAGAAGCTGGATTTGAAGGAGCTGCAGGTGGTGGCTGATGAAACCAGACAGGCTGTGCTGAACCGTGTGAGCAAGCATGGCGGTCATGTGGGACCGAACCTGGGATTCGTGGAGGCTACCGTGGCGCTTCACTACGTTTTTAATGCGCCAAAGGATAAGCTCGTGTTTGACGTAAGCCACCAATGTTATCCGCATAAGGTGCTCACCGGACGAGCTGCGGGATTCCTCGGCGATGTGGATGACATGAATGCCATTTCGGGCTATTCTTCTCCTGCCGAATGTCCGGAGTATGATAACTTCGAGGTGGGGCATACTTCCACTTCCGTGAGTCTTGCCACCGGTTTGCAGAAGGCGCGCGACATCAAGGGTACCGATGAGAACATCATCGCCATTATCGGCGACGGATCCCTTTCGGGCGGCGAGGCTTTCGAGGGACTGGACGAGGCTTCGGAACTCGGTACGGGCATCATCATCGTGGTGAACGACAACGAAATGTCTATCGCCGAAAATCATGGCGGAATCTACAAGAACTTGCGTGCCCTGCGCCAGAGCAACGGCACCTGCGAGCACAACTGGTTCAAGGCGTGGGGCTTTGAATACAAGTATCTGGAAGAGGGTAACGACATCGAAAAACTCATCCAGGTTTTCGAGAGTGTGAAGGATACGAATAAGCCTACCGTGGTTCACATTCACACAGAGAAAGGTCATGGATTTGCGCCAGCCGTAGCTAACAAGGAGGCTTGGCATTGGGGAATGCCTTTCAATCTGGAAGACGGTTCGCGACCAAGAAGGAATGCCGATGGAACCCTCCCGGAGGTTGCTCCAACAGAGGATTACGGTACATTATTCTCTGACTGGATGCTCAGCGAGATGAAGCAGGATAAGACCCTCATCGCCGTAACCGCCGGTACTCCTACCGCAGGTGGCTTTACTGCCGATAAGCGCCAACTGGCTGGCAAGCAGCACATCGATATGGGAATCGCCGAAGAGCAGGCAGTAGCGATGATTTCGGGAATGGCGAAGGGCGGATTGCATCCTGTCTGGACCGTTTACAGCACCTTCATCCAACGTACCTACGACCAGATAGCGCAAGACCTCTGCATCAATTCCAACCCAGCCGTAATCAACGTGGTAGGAGGCGGAGTAAACTCGATGAACGACATCACCCACATCTGCCTTTTCGATATTCCGATGCTCTGCAGCATTCCGGGGCTCATCTATCTGGCTCCAACCACCTGCGAGGAGTATTTCGCCATGCTCCGCTGGAGCATTCTGCAGGATAAGAAACCTATCGCCATCCGCGTGCCAAGCAATGGCGTGGTTCATACGTCCGAAGCCGTTGATGCTGAATATGGTTACGAGGCAAAGTACAAGGTGATGCACCAGGGCGAGAAGGTGGCAGTTATCGCCGCCGGTTCGTTCTATCAGAAGGGCGAGAATGTAGTCCGCCTGTTGGCTGATAAGGGCATCGATGCTACGCTCATCAATCCACGTTATCTGAACGAGGTGGATGCCGAGACACTGGATAGCCTGAAGGCAAACCATCAGTTGGTGGTAACCCTGGAGGATGGCTCGAAGGATGGCGGATTCGGAGAGCGTATCGCCTCTTACTATGGCACTTCTGAAATGAAGGTGATGGTGAGCGGTATCAGGAAGGGACTCTACGACAGATACGATGTGAAGGAGTTGCTTTCGGATAATCGCCTGCTCGATGAGCAGATTGTGGAAGACGTTTTGTTAGTTATTAATGATTAGTGATTAGTTATTAATGATTAGTTAGTCAGCATAGTTAGTTTTTATTTAACGAGAAATCCAAGCCGGAGAATCATCTCTAGCTTGGATTTCTTCTGTTTTATCATCGAATGTTTGTCTTAATCTTAGTCATCATCCCAATCTCTATCGTGCTTCCACTTCTTCTTGTCGTGCTTCCACTTCTTATCGTGCTTGTGATGCTTGTGATGCTTGTCCGGCTTTCCTGGTCCATAAGTTACATGGGTTCCGCCTGGCCATCCTGGTTTTCCGTAGCTGCACTCAGGGCGAGGGCGGCGCTTGTCGTGTCCCCAGTTATGCTTTGGATACTTGGTGTAAATATGGTGAATATACACATGATTATTCCAGCCGATAGGGCGATAGAAATAGTATGAGTTCTTAAATTTCTTCCATTGTCTGGCGGTCATCATGCGCTTGAGCTGCTTGTTGCGGTAATGCCAGCCGTAGGCATCAATGTCGCGATAGCTGCGGATGCCATTGAGATAATTGAGATTGATGTTCAGGATGCTGTTGCGCTGGGCGCTGCTCAATCCCAGTTCTACCACCATCTTATCTGTGATAAAACGGGCTTCTGCCTGAATATTTGTCAGTCTCTGAGCATTCATAGATGTAATCATCATCCATGCTGCTACGATTGTCATCATTATTCTTTTCATAACTATCTTCTCTTTAAAGGGTTATTACTGCATTTATTTATTTCTGGTGCAAAGAAAGTGCAAACGAGCACAATGAAAGCTTGCTTTCAAATTGTCGAGTGCAGCCTTTCTTCTAACGTAGTGCAAAGATAGAGAGAATAGCTGAAAACAACAAGGGGAAAACCATAAACCAGCGTATGATTTTCCCTAAAAGCATCGGGGGAAACTCCCGTAATAAAATTGTAGTATCTTTTATCTGCTAATTCAAATCCTTGTAACCTCATTGACACAAAATACCCCTACCTTTGCACCCGAAATTTAACAGATACAACCCTGGAAGGGGAAAGGTATCATCAATATTTAATAATGTATTATAGTCAGATAAAGAAAAATGGAAAAGAAAGTATCGGGTAAGCATAGCAGCATGAATGGCTTTGCTATGATGAAAGGTAGAGTAGTTACAGTAGTTTTGGCTTCGGCTTTATTGTTTGGTGGAGGCTTGACTGCACAGGCGCAAAACGCAGCTTTAACCACCTGTTCTCAGAGTGCAGCAACCGCCATTCCGCAGAATCCAAACTGGAAGGCGAATGCTGCCGAATGGCAGAAACTGAAGGGCGAAATCACCCTCTACATGACCAATGACATGGGCCGCAACGGCTACTACGACCAGAAGCCTATCGCCGAACTGATGGGCGAGATGGCGGGCACGGTAGATCCTGAATGCGTACTTGCCGTGGGCGACATCCACCATTTCAATGGCGTGGCTTCCACCCAGGACCCTCTGTGGCTTACCAATTACGAATGGGTTTATTCTCATCCCGACCTGATGCTCAACTGGTTCACGGTTTGTGGAAACCATGAGTATCGTGGTAATACTCAGGCTTTTATGGACTATGGTAAGGTGAGCCGCCGCTGGATGATGCCTGCCAAATATTACACCAAGGTGTTCGATCACAAGGGAACCACCGTGCGCGTCATCTTCCTCGACACCACGCCCATCATCGATTCTTACCGCAAGAATCCGGAAATCTATCCTGATGCCTGCAAGCAGGATGCAGAGGCTCAGCTCTCCTGGCTCGATGAAACCCTGAAGAATGCCAAGGAAGACTGGGTCATCGTGGTTGGTCATCATCCTATCTACGCCTACACCACGAAGAAGGAGAATGAGCGACTCGACATGCAGAAGCGCCTTCTTCCTATCCTCCATAAATATAATAATGTGGCGATTTATGCCTGCGGTCACATCCACAACTTCCAGCATATCCAGAAGAAGGGCGACAACATCGACTACGTAGTCAATTCCTCTTCATCTCTGGCTCGTCCTGTGAAGCCTATCGATGGCACCGTGTTCTGTAGTCCAGCCGATGGTTTCTCTGTATTTACAGCAGATAAAAAGCAGCTCAGAATGTCAATGATAGATAAGGATGGAAAAATCATCCACACGGTTTTAAAGGTAAAAAAGTAAAAAGGTAAAAAAGCAAAAAGAGCTTTACCCCCTTTGCACCCCCGTTCCCAGCTATTCCATCGCTGGTCTCCAAGCTTTTATATTAAAAGGTAAAAGAAGCTTTTTTGCGAAAAGAAACGAATGAAGAATCAATAGCGATATAGATGAAAAGATTTTTACTGAGTGCGGCGCTTCTTGCCGCAGCGACTACCACCATCCAGGCACACACGCTAGATGGTATAGTCAAGGATAACAAAACGGGCGAACCCCTCATCGGAACCGTAATCCGAGTAAAGGAGCTGCCCAACGTGAGTACCACTACCGGACTTGATGGTACTTTCACCCTGCATAAATTGCCTGATAAAGGCAAAGTGACCATCATCGTTTCCTACATGTCGTACAAGACCAGGGAGATGGTGGTGGATGTGGCTAAAGACTTTTCCAAAGATGGAAAAGAGGGAAAGGATGGACAGTTGACCATCGCCATGGAAGAAGACCTGAAGCAGTTGGGCGAAGTGGTGGTTACCGGTCATCGTGAATACCGTAGCGACCGCAGCGCCATAGAATCCGTGAAGAATGCCGGCAACGTGCTCAACGTGATGAGCCAGCAGAGCATCCAGCTTTCGCCTGACGTCAACGTGGCGAGCGTTCTGCAGCGAGTATCGGGTGTAACCATGGAGCATGATGCATCGGGCGAGGCTTCCTACGCCATCCTCCGAGGCATGGACAAGCGATACAACTACACCCTGGTGAACGGCGTGAAGATTCCTAGTCCGGATGATAAAAACCGTTACATCCCATTGAATATCTTCCCTTCAGATCTGATGGACCGCCTCGTGGTTTCCAAGTCTCTTACTGCTGATATGGAAGGCGATGCAGCCGGCGGCGTGGTGGACATGGTGATGAAGGATGCCCCATCCCGCTTTCAGATTCAGGCGAATGCAGCCATCGGAGCAAGTGATTATTTCTGGAAGGATGGCAGAGATTATCTTATCAGCAACCGCTCTGATTATACAAAGAAATCTCCTTACGAGGCTTTCGGCTCTGAATATAAGGCACAGATGAGCGATTTCAAGAACGGTCCTGTTCAGTTGAAGAGCCATTCCATGCCATCTCCTAATTTTATAGGAGGCTTGAGCATCGGCAACCGCTTCTGGAACGACCGCCTGGGCGTGATGCTTGCCGGAAGCGTGCAGAATGTTTTCCGTGGCACCGAGCGCACCTACAATTCCGTAAAGATGGCATCGGGCGAGCAGGCCATGTACATTTCCAATTTGCAGCATCGCTACTATAGCATCCACGACCTTACTGCAGGAGCTCATGCCAAGATAGATTTAACCCTGCCTGGCCACAAGCTGGAATGGTACAACATGTATGTGCACACCAATTCCAAGGGTACCAGATACAACAATAGCGTCAATACCGAATACATCGGAGCCGACAGCTACACGCAGGACGATGAAGTGCGCTCTCTTTCAACCACCCAGAGCATCTTCGCCACCAACCTGAAGGGTACGCATCATCTTGCCAAGGATTTTACCATAGACTGGTCGGGCGTATTCTCCCAGGCTAAGGAGGAAGATCCGGACAGAACTTACGTCACCCTTACGAATACCGTGAGCAGAAAAGCCGAGAATGGCGGCGATGCCGTTTCAGGTTCCATCTGGGAAGGCGACAAGAACATCACCAAGACCCTGCCTAAGAGTGCCGAACGCCGATTCCAGCACAACAAGGATACCGACTGGGCGGGTTACATCAACCTCTCTTACGATACCCATTTCGCCAACTCTGTGGAGGCTCTCTGGAAGGCGGGCGCACAGTATCGCAGAAAGGAGCGCAGCAACAGATATTATTCTTACATCTTCAATCCTGCCGACATCTCGCAGCAATTGGATGGCAACGGAATAGATCAGTTTGCTCACATCGATTGGGTTTGCAAGACTCCTTATTCTCAGGCTTCGCAACTCAACTACGATTCCAAGGAGCACATCGGCGGAGCCTATGCCATGGTAACCCTGAAGAGCGAGGTGGGCGAACTGAATGCCGGTTTCCGTGCCGAGCACACCAACCAGATTTACACCATGCTCCAGCACTTCCGCAACATGGGACAGGTGGGCGAGCAGAGCTACTGGGATTATCTGCCATCGGCATCCATCAAGTGGACGCCAACCAAGAAGATGAACGTGCGTCTCTCTTACTATCGCTCCATCAACCGTCCGGGCTTCTACGAGATAGTGCCTTATCAGATTCAGGGCGAGGAGTATCAGGAAAAGGGTAATCCAAACCTGAAGCGTGCCCGCATCGACAACATCGACCTGCGCTGGGAGTGGTTCCCAAGCAAGACCGAACAGATTCTTGCCGGCGTATTCTATAAGTATCTGAAAGACCCTATAGAGCAGGTGTTCGTAACATCGGATGGCAAGATTGGAGCCGGAACCGATGCCTATTACATGCCTGACAACCTGGGTAATGCCAAGAACATGGGCTTCGAAATCGACGTGATCAAGTACATCCGCCACTTCGGAGTAAAGGCGAATTATACTTACACTCATTCTGAAATCACCACCTCGAAGCGTGAGTACCAGGAGGGTAGTGCCGAGTATAAGACGGGCGTAACCCAGACCCGTCCGCTGGTTAACCAGGCTCCTCATACCGCCAACATCTCCTTATTATATAAGGATACGGAGCATGGCTGGAATGCGCAGCTTGCCTCTTCCTTCACGGGCACCAGGCTCGCCCTGGTTTCTCCCTTCAAGGATGCCGACCAGTGGGACAAGGCGATGTTCGGTCTCGACCTGAGTGCCGAGAAGCAATTCAAGAACGGCATCTCCATCTTCTTCAAGGCAAACAATCTGCTCGATGCCAAGCGCGAGAGATACTTGAAGACCGTGAACAAGAGCAACCTGGAGTATGAGGGCCAGAAGAGCGATAAGACCATCGTAGGCACTTATCAGTATGGCAGAACCTTCCTGCTGGGAGTAAGATACAAATTATAAAAGGTAAAAAGAAAAAAAGGTAAAAAATGAAAAAGATAAATACTTTAGCTTGCATGCTTATGATGGCAGCAGCTGCAATGTTCTCCACATCTTGCGAGAACGATAATATCAATCCATACGATTACGTGAATAATGGCGGTAATGGAAGTGATGGTAATGAGAACCAGGGTTCTAAGGATGTCATCACAACGAAGGTGGCAGAATATCCCGTAGGTTCTGTGGTTTGGACCAAGGATACTACCCTGAGCCAGAGCGTTGAGATTCCTGTAGGAGCATCGCTCTATATTGAGCCGGGCGTAACCGTTACCTGCAAATCAGAGGTTCAGGTGCCGGTAGAAATCGTAGTATTGGGCAATCTCTATTGCCTGGGAACCCCCGAAAAACCGGTAGTCTTTACTTCTGATACCAGGAAGCCTGCTGATTGGGGCGGCATCATCTGCGGATATAATTCTGAGGAGGTAGTGCTCAATCACGTGGATGTGGCTTATGCCGGTGCTACTCCTACCGAGAGTTCAGCTTCTTTCCAGAACAAGCTTTTCAAGACCACCATCGATGGCGGTGTGCCAGCCTTCCACTTCTGTAATGTAAACGGCAAGTTTGTGATGGCAAACAGTTTCTTCCATGACAACTACAACGACCAGACTTACTTTACAGGTGGTAACGGCGTGATTATCAACAATATCTTTGCCGATAGCGGAAATGCAGCCGATGGTGGCGAGGCCATCAACGTAAAGGCAGGTTGCAAGCTCGATGTAGCCAACAACATCATCTACAACGCCTGCACCAACGCCTTCAAACTTTCTAATGCCGGCAATAGCGAGGTAATCCCTCTCTCTGAGATGACCGTCTATAACAACACCATCATCAACTGCGGCTGGCGCCGTTCCAAAAACAAGAAGGGTGGTTCTGTCTGGGTAGAGAAGGCAGCGAAGCCAGTCTTCGTGAACAACCTCATCTACGATTCCCGTTTCGGACTGAAGCAGCCAAAGAAGGATGGTGCTGATATGGAGCACAGTCGTCTTACCCCAAACTACTACTTTGCATCTACAGAGACAGGCGTAGCGCAGATGGCGAAGGATGCAGAGCTCGGCATCTGGTTTGATACCGATATCAAGAGCAGCGTGGCAGGTCAGCTCAATCCTCTCTTCAAGAGTTTCAAGCAGAGCGACAAGATGAACATCAATTGCGAAATTGATGATGTAGCCCAGGGTGCTCCATTGGCATTCGACAAGAGCTGGAATTTCGAGTATCAGACAGGCAGTCCTGCCCTCTCAGGAGGTGTAACCGATTTTGCCCGCCTCTTCCCACAAGGTCTGCCATTCTTCGGCATGAAGCAGGTGAATTTCCTGGATAAGAATAACGACCAGAACTATTACTTCGCCGCCCCATTGCCAAGCGCAAGATTCGGAGCATGGTTGTAATATCAGTCTGTTTTTATATCAGATATCCATACTTCTTGAGCGCTTCCTCTACCTTGCTTTTATAGATCGTCTCCACCAAGAGGATGAAGCCCTCAGCCTTCAGCGTGTACTTGCGGATGGTAGGGTCGGTGAGGATGATGTGCTGCAACTCCTTGTCGTCGGTTGGAATCTGCAGCAGGGAATATTTCTTCTTTGGTGCCTTCATCGGCTTGCATCGCTTCTTGATGTCATTGAAGAACTTTGCCCAGTTGTCGGGCAAGTCCTGGGAAGAGATGTATTCCTTGAAGAAGTCAATCTTGCTGTTGATGTCCTGTAGCTTCTCACAACCATTCAGAAAACTCTCGTAGCTCACCTTGTACATTTTCTTGGAGATGGCTGTCGCCATGTTGCCTAGGAGCGACTCGTACGGATTGTTGTCCACCAGCGACTTGATGATGAGGCGTTCTGTGTCCAGTTCGAAGTAATGGATATCTGCCTCCTTGGTGCGCACATATTTCCTCTTGATGCCCAGGGCATAGAGCCCCAGGTTGGTGAGTCGTACATAAGCCAAGGTGTCATAATAAGAGGTGGCTCCCTCGTCGGGCTTTTCCTTGTAGGCTATCTCCACGAAACCGAATGCAGCCATCATGAAGAGTGCCGCCTTGAGGTAAGGGTAGGTCAACTCTTGGATGGTGTCATCGCAAAAGAGTTCTTTGCCATCATATTCATTACAGAAATTGGCCTTGAGGAGGTCTGAGTAGTAAAGCAGCAAAAATTGACTCTCTGTGTTTTTGGGACTCACTCGGCAATGGAACAAAAGTTTGTCTATCGGCAACCAGCCTTCTTTGTGGAATTCCTTCAATACCGACTGAAGAACGTTTATCTGATACCCACAACTGCAATAGTCGAACATATTTTTTCTGAATCCTGTGATGTGTGGCAAAAGGACAGGCATCAGGTACTCTTGCATTTCATCCAGGTTCTTGAAGAGATCCTTCAATAGGTCTTGTTTCTCCGTCAAGTCGTTGTTGTACAAGTCCATGCAATAGATGGTGTAGAAATTGAGCACAAACGAAGCGCAGATGTTGGAGAAATATTTGTTGCCATCCGTGAAAAATTCAGGGAGATTGAGAAGCTTGGATTTCTTCTTCAGTTCGCTGGCTGGCAGCTTGTTTCGTCCCAGGTTCAGCTGTCCGCTGTCGAAGAGTGAAGACATGATAGGTACGACGGTGAAAATCGTATTCTCACCGCTATAGGTCTTGTATGCTTCCGCATCAGGCAACTCCTCGCATTTCTCGATATTCATCAACTCTGGGAAGAGAATAGGCAATGTCTTTACATAATAAGTGTTGTCTGCCAATTCAAGGTAATAATTAGAGCGCCCGTATGTGTTCTTGTTAGGAATTGGCGCTTTTGCCTCTCTGGTGCCATACCAGTTGCCAAGTTTCTGGTTGATCTTAGGAGCGTCCCAGAAATGCCTGCTCTCTGTGATGCTAGGTTCGCCGAGAATCTTGGTTGCGTCAGTATGTAGGATGTAATGGTTGGCGGCAGTCTGCTTGAAGAGTTTTTTTACAGGTTCCGACCATTCGTCGTAATATAGGGAGAAGTTGTTGGTATGCTTCATGATAGCAAGAAACGCTGCATAATCCTTCTTCAGTTTCTTCTTGTTGGATAACATAAGCGTGATAGGGGCTGGCTCGTATTTCTTGCCGTCCTTGTCCAGTGCCACCAATTTGTACTTCTTAAAGGTTTCACGCACGCCGTAAGCTGCTTCCTGTAGTTTACTAAGACCATATCCGTGCATGAGGGTACTTATTATTTGTTCATTCTCCGTCCCTTCCGGAACGTATATGGTTTTCTCTGGTCGCTTGTCGTTTATGTCCCAGAGTGTTGTTTCTGTTGCCATGTCTTGTTTCTATTATGAAATGAAGTTTTTATCCCAGAATGAAGTTGATGTCATCTTCCGACAGATGCTTGGAAGATGAACTGTCGGCACCTATCAAGCCCTCGAAGAGCTCGGCCTTCTGTTGTTGCAGGAGTTGTATCTTCTCCTCGATGGTTTGCTGGGTGATGAGCGAGTAGCTGAGTACCTTTGCCTTCTGTCCGAAACGGTGCAGACGGTTGATGGCTTGTTCCTCGGCAGCCTTGTTCCACCATGGCTCGAAGATGAACACGGTGTCGGCGGCTGTCAGGTTCAAACCCACGCCACCCGTCTTCAGCGTCATCAGCATCACTCGGCATTGTGGGTCGTTCTGGAATCGCTCCACGATGCTCTTGCGGTCTCTCGTTGAACCTGTCATGCAGGCATAGTCCACACCGTTTTGGTCCAGTCGCTCGCTGAGTTCTTCGATACCTGCTATGAAATTGAAGAATACCACCACCTTGTGTCCGTTGGCCACGGCTTCGAGGAGGGTGTCGGTCAGCAGGTCGAGCTTAGGCGACTTGATGTGTCCGTCGCTGAGGCTCTCTGGGATGGAGGCGATGCGGCGAAGTTCGTTGAGTGCCTGGAACATTACAAACTGCGACTTCTGAATGCCCTCGGCGGCTATCGTCTGGCGCACCTGGTTGTAGTAGTACTGTCTTCTTCGCTCGTAGAAGTCGTGCTGCTCTGGACTCATCTCCACGAAGAGGGTCTGCTCGATGCGGTCGGGCAGGTCTTTGAGTACGTCCTTTTTCAGTCGGCGAAGCATGAACGGGAATATCTTCTTGCGGAGGCTCAACAGGGTGTCCTTGTCGTTGTCGCGCTGGATAGGACCCGTGTAACGGCTGTTGAAATCGTCCAAACTGCCAAACATCGTTGGGTTGAGGAAACGGAAGAGCGAGTATAGCTCCGTCAGATTGTTCTCCACCGGCGTACCACTCAATGCCAGTCTGTGTTCGGCATGGAGTACGAGGGTGGCTTGGGTGGTCTGCGTGGTAGTGTTCTTGATGTTTTGGCTCTCGTCGAGAATCACATAGTGGAACTTCTGCTTGGAGTAGGTCTCGATGTCGTTGCGCACGATGGCGTAGGTGGTCAGTATCACCTGGTGCTTCATCGCCTCCTTGATGTCTCGGTCGCCTGCATAATAGGTATAGACAGAGAGTTGTGGGGCGAACTTCTTCAACTCGTTCTGCCAGTTGAAGAGCAGGCTGCGAGGCATTACGATGAGCGTAGGTTTCTTCACCTTCGGATAGATGAGGGTGAGGACACCGATGGTCTGCACGGTCTTGCCGAGACCCATGTCGTCGGCGAGACAGCCTCCCAGGTTGTTGTCGTAGAGATATTTTATCCATTTGATTCCCTCTGCCTGGTATGGGCGCAACTGGGCGTTCAGTTTTGGTGCCTTCAGGGTTTCCTCGGCAAGGTGGTTGAAGCCCTCGTACACTTCACGGTGATGCTTGAACGCCTCACCCTCCAAAGGCTTGTTGATGAGGTCTTCTATCTCAGGCAGGTCGAAGAACGACACCTTGACCTTTCCATCCTTGTCCTTTTTCTTGAAAATACGTTCCAGACGTCGCATGTATCCGTCCTCGATGATGGCACGGTTGCCGTCCGACAGCTGGATGTATTTCTTCTTGTTGTATTGCGAGAGGATTTGCTGGAGCGATAACTGTTCGCCTTCGAGCGTGATGCTGGCGTCGCCCTCCAGGAAGTCGATGCCTGATGAGAGGCTGATGTTCAGCTTAGGCGTCATTGGCTTCACCTTGTACTCACGCAGTTTCTCGGCACCGATGAGCTGGTAGGTTCTCAGCAGGGATGGGAGCGATTGGAGCAGGAACGGACCTGCCGTTTCCTCGGGGATGATGAAGAGATGGTCCTCCACATACACGTCCTTCTGTGCCGCCTTGCTAGGGGCGTATTGTATGATTTCCTTTCTGAGGTTGTTGGTGATTTCGTCTATTGGCAGATGGGCGAGTCGCTTTACCACAATCTTTTGGTCGAGCGAGAGTGATGCAACCATGCTCAGGTCGAACTGCTGCACGAAATCGAGCGGCAATCCCTTGTATGATTCTACGAGTCGAAGGAACAGGGTCTTGTCGGCATCTATCTTCTCAAACGAAAGAGAAGGGGTAGGTACGATGTCGGTGTCGGAGAATTCCACGGTGTAATACTCGTAAGTCACCTGCACGCTTTCGATGAAGGAGAAGAATACGGAGAGGTATTCTTCCAGCATATCTTCGGTGAAACGGGTGGTAAAATAGCTGAGTTGCTGATAGTTGTCGCCGATAGGGGCGATGGGATAAATGACATTGTCTGACAAGACGAAACTGTCTGACAGAAGACTGAAATACAACTTGTTGGCTTCGTATTTCTTGGCTCCGTCATATTCTTCAGCATCCGAAGAATCCTTGGCGGCAATGATAAAATGCGGTTCGATGTTGCGGCCGAATTTCTTTAACACCAGTTGGAGCACAGAGGTGTCTGGGTGAACGGATATGGCGTGACCCTTCTCATCGATGAGGTTCTTGCAACGGATGAGCTGGTAGAGCAAGTGAGGGTTCTGGCTGAGGCTCACGTCGGTAGCCTCGCTCTCGTCCCAGGAGATTTGGAAAGCCATCTCCTCCTTGATGCTGTCGATGCTGCGCAGGAGTTGAGCCGTATCGCCCGAATAGTAATGATAGTCAGCCTCCACCGGCTTCAGTTTTTTATCTACCGGGATGATGAAAGTATCGTTTTCCCCAGTTCTTATCATGAAGAAAATCTCCTTGCCCGTCATCGTCTTGCCGCTTTTGGCAATGGTGATGGGTTGGAGCTTCTTGAATTGTGTCAGAAAATCGCTCATCTTATTTTTCTGTTTTGATTAAATTATTGTGTCAAAATCTTTATTTGCCTACAAAAATACAATAAATATTCGGAATATGCAAGCTTTTATTTGTGAGAAGTAAAATATTTGCTCGAAAAAGTGAAAAATATGAGGGAAAGTTTTGTTATGATAGGATAAAGTTTTCCTAATATCGAGAAAAATTGAGGGGATTGCAAATCCCCCAGCTTTAAAATAAAGTGTTAATCTTATGCTAGCCATGGATATTCTGCAATTAGTTCTTTTTCAAATTCTTCTGCATCAATATATTGCCCATTCTCATACTCTTCCTCAATAGCTTCAATCCTAGCCACGGCTTCTTCTTCATTGGCCGGATGCCAGCCCACTGGAATCTTATTCCAGTCAATATCTTCTTCTGCACATTCATCCTCGGGAAGTGCCATGGCGGCATTTCCGTGATAGGCTGGTGCAGGCTCTGCTACGAAAGCTGCATCTTTCTGCTCTTCTGGCAATGTATATCTTTTCTCTTTCATAAGCTTGCGTATTTAATCTGCTGCAAATATACGTTTTTTATCTTAATGACGCAAGAAAAAATGGAAAAACTTCAAATTTTAACAAAAATATAACGCATAATTTGTTGGGTATTCATAAAAAAATGGTAATTTTGCAACCAGCAATTGAATACAAAATCAATATTAAAAATAAAGAACTATGATTAGATTAAATGTGTTTTTTGAGAAGAAGGAGGAGGTAAAGGTTGAGGAAATCAACGCTTTGTGTAAGGAACTGGTAGAGAAGTCCTTGAAGGACCATGGCAATATTGCCTATGACTATTTCACCAGTGGAACTCGTAATGGGGTGATGATGATCTGCGAGACATGGGAGAACGAGGAAGTTCTGAAAGCTCACATGGCTTCTGAACATTTCACTACATTGGTTCCAAAGATTGAAGCTCTTACCAAGAACGGCTTGAAACTGGAGCAGTTCACTTTCTAAATCTTTTCAGACATCAGCCAGTGATGATACATTTTCTTCTTCATCACCGGCTGATGTTCTTTATTATCAAGCCGTGCTTCGTATTATCTATGCCCATGAGAAAGTGATTGGCATAGATATTACCGGAGAGTGTTCTGCTACTCTTGATTATTTTACTGAAGTTGAAGATGCTGCGATAAACAACAAGACTAATGTTGAACTGATGCAGATGATCTTGGCCGAAAGTTAGATTCACGGTTCCTTTTAGTTCTGTTCGTGAAAAGGGAAGTCGCCGGCTGACTTCTCTTTTCATCAACTGAATGATTTCTTATTTAACTTCTGTGAGCTTACCCGTCTGGGAATCGATGATGTAACCATGCAGATTGACATCTTTTGGTACAAGAGGGTGAGTACGGATGGTATTAATCGTATTTCTTACAGAATCCTCGGTGTCGTGGAAGCCCTCCAGCCAATGGTCTAGGTTGATGCCGCAAAGTCCGATGGTGTCGATGACATCCTGATGGATGCCGCGCTTGAGCATCAATTCCTTCATCTGCTGTCCGTTCATGTGGCAGGCACCGCAGTTGGAGTGGGCGATGACCATGATTTCCTCTACACCCAGTTCGTAAATGGCAACCAGGAGGCTGCGCATGGCGGAGTCGAATGGACTGATAACCAGTCCACCTGCATTCTTGATGAGCTTGGCATCTCCATTCTTCAATCCCAAGGCTGCTGGCAGAAGCTCTGTCAGGCGGGTATCCATACAGGAAAGGATGGCAAGCTTCTTGTCTGGGTATTTGCTCGTAAGATACTTCTCGTAGCCCTTATTGGCTACAAATTCCTCGTTGTACTTGATAATTTCCTCTATAATCATAGTAGTGCAAATGAAATGTGAAACGAATTTTTCCTATTTCTCAGGGGTAGGCTTGAGATAAGTCATGAATTTCTCCGGCTGATAGTTGAGAATCAGTTCTTCCGGGAACTCTGCTTTCTCTACCAGTGGCATGATGTTGCTGTAGTCGGCAATCATGGCAGAGAAGTGGGCATCACTTCCGAAGATAACTGGTGTCTCGTATTTCTTGGCAAGTTCCAGCAGTTCCAGGTTATTGGGAGCTGCCACCGTCTTGTGGCGGATGGGAGCCATGGAGTGATTGTTGATTTCGAGCAAGGTATGCGTCTCCTTGGAAACCTTCATCAGAGCCTCGAAGTCCAGTTCTGCCGTTCCATCTCCAGGATGGGAGATAATCTGCACGAATGGATTGCGCATGGCATTGATGACACCCTGCGTGTTCTCTTCCTTGGTTCCTCCCTGCCAGCAAAGGCTATGAATGCCAGCGATTCGAATATCAAGCATGCGCCAGTAATCCTCATCGAGGTCAATATCGCCTTGGGTATTGAGGATGTTGAGTTCTGCTCCCAGCATCAGCTTGATTCCATAGAGCTGACGGGGAACGCAATGCAGGTTTCTGAAATAGATGGGATCACAGGTGCCCGGGATATGTGGTCCGTGCTCTGTGATTCCCAGTATTTCCAACCCCTTTTCTTTTGCAGCCATGGTCATTTCCTGCAAACTGCTGTAGGCATGACCGGATGCTATTGTATGTGTATGAACGTCTAATAATGTTTTCATACTGCAAAGGTACGGATAAAGTTTGAAAAAGCAAAGATTCTTCGGGCTTTTTCTCTTTTTCGGGTTGTTTTGGGTAGCTGGATAGCAAAAACGGCTGCCAGTTTATAAGAAACTGACAGCCGTAATGATAATAGGTTTTATTTCGCAAATCCTTTCTTTTTCTTCATCCTCTTCCCCACGAAGTTCCAGGAAGGCATCTTCTTCAGGGTACTTCTCACGGGCTGTACATCCCAGAGCAGGAAGATGATCAGCACGGCAATGCCGATGAGACAGGTGATGCCATAGAGATTCCGGATGCTGAGCATCAGAAGATTGGTGGCATCGTAGGGCAAGCCGCGCGACATGTTGTCTGCCATCTGATAACGGAGCCCGAAACTGTATAGGCCTGAGCACATCGCCGACATCGGACCGTTGCGAATGATGCCTGCCATCGTCAATCCCATGAAGAAATGCTGGAACGGCATCAGTTCTTCCAGATACACGGTGAGCATGCAGAAGAAGATGGCGTTGCCGAAGCTTCTGAGAAAACAGGGCAGATAGAGTGCCTCGATGTTGAGACCCGGATTGATGAGGAAATACATCATCACAGGATAACATACCATCGTTGCTACACCTATCGTGAGCAGACGGGTGTATTTCTGACAGAGCACCTTGCACCAGAAAAGGCAAAAAAGGCAACCGGCAAGGGCACCCACCCATTCCACGAAGTTGAGCACATTGGTTGTGATGGCACCGAAATGCAGCACGCCACCCGTAAAGGCGGTTTGCAGCACTTTAGGCGTACTGCCCATGAACTCTACGAAGGCGAAGAGGATGAGCAGTGGGACGAGTCGCTTATACTTCCACGCCGCCGGCTCGATGTAAGGGTGACGGATGTGGAGCATTCGCTGGATGCAGAAATATCCGGTAAATATAAAGAGCAGTACATCCATCTGCATGATCTTCGAATCGAGCCAGTTGTAGTGCTCGCCATAGGTGAAGAAGAAGATGAACTCCAGCATCCATGCCGACCACAGGATGCAGCCCAGATAGTCGATACTGATGAAGGGCAGGGGTTTCATGAAGCGGAAGTCGTGGGTGGTGACATACACGATGAATGCCACCAGAAGCAGGGCTCCCGTCATCGCCCAGTTGATGATGCGCCAATCCTGATAGATGTAAATCAGGTGTTCGGTGACCCAGGGCGAGAGGAACATGTTTCCCAGCACGATGCAGTAGAGCAGGGGGAAGAAGATGGTGAAATCGCGCTTGGAGGTCATCCACAACTGGATGGTGCTCATACATTCGAAGGTTCCGCAGAGCTTGAAGAAGCCTGCGATGTAAGCGAGAATGCACATCAAGGGTACCGAGTTGGTCCACATGATGAGGAAATTGCAGGTTGCCACTACCAGTGCCGCATTCAGCAGGAGCTGGCGGTTGGTAAAGTGGAACTTCATCTTGAAGAGGAAGGGGAATGGCATCGCCACGCCCACCACGTTGAACATGATGATCATGAGCACGTCTTCTCTCATCAAACTGTATTCGCCCATTACCTGGCTCATGGCTCCTCCATAGATTCCGCCCGACATCAGGAAGATGAAGGCGAAGAGGAGATAAATCCATGGCTGTAACCGGCGAGGAATATATCCATTGAACGATGGAACCTGGAAGGGTCCCTGAAGCATTGGAGGTCCTGGCATTTTCTATAATTTATAGTTTATAATTTATAGTTTATAGAACATTCTATATTGTTTATAGTTTATAGAACATTCTATTTAATGTGAACCTTGGTTTCTACATTCAGTCCGGCACGGAGCAGGGCTATCTGTTTCGGGTCATTGTCCTTGGTAAGGGCGATGCGAACAGGCACACGCTGCTCTACCTTTACGAAGTTGCCGGTGGCATTATCCACAGGAATCATGGAATAGGCATTGCCGGCTGCGGCAGAAAGGGCTTCTACCTTGCCATGGAATACTACACCCGGGATGGCATCGGCGGTGAAATCTACTGTCTTGCCCACGGTGATGCCGTCCATCTGAGTCTCACGATAGTTGGCTACCACCCAAACATCATTGTCATCCACGATGCGGGCGAGCATCTGACCAGGCTGTACCAGCTGTCCCTCGTGAATATCCTTTCTTCCCATCACGCCATCGCAGGTTGCCACGATTACGGTATAGGAAAGGTTGAGGCGAGCCAGGTTGAGCTGTGCCTCTGCCACGCTCTCTCCGGCACGTGAACCGCCGAGCTGCTGGGTCTGTACATTGCGAATCGATGCGGCACTAGCCTTGCGGCTGCTTGCCTGCTCATAACGCGCCTTGGCTCCCAGATAGCGGGCATAGGCATTGTCGTATTGCTGACGGGTTACCGCATCCTTCTTCATCAGGGCTGCAAAGCGGTCGAAGTCCTGCTTGGCATTCATCATATCCACACGAGCCTCCTCGATGCCGGCAGCCGCTGTCTGCACATTGGTATTGGTGGTGCCCATGCTGGCGGTTACTACCGAAGAACTTGACTTGGAGCCACGCAAGCCGGCTTCTGCCTGAGCCACATGCAGACGGAACTCTGCATCCTCGATGATAACAAGGGTATCGCCCTTCTTTACGTGCTGATAGTCGTTGAAACGAATCTCCTTGATGAATCCCGGTACACGGGTATTGATAGGGGTGATATGGCGGTTTACCTGTGCATCATCTGTGTAAGCCACATCGCTGCCATGATAGAAATGGCTGAAGCACCAGCCGATAGCTCCCAGGAAAAGGAGGATAATCACTACATTATATATTCTCTTGATAATCTTCTTGCTCATAATTTTGCTAGTTTATTTTATAGTTTTTGAAGAGCAAATGAATTGGCTTTCCCTTCGGACGCCGAACGTTGTTTCTTCACTCTTCGTTCTTCA
>OOCE01000074.1_pt1 | contig 33115 bp, 28 predicted proteins | sample 1671421 | NCBI WGS metagenome assembly OOCE01 (sample SAMN06348155, study PRJEB24527) | human gut metagenome | biome: human gut; feature: ankylosing spondylitis patient; material: feces | host: Homo sapiens | place: China | collected 2015-10 | reverse complement strand
GAATGTGACTGGAGTTCAGACGTGTGCTCTTCCGATCTATTTATGCCCAGAGCAAAGCGGAGGGCATTCTAAATCGTTTGCCTTCCAGAGAACAGGCCACTTTCCTTAACGCCCATCCGTGAAAAAGCAAGCCCGGAAAATCCGCAGATTTTCCGGGATTGCATATCTTTAAAAATAATTTTCCGCTGATATTGCCAGAGCAAAGCGGAGGCAATTCCAAATCGTCCTGCTTACTCCGTGATCCGCCCTGCCGCGCTGGTCTCCAAGACCGGGTAACCGGTGCGGGTGCAGCGCACGGCGCAACGGGCGCGGCCTCCGGTGGTGCAGGTGAACAGGGTCAGGTCCCAGGCGTCCTCGTCCGTGGCCGTGATCATCTTGTCGATATCCGTGGGCTGGATGGTCTCCACGTTGGTCACCTCATAGCTCCAGCGCTGGCCGTCCATGTCGGTAAAGTACACCTCGCTGCCCAGGGCCAGCCACTTGATGGGGCTGAAATGCTTGGCGTAGTTGTGGGCGCAGACCACCATGTTGTCGGCGTAGGTGGAGCCGGAGTAACGGCCCGGGGCCACCTTGAGGCCCGCGTAGCTCCACTCGCTCATCACGGGCAGTTCCAGCCCGATGGACGGGATGGACAGGCAGCCGATGTAGCCCCAGCCGTCGATGTCGGTGACGGTCATCTCCTGCTCCGGGTCCAGCTCCGGCTGGACCACCGGCTCTTCGTCCTTCGTCTTGTCCTCCATGGTCTCGGTCAGGGTCTCTTCCAGTTTGCCCAGGGCGTCCTGCGAAGCCTTGTCGGCGCGGTTGGCGTCCCACTGGTTATAGCCCAACAGGGCCAGCGCGCCCAGAATGAGCAGGATGCCCACGATCATGCAGGCGCGGCCGATCTTCTGCTTTGTGTTCATGCCAGCGTCTCCTTCCGGTCCAGCACCCAGCCGACGGCAAACAGCAGCACGCCGCTGCAGGCCATGAACGGGATGGGCCAGTTCAGCTGGCCGCTCTGGGGCAGTGCATTGCCGTCCGGGCGGCCCGGAGCCACCGGGTTATCCGGGTTGCCGGGGGCCACGGGGTTGTCCGGGTTGCCAGGGTTCACCGGGTTATCCGGCGTACCGGGCGACACCGGGCGGTTGGGGTCGTTGGGATTGACCGGCATGTCCGGGTTGTCCGGCTCATCCGGGGTGCCGGGCTGGGTGGGCTTGTCCGGTTCCGAGGGCTTCTCCGGCTTGGACGGTTTGCCCGGTTCCGAAGGCGTGCTGGGAGTTTCCGGTTCGGGCGGGGTCACCTCCTGCGTGGGCGCGCCCACCTTGGGGGTGGCGTCCACGGTGTAGAGCCAGCCGCTTTCGTCCGCCATGGGCAGCGACACCAGGAAGGAATTGATGGCCTCGTAGCCCTTGGAGTTCTCGGTCTGCACCACGAGGTACAGGCCCAGCGGCAGCGCGTCAAAGGAGACGATGCCCTGCTCGCTGATCTTATGGGTGGTGCCGACGGCGCGGGCGGGCAGCTTGGCTTCCAGCCTGGAAGCCAGCGTGCTGTCCGTCAGGTCGCCCAGCGCGATGCCGCAGCCCGTAAAGTCGGTGGTGTACACAAAGTGCAGGTCGCCGTTGGTGCGGGCCACGTCCGCCACCTTGTACACGGTGAGTGCGCCGCCCCGCAGGGGGACGTCGTTCTGGTGGTCGTACAGGGTCACGTCCACGCTGCCGGTGCGGCTCAGGTCGATGTTGGCGCTGGCCGCGGGGGCTGCCAGCGCGGGCAGTGCACAGCACACGGCCATGCACAGCGCCAGCAGAAGAGCGGCAAACCGGTTGTTTTTGTTTTGTTTCATGGCTGCTCACTCCTCCTTGTTCTGTTTCCGTTTGCGGACCAGCAGCAGGGCTGCTGCAGCGGCCAGTGCGCCGCCCAGCACCCCGAAGGGTGCCGTGCCCATGCCGCCGGTGGACGGCAGCTCGTAGCCGGTGTAGACATAGTTCTGCACCGTGATATTGCCGGTCTGCACGCCGTTGTTGGAGATGTACACGTTCCAGTTGCCGGTGGTCTCTTCCTCCACCAGGTAGTGGTACGCATTGCCGTTCTTGTCCGCCAGGGGCAGCTTGTCCCCCGACTCGGACCAGGTCCAGTTGTTATCTGCTGTCAGGTCGGCTTCGGCAAACAACGTTTTTTTCTCGGCATTGTCGGTGTACTGCCAGACCTTGATGTGGATGCTGTCCACCGCCGGTTCCACCGGCTGGCGGGTGTCGGCATCCAGCCAGAGCTTGCTGACGGTCAGGTTGCTGTAGCGGTTGGTATACTGGGCCGTGGTGGTCTGGGCGGCACTGCCCACCTGGACATTTGCAAACTGGATGATTTTTTCTCCATCCATCGCCGTCCCCTTGCCCGTAGCGGTATCAAAGGCCGTCTGGGGGGTCTCGTTGCTCTTGTGGAACAGCACATAGTGGGGGGTATCGTCCTTCTGGTAGTTCTGGGGAGCTTTGGTCTCCACGATCTTATACAGCAGGTCCGGCTTCAGGGTCTGTTCGCTGCCGTTTTCCAGCACCGTCAGGCTCACCTGGCCTTTTTCGTTGGTGGTGACGGTGCCGTTTACGCCGCCGCTCCAGGGCTGCCATGCCTGGGTTTTCGGATGATACTGCCAGATGGTAAACTCTGCTCCCTGCAATGCCACGCCGGAGTAATCGTCCACCTTGTGGAGCAGGAACTGTCCGGTGGAGGCTGTGGCGGCAGATGCATAGGTAAAGTTGATGGAATCCGATTCGGTGGAGGCCCCATTGCCCAGCTTGACGGTGTTGTCCACGTTGTAATCCTCAGCAGCACTGCCCTGCTTTACATCACATTGGTACACCAGGATCATGGCGGCCTTGTTGGGGATCACCATGTGGAGCCAGCCATTGTCATCTGCCGGCAGCACCTGGTACAGGCTGCGAGGCACTTCTTTCCCTCGGGTCACGGCGTTGTTGGCTTCGTCATACTGGAAGTAATACAGCTTTACAGACGCCGGGTCTCCCCGGACAATGGCACCGTTCTGGGCCTTTACGTCGTCCCACAGCTCAATGGTCGGGGCCTCGGTGGCTCCCACCGACAGGTCCTTCCGGGCCGGGTTCACCACCACCTGGTACTCAATGCGGTCGGTTTTGCCATCCACCTCCACCAGCTTTCCGGTCTTTTTCAGGGGGTCCACAGTCTTTTCCACCGTGGTGTGGAGGGTCTCGGTCAGCTCGCCCCACTGGGCCGTGTTGGTGTAGATCACCTCGCCCACCGAGGGGTTCTGCCAGCGGGGATCGTCGTCCACGCTCACCTTGTACAGAATGCGGAACTTGTGTTGTTTGTTCTTGCTCCGGTTGTAGTCGCGGATGGTAATGGTCAGCTTCCGGGTGGCTTCCTCGTAGGCTACAGTGGCATTGGCCCCTTCCAACTTGTCAGCCTTATCCGGGGCCCCTTCGTCCATGCCGATCGTTACCCAGTCGGTCTTGAACTCGGTGTTTTCCGGCAGGGTATCGGTGATGACGATGTCGGCATCATCCTCGGCAGCGGTCTGCACCACCAGCTGATAGTGGAGGTTTTTGCCGTCGAGTTTACTGTACTGGTAGGTCTGGTCTCCGCTTTGGTAACCAGATTCGTCCTGATCGCTGTTCGCCGACACCCGTTTTTCAAAGCTCTTGTAGCTGTGGTAGGTGTCCTCTGCCGTAGCACTCTGAGAGCTGCCTTGCACGCTGACACGGTTTTTGTAAGTCCATTTCTCTCCGGTGGGCACATTGCTCTGATCCTCGTGGGTAGGGAGGTCCTTTACCTCCACACGCCGCACCGGGTTGCCATCTGCCTTGTCTATCTGGATGGTAAAGCTCCGCACCCGGGTGGAGGGGTCGTTGGCAGTCACCGTGCCGCCGGTGCCGTTAGCACCGCTGTAGTAGGTGACGGCAATGACCCCGGCGGCCTTAGCATCAGCATAGTTCATGGTGCCGCCGTCGTGGAGGGTCAGGGTCAGGCCGTTTTCCAAAGCCTTCTCCAGCTCTGCGGCGTAGGCGTAGTGGGTGTTATCCTGGGTCTGGCCGCTTTCGTTCACAGCGTCCTGGAGGGTCTCCACCAGGGTAAAGCTGCTTTCGCCAGCTGCATTGGCGGCAGAGATATCCCATTTTGCCAGGCCCTTGCTGCTGCTGGACAGCTCCTTGCTCAGGGTCCAAGCTCCCTGCCCGATGTTCACGGTAGCCGAGGCCTCAAAGGTATGGTCGCTCTTGGTCAGGATCTGTGCCACGTTTTTCACCGAGCCGCCGCCCAGGGGGGTGGTGGTCTCAAAGGTGATCGTCAGCTCCGTCCCCGTGAAACTCTCCGGGATGATATAGCCGTTTTTCAGAAAATTCTCTGCCGATATCGTATCGTTGCCTACCTTTACATCCCCTACGATTTTCACACCCTTCGGCAGGCTATCCGTGATCTTGCAGCCCTGCAGGAGATAGGACCCCAGCAAAGAATGGGGTACTTTTACGGTGATGGTCCACTGGATGCGGCCTGTCTTGGGGTCGTACTGGCCCTTCTTCTCAATGCGAGGGGTTTTACAGGTGTACCATGCGTCAGCCTGGTCCACCACGTTCCCTGCCTCGGCTTTTGCCGTGTTGTTGATGATAGCGACACCGCCGGGCATTTCGTCAAAGTCCGCATAGTTCCGCTGAACGTCGTAGTACCAGATGTACTTTTCTCCGATCTCCAATGGATCCAGCGGGCCAAGGACCACCTGGGGGTAGCCGTGGCTATCCGTTGTCCGTTGATACACAGGGACCGGCTTAATCATCGTTTTTGTACCCGAAGCATCCACCTTGTAAAGTTCAAAGGAGCTTTCCAGGTATTGGCCGCCCTTCAGGTAGTCGCTACGGTTTTCGCCATTCCTATTCGTGTTCAGGGTGTCCGTAAGGAACACCTGCTCTTTGGTACCGCTGGTGGTCTCCACTGTCACCTTATAATGGTTTATGAAGGTGCCATTTTCCGGATGATTTTCAAAAATACTATCTCTGTCGGTGCTCCCTTTACTGATCTTTATATCTGCCTTTTTCGCCTTGATGGTCAGAGTAAAGCCATTTTCAAAGGTGATGGTTTTGTTATTCTCAAAATCATCTGCCCATACTTTCCGGGAGAACTGGAAGGTTCCGGTAAACTCTCGGTTGCCGTTGGCATCCAAACCGGTGAACTTATCACTTTTATAAAAGGTCAGCTTTGCCAGGCCGTTGGTGTCGATGGTATAGGTGCCAATGACCTTGTTGTTGTCGGTCTCGTCCTTGATATTGCCGGAGGTGGGCTGCTTGGGCTTCATGGCATCCGGCAGCTGGTAGCACAGGGTCGGCCGGTCCGGCGTCAAGGTGCCCGCAGGCAGCTTGTAGGTCACGGTGACCTGCACGTTGGTACCGCTTTCCACTTCATTCCCCACCAGGGGCTTCCAGGAGCCATTGACCTTCTGCTCGAACTCTGTCTTAGTGATCCAGGCGGGGTCCAGCATCACCTCCGTATCGGCAGTTTCTGCCAGCAGGGCCGGGGCATCGGGGTCCTGCTGCCGGGCCTCGCCGACCCATTCCACGGTGGCCCCAAAGCCATCCTCATCTTCCAGCAGCGCATAGCTGCCGTCCAGCTCCTCCTGGGAGCCTGCCGGGGCCTCCGGGGCCACAGCGGTGGTCTCGGCGGCATAGGCGCCGGTCACCGAGATGACACTGGTCACGTCGGACATGGCAGCGGGCACCTCGGCCACCTTGCCGTCCACGTTGCCGGAGATCACGGTCAGGGTCCCGGCGTCGGGGTCCACGGCGGACACGACGCCCACCGTCTCGGTGGTCACGGTGCGGGTGTCCACCTGCGGCTCGGAAGCCGTGAGCTGGGCGGCGGTGTCGGGGTCCTCGTCCAGGTCCAGCAGGGCGATGCCATAGGAGCTCTCGTCCACGGCCACCTGCTCGGTGGTGAGGGTGTTGTAGATGACGATATCGCCGGGCCTTGCGGTGGAGCCGTCGGCGTCGGTGAGCCACTGGGAGCCGCGCAGGTCACTGTGCAGGGCCATCACGCCCGCACGCTGGGGCACCACCGTCTGGGGCACACCCGCAAAGTGCAGGCAGTAGGACAGGAACATCACGTCCCAGGCGCCGTAGGGGTTGCCGTACCAGGCACCATAGCGGGAGTAGCCGCGCAGCACCTGCTGGTCCTCCACATCCAGCTTGAAGTTCTTGTCGCTCTGCTGGTAGTCCAGCTGGGACTTTGCCACGGTGAGCAGGTCCTCGGCCCAGTTGCCGTTCAGGGCCACGTTGGCCGCGGCCTGCCATTCCTCGGCAGTCTCCACGTCGGCCTGGGTATCGGCCAGGCACTCCACGGTGTGGTGGTGCTCCGGGATGGTGCACACCAGTTCCTCGGTGTAGCAGGCGTCGGTGTGGTGATGCAGCACCGGCTCGTCCGGGGTGGTCTCGGCCGGCTCAGGGGGCAAGTCCACCACGGGGCGGCTGGCAGGCATTTCCTGATAGGCGGGGTTGGGTTCCTCCACCAGTTCGCCCTCGTCCAGGCCGCACACCAGCTCATACTCGGTGGTGTAGCAGCTGTCGTCGTGGATATGCTCGAACTCGCCGCAGATGAGCGCACCGTACTCGTCAAAGCAGTCGTCGGTGTGCTCGTGCTCTTCCTGATAGCAGGTCAGCACCCGGTGCTCCTCGTAGCAGGCATCGGTGTGCTCATGGGGCACCCAGATGGTCTCCGGCTCGGTCTGCACCGGCTCTTCCGGCTCTTCCGGCTCGGCCGCGCTGTAGGCGGACACCGGATCGGCGCTGCTGTCCGAAGAGGTGACGGGCGTTTCCGGCTCGCCCTCCTCGTAACCGCAGGTGAGCACTTTTTCGTAGCAGGCCGCCGTGTGCTGGTGCTCCTCGTAGCCGCAGTGGTAGTCGGCAGTCATGGAGATGCCCACCCCATGGAGCTGCCAGTTGACGAACAGGGTGGTGAGCAGGGCCAGCACCAGCATCATGGCCACATAGCGCCGGGCCTGTACATGCTGCCTGCGGAACCGCTCGGTCAACCCGTTGATGATATCCTTCATAGTAAACACGTCCTCTTGGTTCGCTCTGTGCCCTGGCAGCCGCACACCGCTGCAGGCCCACAGAAGGGTCCGTTCATCGTTTGTGCAACAAAAGCGTCACAAAATTTTCGATACACTGTCATTATACCATTTTAAGGCGTTCATTTCAACTCAGGGGCGTGCTTCTCCGGCAATAGAATGCACACGATGCGCACCATGCAAGGGGTCAGGGGCAGCCACAGCACCGTGCAGCCCAGATTGAACAGGGTGTGGGCGTTGGCGATCTGCCGGGCCAGCACGGCGCTCTCCGGCCCGTGGGGCGAGACCAGCCGCACCAGCGCGGTGAACTGGGGCAGCAGCAGCCAGCACACCGCCGCCCCGGACAGGTTGAACAGGGCGTGGGCCGCCGCCAGACGTTTGGCGTCCCGGCTCTGCCCCACCGATGCCAGCACCGCCGTGACGGTGGTGCCGATGTTGTCCCCCAACAGCACCGGGATGGCTCCCGCAAGGCCCAGCAGGCACCCGCCGTCCGGCCCGGGGCGGGCGGCCGCCTGCTGCAGCACCGCAATGGTGGCGGAGCTGCTCTGCACCACAAGGGTCATGCCCAGCCCTGCCAGCAGGCCCAGGCCGGGGCGGTGCCGCACCTGGGCCATCCACTGCCGGAACACCGGCCCCGCTGCCAACGGCTCCATGGCCTCGGCCATGACCGCGATGCCCTCAAACAGCAGGCCGAACGCAAACAGCGCCTGCCCGGCTGCGTGCAGACGCCCGCGCCCCGCGAACCAGAGCAGCAGCCCCGCCACCAGCAGCAGATACCGGGCATCCTCCAGCCGGAAGGCCAGCAATTGCGCGGTGACCGTGGTGCCGATGTTGGCCCCGAACACCACCGGCACGGCCCGCTGCAGGGTCAGCAGCCCGGCCCCCACAAGGCCCAGCACCAGCACCGTGACCGCCGAGCTGCTCTGCACCACCGCCGTGACCGCCGCCCCCGTGAGCACCCCGGCCAGCGGGTGGGCCGTGAGCCGGGCAAGGGCCTGCCGCAGGGTGTCCCCCGCCGCCTGCTGCAAAGCGTCCGTGAGGGTGTCCATACTGTATAAGAAAAGTGCCGCCCCGCCGAACAATTGCAGGATCATCCACAAACGCTGTTCCATGCCCGATGCCCCCTTTGCTTTATGTGTATGCGGGACACAAACGTTTGTGAACTTTTGTGAAACAATCCCTGCAGGGGGTTGCAATCCGGCCTGCAAAAGGCTATTATTGTCAAGCGTTAACAGTTAACAGCTGTTAAGCAATTTTTGAGAGGAGGGATCGCGTGTCTGAGGAATCCACGTTGAGTTTCCGTGGGCTTTGCCGCTACATCCACCGGCTGAGCAAAGCATCCAAGGCCGGCATGAAGGCCGCTCTGGCCGACTGCCCCAAGCGCCACTTCCCCATGCTGGAAGGCCTGCTGGGCTGCATTCGGCTCCATGGACAGGACGGTGCCGTTTATATCTCCGATCTTGTTCAGGAGCTTCATCAACCGCTTCCTGCCATTTCCCGCACGGTGCGGCAGATGGAGCAGGACGGCCTTGTGGAACGCTTTGCCGACCCTGCCGACCGCCGCAAGACGCTGGTGCGTTTCACGCCCAAGGGATACGAGGCCTGCCGACAGTGCGAGGCTGCTCTTGGGGACTACTTTTCCAGTGTCATGGCCCGGCTGGAGCCGGAACAGCTGGCCCAGATGGAAGCGCTGCGCGGCGCGCTGATGGAAGCCATTCTTGCGGAAAATGCTGCGCGTACCACCAAACCGAAGGGAGAACCAAACCATGACAAAGATCTTTAAGCAGCTGGCCCGTCACTGGGCCGTCTGCCTCGTGGTGTTCGCACTGCTGTTCGTGCAGGCGTACTGCGATCTGTCGCTGCCGGACTACACCAGCAAGATCGTGGACACCGGCATCCAGCAGGGCGGCATCGAAAGCCCCCTGCCCGACACCGTGCGGCAGAGCACGCTGGATGCCCTCTCGCTGCTGATGCGCGAGGAGGACGCCGCTGCCTTCCAGAACGCCTACACCGCCGACGGCGATGTGCTGCGCCTGCGCACCGACCTGACCGCCGACGAGCGCACTGCGCTGGAAGAGGCTGTGACCACGCCGGATATCGTGCTGTATCTGGCGGCCACCCAGGCAGCCAACACCCCCGCCGGGCAGACCGGCATGGGCATGACCGGCCTTGCGGACCTGCAGGCCTCCGGTGCCGACCGCAATCCCGACACGGAAACCGAGACTGCAGCCCCCACGGCAGAGGACCTGGACACCGTGTGCGGCCAGTTTGCCGCCATGAGCCAGATGCCCGGCTTCAGCCGCGACGCCGTGCAGCAGCAGCTGACCAGTGCCATCGGCCAGCTGGACGACACCGTGGTGGAGAACCTGAAGAGCCAGGCTCTGCTGTTGGTGGGGCTGGAATACGAGGCCCAGGGCATTGCCCACGCTGTGCAGATGCACTATTTATATAAGGTAGGCGGCCAGATGCTGGCCCTGACCCTGCTGATGGTGGCCGTGTCCATCGCGGTGGGCTTCCTGGCCTCCCGCGTGTCCGCCGCCATCGGCCGCGACCTGCGCCGCGAGACCTTCTCCGCCGTCATCCACTTCTCCAATGCGGAGATCGAGAACTTCTCCACCGCGTCCCTCATCACCCGCACCACCAACGACATCCAGCAGGTGCAGTTCGTCTGCGTCATGCTGCTGCGCATGGTGGCCTATGCGCCCATTCTGGGCATCGGCGGTGTGCTCCATGTGGTGGGCAGCCGCTCGGGCCTGTCCTGGATCGTGGTGCTGGACGTGGCTGCGCTGCTGCTGCTCATCCTCTTCCTGATGAGCGTGGCCATGCCCAAGTTCAAGATCATGCAGACGCTGGTGGACCGGCTGAACCTCGTCAGCCGCGAGATCCTCACCGGCATCATGCCGGTGCGTGCCTTCAGCCGGGAGGCCTTTGAGGAGGCTCGTTTCGACAAGGCCAACAAGGACCTGATGGGCACCCAGCTGTTCACCAACCGCGCCATGGTGGCCATGATGCCCTTTATGACCCTGATCATGAACGGCACCAGCCTGCTCATCGTGTGGTTCGGCGGCAAGGCCATGGACAACGGCACCATGCAGGTGGGCGAGATGATCGCATTCATCACCTACACCATGCAGATCGTCATGTCCTTCCTGATGCTGGCCATGGTGGCCGTCATGCTGCCCCGTGCCGGTGTGGCCGCAGACCGCATCGACGAGGTCATCCGCACCAAGGCCACCATCCACGACCCGGACGAAGCCGACGCCAAGGCCGCAAAGGAGCACAAGAACTGGCAGGGCGTGGTGGAGTTCCACGACGTGAGCTTCCGCTTCCCCGGTGCCGACAGCGACGCACTGGAGCACATCAGCTTCACCGCAAAGCCCGGCGAGACCACTGCCATCATCGGCTCCACCGGCTGCGGCAAGAGCACCCTGCTCAACCTGATCCCCCGCTTCTACGACGTGACCGGCGGCAGCGTGACCGTGGACGGCATTGACGTGCGCCAGATGCCCCAGGCACAGCTGCACGACCTGCTGGGCTATGTGCCCCAGAAGGGGGTGCTGTTCAGCGGCACCATCGACAGCAACCTGAAGTTCGGCGGGGACCACATCACCGACGCCGCCGTGAAAAAGGCCGCTGCCATCGCACAGGCCACCGAGTTCATCGACGCAAAGCCGGAGGGCTACGCAAGCCCCATCGCCCAGGGCGGTTCCAACGTGTCCGGCGGCCAGAAGCAGCGCCTGTCCATCGCCCGTGCCATTGCCAAGGACCCGAAAATTTATCTGTTCGACGACAGTTTCTCGGCCCTGGACTACAAGACCGACGTGGCCCTGCGCCGCGCCCTGAAGGCCCAGACCGACAACGCCACCGTCATCATCGTGGCACAGCGCATCTCCACCGTGCTGCACGCAAACCAGATCCTGGTGCTGGACGAGGGCCGTCTGGTGGGCAAGGGCACCCATGCCCAGCTCATGACCAGCTGCCCGGAGTATCAGGAGATCGCCCGCAGCCAGCTGAGCCAGAAAGAGCTTGACCTGGGCATTCTGAATACGGAAAAGGAGGGTGTGTGATATGCCAAGACCCGGACGCATGACCACCGAGCGCGCCAAGGACTTCAAGGGCACGCTGCGGCAGCTTCTCCAGACCATGAGCCACTACAAACTGCCGCTCATCACGGCCATTGTCTTTGCCATTCTGTCTACCATCTTCAACATTGCCGGCCCCAAGGTGCTGGCCAAAGCCACCACGGCCCTTGCCACCGGCTGGGTCGCCAAGCTGCGGGGCACCGGCAGCATCGACTTTGTTTATATTGGCCGGGTGCTGCTGTTTTTGCTGGGCATGTACCTGCTGAGCAGCGCCTTCAGCTTTATCCAGGGCTGGCTGATGACCGGCCTTTCCCAGAAGGTCTGCTACGACTTCCGCCGCCAGATCAGCGAAAAGATCAACCGCCTGCCCCTGGCCTACTTTGAAAAGCGCACCGTAGGCGAGGTGCTGTCCCGCATCACCAACGATGTGGACACCCTGGGCCAGAGCCTGAACCAGAGCATCACCCAGCTCATCACCAGCATCACCACCATGATCGGCGTGCTGATCATGATGCTGTCCATCAGCCCCCGCATGACCCTGATCGCCATCCTGATTTTGCCGGTGTCGCTGGCACTGGTGCTGCTGGTGGTCAGGTTCAGCCAGAAGTACTTCAAGGCCCAGCAGGCCACCCTGGGCGTGGTGAACGGCCAGGTGGAAGAGATCTACGCCGGCCACAACGTGGTCAAGGCCTTCAACCGCGAGGCCGTGGTGCTGAACGACTTCAACGCCGCCAACGACAAGCTGTACGAATCCGCCTGGAAGAGCCAGTTCCTCTCGGGCCTGATGATGCCCATCATGAACTTTGTGGGCAACCTGGGCTATGTGGCGGTGGCCATCGTGGGCAGCATCTTTGCCGCCAACGGCACCATCACCATCGGCGACATCCAGGCCTTCATCCAGTACGTCAAGAACTTCACCCAGCCCATCCAGCAGCTGTCGCAGGTGTCCAACATGCTGCAGAGCATGGCCGCTGCCGCCGAGCGGGTGTTCGAGTTTTTGAACGAGCCGGAAGAGGACCAGACCGCCGACCCGGCCCGCCGGGCAGACCCCGCCTGCATCGACGGTCAGGTGACCTTCGACCACGTCAAATTCGGCTACACCCCGGACAAGACCATCATCCACGACTTCAGCTGTACGGTGAAGCCCGGCCAGAAGGTGGCCATCGTCGGCCCCACCGGCGCGGGCAAGACCACCATGGTCAAGCTGCTCATGCGCTTCTACGATGTGGACGCCGGTTCCATCACCCTGAACGGCCACGACGTGCGCGACTTTGACCGCAGCGCTCTGCGCGAGGGCTTTGGCATGGTGCTGCAGGACACCTGGCTGTTCAAGGGCACCATCCTGGAGAACATCCGCTACGGCCGCCTGGACGCCACCGACGAGGAGGTGATCGCCGCCGCCAAGGCTGCCAACGCCGACCACTTCATCCGCACCCTGCCCGGCGGCTACCAGATGGAGCTGAACGAGGACGCTTCCAACGTGAGTCAGGGCCAGAAGCAGCTGCTCACCATCGCCCGCACCATTCTGGCAGATAACCGCATCCTGATTTTGGACGAGGCCACCAGCAGCGTGGATACCCGCACCGAGCAGCGCATCCAGACCGCCATGGACCGCCTGATGGAGGGCCGCACCAGCTTTGTCATCGCCCACCGCCTGTCCACCATCAAGGACGCCGACCTCATCCTGGTGATGCGGGACGGCGACATCGTGGAGCAGGGCACCCACGACCAGCTGCTGGACGCCGGCGGTTTCTACGCCGACCTGTACAACAGCCAGTTCGAGGACGTGGTGGAGTAACACGAACGATTTGAAATGCCCTCCGCGTTGCTCTGGGCATCTTCAGCGGAAATATTATTTTAGATTTTGCAAATCCGGCAGGGCTGCAGCCCCGCCGGATTTGCTTTTTCACGGGAGAGGGCGTTACGGGAAGTGGCATCGGCTGCTGTTGGCCTGCGGCCAAAGCGCAGCAAATCAAATGCCTTTTACGGCAACGCTCCCCACCGGGGAGCTGGCGCGCAGCGACTGAGGGGCGTTCCAATCGGTGGAAGCCGAAAATACGGTTAAAAGATCTTCACGCCGAACAGGCGTGAATCTTCAGTATTTTCGGGTGGAGCCTACTTCTTTGGGGTCTGAAAGGGGCGAGCAGCCCCTTTTTTGCAACGACGACGACCGCTGCCTGCGGCAGAAACAGGGAGGAGTTGTTGGGGCCGTGGCCAGCAGGATGCAAGGCCCACTCAAGGGCCGTAGCATACGCTGGGAGCCACAACCCGTCCAGGGGAGAGGGGTGTCCAGAGGGAGAGAGGGGGGAGTCGAAACACCCCTCTCACCCTCTGGCCCAGCGGAGCGACCCCGGCGGCGATGCCGCTTGCAAAAGCCATCGGGCCTGCCCCACGCGATTGCACTCTGCATGAGAAACATTACAAAAAGGCACCCGCCATGCGGATGCACAGCGGGTGCCTTGAAGGGCTCTGCGGGGGTGCTCAGTGGGTGGTGCCCATGTCCACAGCCAGGTCGGCGTCGTTCTTCACAACGGCCTCCACGGCCTTCTCCAGGCCGCGGGCGATCTGGTGCAGGTCCATGCTGGGGGTGCCCAGGGGCTTGTTGACCACCTGCTCCATGGCGTAAGGCACATGGATGAAGCCGCCCCGGATGTTGGGGTACTTCTTGTCGATGAGGTACAGCAGGGTGTACATCAGGTAGTTGCACACATAGGAGCCTGCAGTGTAGGACAGGGCGGAGGGGATGCCTGCGTCCTTGATGCTCTGCACCATGGCCTTCACGGGCAGGGAAGTGAAGTAGGCGGTCTCGCCGTCCTCCTGGATGGTCACGTCGATGGGCTGATAACCGGCGTTGTCAGCGATGCGGCCGTCCATCAGGTTGATGGCCACCTTTTCCGGGGTGATGGCGGAGCGGCCGCCGGCCTGACCGATGCAGATGACCACATCGGGCTGGTTTGCCTGAATGGCAGCTTCCAGCACCTCACCGGCACGGATGAACTCGGTGGGCACTTCCTGCTTGACGATCTCGGCACCGGCGATGGTGTCGGGCAGCAGCTTTACCGCCTCAAAAGCGGGGTTGACGGTCTCGCCGCCAAAGGGGTCGAAACCAGTGAGCAGAATTTTCATAGTAAAAAGCCTCGATTCTCAGATATAAATGGACGGCTCCAGAACGGTGAGCTGTCCGTGATCCATGATCATGCGGTTGTCCACATAGATGCAGGGAGCGTGGGTGACCAGATCGTAATGGCCGGAAGCATCCTGCACACCGCCCAGCGCAATGTTGCGCCCGAACCCGATATGGAAGGTGCCATAGGTGGATTCGTCCTCGATGTAGCAGTTGCCTGCACAGCGGGAGTGGGTGTTGAGCCCGATGCCGAACTCCGCCGCCACCACCATGTTCTCCGGGTCGTGGAAGCGGGCCAGAAACTGCTTGAGCCGCCTGCCGCTGGCATTGTCCTCGATCTCCACGATGCGGCCGCCGCGCAGCTCCACCCGCACGGGGCTGTCCACGATGCCGATATAGCCCATGGAGCCGTCCAGGATCAGGGTGCCGTTGGTGTCGCTCTCCACCGGTGCCACATACACTTCCACGCTGGCAGAGGAAAGGCCCTTGCCGTCGTGGCAGCAGCCGTTGAAGAAGCCGGGCACACGTCCCTCGATGTTGAAATCCAGGTTCGTGCCAAGCTCCGTGGTCACATGGATGTGTCTGGCGTTCTGGTAGCAGGCCATGATGATGCTGGCCATGATCCTGCTTTTGGGCAGGCTCATGTTCAGGAAGTCGTAGCTCAGCAGTGACTGCCCGTTGCTGGTGCTCAGCGGCAGCGACAAAAACCGGTTGCGGCGGGCGATGACCCGCTTGACGGCCCGTGTGGTGATGAGGGAATACTCGGCAGCACCGATCACGGCGTTGTAGGGGTCAAAGGCGTCCTCGCGGTCATCGAAATACTGGCCCACCTGCTCGTGCAGGTCGTCCAGCATCAACACATCCGCTACGCTGCCCACCGCCTGTGCGGCTTGCTGCATGGCTGCCACCTCGACAGCATACTTCTGGCTGGATACGATCAAGATGCGTTCGCCTGCACGGAGCCGGACCCAGTCGCGAATAATGATATCGGCTCCGTGCTGAATTGCTTGTTCCATTGAATCACTCGATCTAACAAAAAAATCACTTCAGGAGGATCATCATCACGATCTGGACCACCATCATGATGATGGCGACAGGAACCTGATTCTTGATGACGCCCATGGGCTTCTTCATATCCAGCAGTGCCACGGGCACGGTGTTGAAGTTTGCAGCCATGGGGGTGCACAGGGTGCCGCAGAAGCCGCAGGTCAAAGCCAGCATGCCGATGACCACCGGGTTTGCGCCGTGGGCCAGCACGAACGGGTAGCCGATGCCCACGGTCATCACGGTGATGGCGGCGTAGGCGTTGCCCATGATCATGGTGAACAGCATCATGCCGATGGCGTACACCACGATACCGGCGTTCACGTTGCCCTCGGGGATGATGTGGCTGACCAGGTCAGAGATCACATCGCCGACACCGGCAGCGGTGAAGACGGAGCCAAGGCAGGCCAGCAGCATGGGCAGCATGGACAGGGGGCCCACGGTGGACAGCATGCGCTCGGAATCGTTCAGGAAGGTGGATGGCTTGTTGTCGCGGTTCATGATCATCAGCAGGATGATGGCCACGAGAACGCCCAGAGCCACGCCGTTCAGGGCGGACAGGCCGATGCCCATGCCGGTGATGGCGCAGATGACGGCCAGCATGCCGATGCTCAGGGTGGGGACAAAGATCTTCATGCCGATCTTCTCATAGGTAGCCTCGGTCTCGGCCTTGGTGGCAGCAGAGACAGCGCCCTTCTTGACCTTCTTGAGGATGGCGGGGATGCACATAACCACCACCAGGATGCCGCTCACCAGAGAGGGCAGCCAGCGGCCCAGGGCAAGCACGACGCCCAGCACGGCCCAGAAGATAAAGGTGCCCACGGGTTCCGGGTTCTCCTTATCCTTCAGGTTCTTCACACCGCAGTAGATGCACAGCAGGCCGATGATAAAGTAGATGATCTCCATCACCTTGGTGGACAGGCTGTAATCAGCACTCATAAAAAAGCTCATTCTTCTGTCCTCCCTTACTTATAGTACTTCTGGATCATCTTGCGATCCTTGATCACATAGAATACGATGGCGACCACAGTGGCAATGATGCACACGGGGATCTCGATGGCAGCCAGCTGGGCCAGCTCCACCTCGATGCCCAGGCCGGCCAAAGTGCTCTGCACCAGCAGGCCGCCAGAGCCGCCCACGAACAGGACCTGACCGAAGAACCAGGTGATGTTCTCCATGCCGGAAGCCATACCCTTCAGCTCCTCGACATGCTCCTCATTGGGCTCATAGCCCTGTGCCACAATGGCACCTTCGGCCATGGGCATGATGACGGGGCGCACGAAACCGGCCACGCCGCCAAAGCCCACGTTGAAGGCTGCAAAGACCGAGCGCATCACGCCGTAGATGCCGATGACCAGGCCGGAGGTGGCACCCTTGAACTTGCCGATCAGGGCAGCGGCTGCTTCACGCAGGCCGTTGCGCTCCAGCGTGCCGGTGACCAGCATCACGATGATGAAGATGGCCATGCTGCGGTTTGCCACAAAGGTGCTGCCCAGCGTTTCCAGCAGGGTGACCGGGCCCAGACCGCCAACCAGTGCAGTCACAACGGCTGCCACCAGAATGACCAGAATGGAGTCCAGCTTCAGTGCAAAGCCAGCGATGACGATGACAATGCCAAGTAGTTTCAGTAGTTCCATAATTGCCTTCCTTTATACTTATATTTTTCCGGCATCGTACCGCGCCCCGGCAGCCTGTGGGTCAGAGGGCCGCCGGGGAAAAGCCGTGTGCCGAAAAGACGAGAAGGGGGAAGAGCCTGCTCAGAGGCGGACGAAAGCCGCCAGCAGAGCCGAGAATGCGGCCGCCGTGATCCACAGCGGGACAAGGCGGCGGCGCAGGTGGGCGGCGATGTCGCACTGCTCCAGCACACCGGAGGACTTGAGGGGCACCACGGTGGTGGAAGCGGGCACGGCGGCCTCGCTGCCATATGGATTTGAGGAGGTGAACTCGCCGGTGCCGTCCTTGGCCGGGCAGGCGTACACGCCGTACCAGGAAGCCAGGATGCCGCCCTTCCCGGCGGCGGCCTTCTGCACCCGTACCCGCTGCACGGTCAGTACCTCGGCCCTGCGCTCCTCCACCATCAGGTTGACGCGCATCATGTTCACAAGGTTCAGCACCGAGGACACGGCGATGAGCAGATCAAAGACCAGTACCAGAATGAGCAGCGGGTGCATGGGCAGTTCCCTCCAAAAGCGGTGCCGCAGCCCGCAGGCGGTGCAGCACCTTACAACGTTAAACTTATTATATCATAAAACCATCACAAAAGTAAATGAATCGCCCCAGATTCGCGTTTGCGAAGTGCAGCGGAGCAATGAAAGCCCCAGTGGGGCTTTTAAGCGACAGAGCGGTCTTGCGCCAGCAAGATGGAGGGGCCTCGCCCCGACAAGCTCCGGACGATAAGCACAAAAAAATCCCCCGTTTCCCGAAAGAAACAGGGGAAGTGTGCCGGTTAGTTTAAAAGAAGAGCAAACAGAACGATCTCGGCCGCACAGCGCTTTATCGTAAGGCTAAAAAAGCGCAGATGTAACAGCATATCTGTGATATGCAAACCAACGCGGTTGCTGTTGCATTAAAAAAGTTGGTTTGCTATAAATTTTCAGAGGCTCCCACGGCATTTTCTCCAATTCCGGTGTTGGCATTTTGGTTATAGCTACGAACTTATTTGTTGTAAGTACTATTTGTAGAACAATATATTGACAGATATGATCAGCTCTGCTACGTTAAGTACAGGGTGACCACCATTTTTATTCTATTCAAAAAAGGAGGCTTGACCATGAAACGACTTCGCTTAGGCATACAACTGGCTATATGCCTGCTTGTTTCTCTGATGTTGCTTCTGTGCGGCTGCAGTCGGACAGAAACCAGAGAGATTCCGGCCAGTTCTGCACCGGAAACCGTCCAGGCAACACCGGAATCCGTAAAAAAGAACACCTCCCTTACCCCGCAGGAAGAATTGGAAAAGCTTTCTTTGACACCGCAGACCACACAGTGCCCTATTTGCGGAGGAACCGATCTGAAGGTAACACTTGCAAGTTCTGAAGTGCAAAAAGGGAGCATGCGTGCACAGAAGTGTATCCACTATCTCTATGGGGAAGATTATGTCAGCCCGCTGAACCTTCGTGTATGTGACGTTTGCTTATCGTGCACTTATCCCGAAGACCCCTGGCACGGAGATTGCTATGATGTCCCGCTTGGTTCCAGCACCGTCTGTCATGGCTATCAGTGAGATTCCCGTTTTAAACTGTGATCATTTGACAAAACAGAGCAAATATGCCATCACAAAAAGGCAGAACTTCGCAGGAGGTTCTGCTTTTTTTATCGCAAGGCTAGAAATTAGCGTAACCGTAACAGCATATCTGCGATATGCAAACCAACGTTGTTGCAGTCGCATTAAAAAGTTGGTTTGCTATAGTTGGAACAAAACCTTCGCCTTGTTATTGCAGCCCTCCGGAATGGCACAAAAAAATCCCCCGTTTCCCGGAGGAAACAGGGGAGGGGACTGCCTTGCGGCAGCAATTACTTGTTCTGGATGTACTCGTGGATGGCCTTGGCGGCAGCTTTGCCGGCACCCATGGCCTTGATGACGGTAGCGGCACCGGTCACGGCATCGCCGCCGGCGTACACGCCGTCACGGCTGGTCTTGCCGTCGTCGCCGTCGGTGACGATGCAGCCGTGCTTGTTGGTCTCCAGACCCGGGGTGGTGGAGCGGATCAGCGGGTTGGGGCTGGTGCCCAGGCTCATGATCACGGTGTCCACGTCCAGCTCAAACTCGCTGCCCTTCTTCTCGATGGGGCGGCGGCGGCCGGAAGCATCGGGCTCGCCCAGCTCCATCTCCACGCAGGTGATGGACTTGACGAAGCCTTCGTCGTTGGCGTGGATCTCCACGGGGTTGCACAGGGTCTTGAAGATGATGCCCTCTTCCTCGGCGTGCTCCACCTCTTCCTTACGGGCGGGCAGCTCGGCCATGCCGCGGCGGTAGACGATGTACACGGTCTCGGCACCCAGACGCAGGGCGCTGCGGGCAGCGTCCATAGCCACGTTGCCGCCGCCCACAACGGCAACCTTCTTGCCGGTGCGGATGGGGGTCTTGCTGGTGGGCAGGTAAGCCTTCATCAGGTTGGAGCGGGTCAGGAACTCGTTGGCGGAGTATACGCCCTTCAGGCTCTCGCCGGGGATGCCCATGAAGCGGGGCAGACCGGCACCGGAGCCCACGAACACGGCCTCGTAGCCGTACTCGCCCATCAGCTCGTCGATGGTCAGCACCTTGCCGATGACCATGTTGCACTCAAAATCGACGCCCATCTTCTTCAGGCCGTCGATCTCCTGCTGCACGATGGCCTTGGGCAGACGGAACTCGGGGATGCCGTACATCAGCACGCCGCCGGCCACATGCAGGGCCTCGTACACGGTCACCTTGTAGCCCAGCTTGGCCAGGTCGCCTGCAGCGGTCAGGCCGGCAGGGCCTGCACCGATGATGGCCACCTTGTGGCCGTTCCACTCGGGCACGACGGGTGCGGTGTGCACGTTCTCGCGGTGCCAATCGGCCACAAAGCGCTCCAGGCGGCCGATGCCCACGGGCTCGTTCTTGATGCCGCGGGTGCACTTGCCCTCGCACTGGCTCTCCTGCGGGCAGACACGGCCGCAGACAGCGGGCAGGGAAGAGGAGCGGTTGATGACCTGATAAGCGGCCTCAAAGTCGCCCTCGGCCACATGCGCGATGAACTCCGGGATGTCGATGCCCACCGGGCAGCCGGTCTGGCAGGGCTTGTTCTTGCAGTGGATGCAGCGCTTGGCCTCGTTGATGGCCATTTCTTCGGTGTAGCCCAGAGCAACTTCCTTGAAGTTCTTGTTGCGGACGTTGGGGTCCTGGGTGGGCATGGGGCACTTTTTGGGATCCATATTGAAAGCCATCTTACATTCCCTCCTGAGTCTTGAACAGATTGCAGGCTGCCTCACGGGCGTGTGCCTCAAACGGGCGGTACATGGTGCCGCGGGCCATGGCCTCGTCAAAGTCCACCAGGTCGCCGTCAAAGTCGGGGCCGTCCACGCAGGCAAACTTGGTCTGGCCGCCCACGGTCAGGCGGCAGCCGCCGCACATGCCGGTGCCGTCGATCATGATGGGGTTCATGGAAACGATGCTCTTCAGGCCGTGCTTCTGGCAGGTCTTGACCACGAACTTCATCATGATCAGCGGGCCGATGGTGATGACCAGATCGTACTGGTTGCCGGCAGCCACCAGCTCATCCAGTGCAGCGGTGACCACGCCCTTGGTGCCGTAGCTGCCGTCATCGGTCATGATGCGCAGCTCGTCGCTGCAGGCCTTGAACTCGTCCTCCAGGATCAGCAGATCCTTGCTGCGGAAGCCGATGACGCTGTGCACCACACAGCCCTGATCGTGCAGTTCCTTGGCAATGGGCAGGGCAATGGCGCAGCCCACGCCGCCGCCGACCACGCACACCTTCTTCAGGCCTTCCACCTCGGTGGCACGGCCCAGCGGGCCCACAAAGTCGTGGACGCTGTCGCCCACGTTCAGGCTGTTCAGCTCCATGGTGGTGCCGCCGACGATCTGGAAGATGATCTCCACGGTACCGGCCTCGCGGTCGTAACCGGCGACCGTCAGGGGGATGCGCTCGCTGTCCTCAAACGGGCGGACAATGATGAACTGACCCGGCTTTGCCTTTTTGGCGATCAGCGGGGCTTCAATGACCATCTTTGTCACGGTGGGGTTCAGCGCGACCTTTTCAGTGATCTTATACATCGTGTATGCTCCTTTATGCTGACATTTCCATCTCCGCGCACAAAAACGCGCGCCGGCCTGCAAGGGGTGGGCGCAGCGTTTCTGTACGACCTATTGACACGCTCTATTATAATAGTTCCCGGTGTGGAATGCAAATAAATTTTCTTCGCATCAGCGGGGCGGAACCTGAACGAAATTGAATAGTCATCGGACGTCCGATGACGTGATGCAGAGATGTCTGAAATTGCAAATTGCACGATGCAGGGCCGAATGTCGGTCTTTTGCCCTAAAAATTGCAAAAAATGCAGATTGGGTGTTGACAACGGCCCCGGCTTGCGGTATAATAATCGACGTCGCCGGGAGCAACACCCCGGGACGCCACATGGAGTATGCGGCCGTAGCTCATCTGGTAGAGCGCCACCTTGCCAAGGTGGAGGTAGCGAGTTCGAGCCTCGTCGGCCGCTCCATTTATGTGGAAGTTTAGCTCAGCTGGGAGAGCATCTGCCTTACAAGCAGAGGGTCAGCGGTTCGAGCCCGTTAACTTCCACCATGTGGCCCGGTAGCTCAGTTGGTTAGAGCACCAGCCTGTCACGCTGGGGGTCGTCGGTTCGAGCCCGATCCGGGTCGCTTCGTCGGAATGTCAGCGGTTTGCCTGGCAGTCCTGCACGCAGGACCGCCGTAGCAAACGCTGAAATTCCTCCTCTTCCCCACAAACCTCTGCTGCGCAAACATTTGCGGGGGCCCCGATTCCGAGAGGATTTGGGAGGGTGCAGGGACAAATGCACCGGTTATGCCTCTGTAGCTCAGTCGGTAGAGCAGGGGACTGAAAATCCCCGTGTCATTGGTTCGATTCCGATCGGAGGCACCACGTCGAAAGTCGTGTAAGACTTTCTCTTTCTCCCCACAAATCTTTGCGGGGACCCCGATAACGCAAAAAAGCGTTATCAGTATGCGGCCGTAGCTCATCTGGTAGAGCGCCACCTTGCCAAGGTGGAGGTAGCGAGTTCGAGCCTCGTCGGCCGCTCCAACACGAAGCCATCGTTGATGCAGAAATGCAAAGACGATGGCTTTTTTTGCGTTTCTTTTTTGCACAGAACTGCCAAAAACACCCTTTTGCAGGCGGACGGAACCGTCAGATTGCAAAAATTGTGCATTTCCTCTTGCCAAACGGCCCGGAATGAGGTATTCTATAGCCACAGTTTAACGCTTTAGCACTGCAAAGTGATAAATGAGAGGGAGCCGCCGGAGCACAGCCCGGTGGAACATTGAGGGAGGAACCTGTATATGAAACGCATTTCTCGTCGCAGCTTTCTGATGGCCGCCGGTCTCGGCGTGGCCGCTCTGGGTCTTGCCGCCTGTGGCGGTGCCGCATCCGCTTCCACCGCCGCTTCTGCATCTTCTGCCGCGTCCGGCAGCACCGCCGCAGCACAGAGCGACCTGGACGAGATCAAGGGCAAGGGCAAGATGGTCATTGGCTACACCGTCTACGAGCCCATGAACTACACCGACGCCGACGGCAGCTTTACCGGGTTTGACACCGAGCTTGCCACCGCCGTGTGCGAGAAGCTGGGCGTGGAGCCGGAGTTCGTGGAGATCAACTGGGACACCAAGGTGGTGGAGCTGGACGCCAAGAGCATCGACTGCATCTGGAACGGCATGACCCTCACCGAGGACATCATGGCCAACACCGCCACCACCAAGGCCTACGCCAAGAACGCACAGGTCGTTGTGGTGAAGGACGGCACCGACTACACCTCCACCGCCGATCTGGCGGACAAGACCGTGGTGGCCGAGGCCGGTTCCGCCGGTGAAGCCGCCATTCAGGGCGACGAGAATCTGTCCAAGGCCGACTACGTCTCCAAGAGCGTGCAGACCGACTGCCTGATGGAAGTGGCCGCCGGCACCGCCGATGCCGCTGTGCTGGACCTGACCCTGGCCAAAGCCATGATCGGCGCGGGCACCGACTACGCAGGCCTTAAGATCGTGGACGAGCTGAACGCCGAAGAGTACGGCGTGGCCTTCCGCAAGGGCAGCGACGCGGCCGCCGCCGTGGATGCCGCCTTTGACGAGCTGAAGGCGGACGGCACCATGCAGGCCCTGGCCGACAAGTACGATCTGGCCCTGGCCGAGTGAAACCGCAAAATCTGATGGAATGGGTGTGTTGGTGTGTCTGTGATCCTTGAGCGCCTTTCCGGCGCGTTCCTGCTCAACTGTGAGCTGTTTGCCCTGACGCTGCTGTTTGCGCTGCCGCTGGGGCTTGTGGTGGCCTTTGGCTCCATGAGCCGCTGCAGGGTGCTGTCCGGCGCGGTCAAGACCTTTGTGTGGGTCATCCGCGGCACGCCGCTCATGCTGCAGATCATCGTCATCTATCTGGGCCCCGGCCTGCTGGGCATGGCGAACCCCTGGCCCTCCGGCTCCGGCGGCCGCATGGTGGCGGCGGTGGTGGCCTTTGCCATCAACTATGCCTGCTACTTCTCCGAGATCTACCGCGGCGGCATCGAGGCAGTGCCCAAGGGCCAGACCGAGGCCGGGCAGGTGCTGGGCATGACCAAGCCCCAGATCTTCTTCAAGGTGACGCTGCTGCAGGTGATCAAGCGCATCCTGCCGCCCATGGGCAACGAGATCATCACCCTGGTCAAGGACACCTCGCTGGCCAACACCATCGCCAACAAGGAGATCATCATGATGGCCAAGGAGTACAGCGCAAAGGGCTTGATCTGGCCGCTGTTCTCCACGGCGATCTTCTTCCTGGTGTTCGTGGGGGCTCTCACCCTGCTGTTTGGCTGGCTTGAGAAAAAGCTGGATTATTTCCGCTGCTGAGGAGGTTTTGAATCATGGCATTATTGGAAGCCTCCGGCATCGGGAAGGATTTCGGAGAGACACACGTTTTAAAGGATATTTCCCTGACCCTGGAGCAGGGGGAAGCCCTGGCCATCATCGGCTCCTCCGGTTCCGGCAAGACCACCCTGCTGCGCTGCCTGAACTTTCTGGAGCGGCCGGACACCGGTGTCATCAAGGTGAACGGCGAGACCATGTGGGACGCCGCCGACCCCGCCACCCAGCGGGAGAGCGAGGTGCGCAAAAAGCGGCTGCACTTCGGTCTGGTGTTCCAGAACTTCAACCTGTTCCCGCAGTATACGGCATTGCAGAACGTGATGCTGGCCGGGGAGCTGCTGGCCAAGGAGCGCCCGGACTACAAGGCCAACAAAAAGGCCATCCACGCCCAGCTGGAGCAGCAGGCGAAGGAGCTTCTGGCCCAGATGGGTCTGTCGGAGCGGGCGGGCCACTACCCGCATCAGCTGTCCGGCGGCCAGCAGCAGCGGGTGGCCATTGCCCGGGCCCTGGCCCTGCACCCGGATATCCTCTGCTTCGACGAGCCCACCAGTGCCCTGGACCCGGAGCTGACCGGCGAGGTGCTGCGCGTTCTGCGGGACCTGGCCGACCGCAAGACCACCATGATCATCGTGACCCACGAGATGAACTTTGCCCGTGACGTGGCCGACCGCATCCTGTTCATGGACGGCGGCGTGGTGGTGGAGCAGGGCCCGGCCCGGCAGCTCATCGAGCACCCGCAGGAAGAGCGCACCCGCCGCTTCCTGGCTCACTATTCCGAATAAAAAAGCGCAGACCCGCACCGCAGGCCTGCGTCCCGGCTCCTCCGCAAGGGGGAGCCTTTTTTGTTTTGATTTACGGTGCTTCGGTCAGCACGAAGGTCAGCTCTGCGGTGGCGGCACATTTGCCGTCCACATAGGCCGAGGCCTTGCCCACGCCCACCGGGCCGCGCTGTTCCACCAGCTCGCAGTGCAGGGTGAGCACGTCGCCGGGGGTGACCTGCTTGCGGAAGCGGGCATTTTTGATGCCGCCGAACAGGGCCAGCTTGCCCTTGTTTTCGGGCAGGCTGAGGGCGGCCACGGCCCCGGTCTGGGCCAGCGCTTCCAGAATGAGCACGCCGGGCATCACCGGCTGGCCGGGGAAGTGCCCGCAGAAAAATTCCTCGTTGCGGCTCACGCACTTGCGGCCGATGGCCCACTGGCCCGGCTCGTAGTCCAGGATGCGGTCCACGAGGGCAAAGGGGTAGCGGTGGGGCAGGATCGCCGCGATCTGCTCACTGGTCAGGGTGTTGGGCGTTTCGCGCACGGTACGGGGTTCGGCCATGGCTCACTCCTCCCATCTGCGCAGGGCGATGCAGGCATTGTGCCCGCCAAAGCCCAGACTGTTGCTCAGTGCGTAGGTCATGTTCTGGGCGCGGCCCACGTTCGGCACATAGTCCAGGTCGCACTCCGGGTCGGGCTGCTCGTAATGGATGGTGGGCGGGGCAAACTGGTCTCGCAGGGCCAGTGCCGTGAACACGGCTTCCACGCCGCCCGCGCCGCCCAGCAGGTGGCCGGTCATGCTCTTGGTGCTCACGACGGTCAGCTCCTTGGCGTGCTCCCCGAACACCGCGTGGATGGCAGCGGTCTCGCAGGAGTCGTTCATATGGGTGCCGGTGCCGTGGGCGTTGATGTGGTCCACCTGTTCCGGGGCGATGCCGGCGTCGGCCAGGGTCTGCTTCATGCAGTCGATGGCACCCGCGCCGCCGGGAGCCGGGGCGGTGAAGTGGTAGGCGTCGCAGTTGGCACCGTAGCCCACCACCTCGGCGTAGATGTGTGCGCCCCGGGCTCTGGCGTGCTCCAGCTCTTCCAGCACCAGCACGCCGCTGCCTTCGCCCATCACGAAGCCGCCGCGCCGTGCGTCAAAGGGCAGGCTGGCCGCATCCGGGTCGGTGGCGGTGGAAAGGGCCTTCATGCTGGTAAAGCCGCCGATGCCCAGCGGGCTGATGCAGCTCTCGGCACCGCCGCAGACCATGGCGTCCTCGTAGCCGTCGCGGATGCGGTGGAAGGCATCGCCCACGGCGTTGGTGCCGCCGGCGCAGGCCGTGACCGGGCAGGTGCACATGCCCTTCAGGCCGAAGCGGATGGCCACTTGGGCCGCCGCCATGTTGGCAATGGACATGGGCACGAAGTAGGGGCTGACCTTCTCCATGCCTTTTTCCTCGCCGCGGGTGTGCTGCTCCTCGATGGTGGGCAGCCCGCCGATGCCGCTGGACAGGATGACGCCGGTGGTTTTGGCGTTGGCTTCGGGATCAAGGCCGCTGTCCTGGATGGCTTCGTTTGCGGCAGCCAGTGCCAGCAGGGTAAAGCGGGCCATCTTGCGCAGCTCTTTTTTGTCCACGACAGCTTCCGGGTCAAAGCCCTTCACCTCAGCCGCCAGTTTGCACTTGAACCCAGCGGTATCGAACTGGGTGATGGGGGCAATGCCGCACTGTCCGGCCTTTGCGGCGGCCCAGCTTTCGGCCACGGTGTTGCCCAGCGGGTTCACAGTGCCCAGACCGGTAACGACCACTCTGCGTTTTTCCATGAAAACGTTCTCCTTTACATTGCCATGCCGCCGTCCACACAGAGCACCTGCCCGGTGAGATAGCTGCTTTGTTCTGCGGCAAAAAATGCCGCGGCGTTTGCCACGTCCTCCGGCTTTCCGGCCCGGCCCGCCGGGATGCTGTGCAGCATTCCGGTGCGGACGGCTTCCGGCAGGGCGGCGGTCATATCGGTCTCGATCAGGCCGGGGGCCACGGCATTCACCGTGATGTTCCGGCCTGCCAGCTCCTTGGCCAGGCTCTTGGTCAGGCCGATGAGCCCCGCCTTGCTGGCGGCGTAGTTGGCCTGACCGGCGTTGCCCCGCAGGGCCACCACGCTGGACAGGTTGATGATGCGGCCATGCCGCTGGCGCACCATGCGGCGGGCGGCCTCCTTGCAGCAGAGGAATGCGCCCTTGAGGTTTGCGTTCAGCACGGCGTCAAAATCGGCCTCAGACATGCGCAGGAGCAGGCCGTCACGGGTGATGCCTGCGTTGTTCACCAGCACATCCACCCGGCCAAAGGCGTTGACCGCCGCGTCAAACAGCGTTTTGCAGCCCTCAGCGGTGGAAACATCGGCCTGTACGGCCACGGCGTCCACGCCCTCGGCGCGGCAGAGCGCTGCCGTCTGCTCCGCAGGCTCTGCGCCGTGGCAGTAGTTGACCACCACGTTGCAGCCCTGCTTTGCCAGTGCCACACACACCGCCCGGCCAATCCCCCGGCTGCCGCCGGTGACCACCGCCGCGCGGGTCACAGTCTCTTCGCTCATGCTTCGTCCCTCCATGCGGCCAGCGCGGCGTCCAGCTGCTCCGGTGTCTCCACCGAAGCGCACGGCATGCCGGGCAGGGTCTTTTTCACAAAGCCGGACAGGGCACTGCCGGGGCCGACTTCCAGAATGTGGTCCACGCCCAGTTCGCCCAGGCGGCGGAGGGTGTCCTCCATGTACACGCTGCTCTGCACCTGCTTCACCAGCAGGTCCGGGATGGTGTCCGCGTCGGCCTTTTCGCGGCCCAGACAGTTGAACAGCACCGGGATCTGCATCTCACGGAACCGCTCGGTCTTGAACCGCTCGGCAAGGGCATCTCCGGCGGGGACCATCAGCCGGGTGTGGAAGGGGCCGCTCACTTTCAGCGGAAGGCAGCGGCGGGCACCGGCGGCTTTGGCCAGTTCGGCGGCTTTGTCCACAGCGGCTTTCTCGCCGCCGATGACCAGCTGGCCGGGGCAGTTATAGTTGCAGATCTGCACACAGCCCAGCGCCGCAGCCTCTTCGCAGCAGGCGGAAAGCGCAGTGCGGTCCAGGCCCAGCACGGCGGTCATGCCGCAGTCGATGCCCTTGGCCGCATCGGCCATGGCTTTGCCCCGGTAGGCGGCCAGCTCAATGGCCTGCTTGGCGGTGAACACCCCGGCAGCTTCCAGCGCGGAGTATTCGCCCAGCGAAAGCCCGGCAGCGTAAGCGGGCTGCACGCCATGCTCGGCCAGCACGGCAGTGACGCCGCAGGCAAAGGCCACCATGCAGGGCTGGGTGTATTCGGTCTGATTCAGAACGCCGTCCGGGTCCTCAAAGCAGACGCGGTGCAGGTCAAAATCCAGCGCCGCGCTGTCGAAGGCGGCCCGGAAGGCGGGGGAGCTTTCGTAAAATTCTTTGCCCATGCCGGGGTGCTGGGCACCCTGACCGGCATACAGAACAGCAAGTTTCATAGGTCATGCCTCCATTCGGCGGTCAATTCGTCCATCAGTTCCCGGACGGTGTACATCCGGTCCAGTCGGCCCACGTTGGCCCCGCAGAAGAACAGCCCCTCTTCCACATTGCCCTTCACCGCTTCGATGAGGGCGTGGGTGATACAGTAGGGCACCTTTGCGGGGTCGCAGGTCTTTAAACAGCGGGCGCAGTGCCGGGGCGCAAAGCGTTTGCCCTTGGCCAGCGCCTGCACCAGCGGGGTGTTCAGCGCCCGGCCCGGCATGCCCACCGGGCTGTGGATGATGCGCACATCCTCCGGCTTTGCGGCCAGGAGCACGTCCTTGTAGGTCTGGCTGGCATCGCACTCGTAGGTGGGGATGAACCGGGTGGCCAGCTGCACCCCGGCGGCCCCCAGCTTTGTATAGTGGGCCATGTCGGCCCCGGTGTAGATGCCGCCCGCCACGAATACCGGGATGGCATGGCCGAACTGCGCCTCATAGGGCTGTACCTCGGCCAGCACTTCCGGCAGAATTTCGTCCAGAGACTGGCAGTGGTCTGCCAGCAGGTCGGCCTCGGCAAAGCCCAGATGCCCGCCTGCCTTGCAGCCCTCGATGACCACAAAGTCGGCGGTGCGGGCAAACTCCTTGGCCCAGCGGCGCAGGATGAGCTTAGCGGCCCGTGCGCTGGACACGATGGGCGCAATGGCCACCTCCTGCGTGCCCACAAGACCGGGCAGTTCCAGCGGCAGGCCCGCGCCGGACACCACCGCGTCCACGCCCGCTTCTACCGCGGTGCGGATGGCGGCGGCATAGTCCTGGGTGGCCACCATCGCATTGATGGCCACCAGTCCCGCGCCCTTGGCAAGGGCTTTGGCTTTCTGGATCTCAGCGGTCAGGGCGCGGTGGTTGGCGCTTGCCGGGTCCCGGGCAAAATCCGGCTCCCGGTAGCCCGCATCGGCGGTGGAGATGCACCCCATACCGCCGCAGGCCGCCACGGCCCCGGCCAGCCCGCCGAGGGACACGCCCACGCCCATGCCGCCCTGCAGGATGGGCACGGGCAGGGCCTTTCCGGCAAGGGTCAGCATAGCTCGTTCAGCGCGGCGATGCGCTGCCTCCCGCCTTCCCACAGGTCGTTCAGGATGTCGGCCACGGGGCGCACCTCGTGGAGCATCCCGGCCACCTGACCGGCCATCAGGCTGCCGGTGGTGGTGTCGCCCTCAAACACGGCCCGGCGCAGGCTGCCGAGGGTGTATTTTTCCAGTTCCATCTTGTCGGCCCCGGCCTTTTCCTGCCGGACGTACTCGCGGCTCATGCGGTTTTTCAGCACACGCACCGGTGCGCCGACGCTGCGGCCGGTGACGATGGTGTCACTGTCCTTGGCCTTGAGCAGGGCGGCTTTATAGTTCTCATGGATGGGGCACTCCTCGCTTGCCAGCAGGCAGGTGCCCACCTGTACGCCGCAGGCGCCCAGGGCCAGCGCAGCAGCCAGCTGGCGGCCGTCGGCGATGCCGCCCGCCGCAATGACGGGCACGCTCACCGCATCCACCACCTGCGGCACCAGTGCCATGGTGGTCATTTCGCCCACATGGCCGCCGCTCTCGGTGCCCTCGGCAATGACGGCGTCGATGCCCAGCGGCTCCAGATGCTTTGCCAGAACGGCCGCTGCCACCACGGGAATGACCTTGATGCCGGCGGCTTTCCACATGGGAACATACTTGCCGGGGTTGCCGGCACCGGTGGTGACCACCTGCACGCCTTCTTCCACCACGATCTTGGCAAACTCGTCGGCCTGCGGGTGCATCAGCATGATGTTCACGCCGAAGGGCTTGTCCGTCAATTGCTTGCAGCGGCGGATGTTCTCGCGCAGGGTGTCGGCATCCATGCCGCCCGCGCCGATGATGCCCAGCGCTCCCGCGTTGGAGCAGGCGGCGGCAAACTCGCCGGTGGCGATGTTGGCCATGCCGCCCTGGATGATGGGATATCTGGTCCCTAAAATTTCATTTAAAAGTTTCATAAAGTTTTCCTGCGAAAGGCTTCCCCCTCGGGGGAAGCCTTTATTTCTTATACTCCACGATCATGCCGCCCCAGGTCAGGCCGCCGCCAAAGCCGATGCAGGCGATCGTCTGCCCCGGCTGCAGCTGCCCGGTCTCGGCCAGCTCGTTCAGGGCTACCGGGATGCTGGCGGCGCTGGTGTTGCCGTGGCGGTCCATGTTCTTGTAGAATTTGGCCGGGTCGGCGTGCAGAGCCCGCACACAGTGGTCGATGATGCGGCTGTTGGCCTGATGACAGACCACCCAGTCTACCTCGTCCAGCGTCTTGCCGGTCTCGTCCAGCACCGTGTGCAGGCAGCGGGGCAGGGCATCCACCGCAAAGCGGAACACTGCTTTGCCGTCCATGGTGATGGGGGCGGAACCGTTCCGGTCCGGACCACCGGCGTGCAGGACGTCGCTGCCCCGGGCCCCCAGCGTGAGGGCAAAGGGGGTGTCGGCCAGCCGGAAGATGGCCGCCCCGGCGCCGTCCCCGAAGAGGACGCAGGTGGAGCGGTCGGCGGGGTCCATCAGGCGGGAAAGGGCTTCGCACCCGATGACCAGGGCGTACTGCCCGCCCAGCGTGGCCAGCAGGCCCCGCGCTACGGCGGTGCCGTACAGAAAGCCGGAACAGGCCGCGTTGACGTCCAACGCGGGCCGGTTCTCCGGCAGGCCCAGCGCCGCCTGTACCTGACAGGCCACACTGGGAGTGGCGTCCGGGGCCGACAGGGTGGCGCACACGCAGCAGGCGATGTCTGCCGGGGCAAGGCCGCTGCGCTGCAGCGCCTGTTTTGCGGCGGCAATGGCCAGCGTGGCGGCGGATTCGTCCGCGGTGCACCAGTGCCGGGTGCGGATGCCGGTGCGGGAGGTAATCCACGCGTCACTGGTGTCCACGGTGCGGCTGAGCTCTTCGTTCGTGACCGTCCGGCCGGGCAGCGCCCCGCCGGTGGCTATCAGCTGGAAGCCCTTCATGCGTTCCTCATTTCTCCGATCTGGCGGTATTTCTTGTAGCGCTGGTCGGCAAGGGCCCGGCCGTTCATGCGGCACAGCTCTTTCAGGTGTGCCCGCAGGGCGGCGTCCAGATGCTCGAACAGAGCTGCGTGCCCGCGCTGGGCACCGCCCACCGGCTCCGGGATCACTTCCTCCACGATGCCGTCCTGGTACAGGTCCTGTGCGGTCAGCTTCATCATCTCGCAGGCTTCGCCGCTGCGGGAGGCGTCCTTCCACAGGATGCTGGCAAAGCCCTCGGGGCTCAGCACCGAATAGACGGCGTTTTCCAGCATGAGGATGTGGTTTGCCACACCCAGCGCCAGCGCACCGCCGGAGGAACCCTCGCCGGTGACGACGGCGATGACCGGCACGGTCAGGCCGCTCATCTCCATCAGGTTGCGGGCGATGGCCTCGCCCTGGCCGCGCTCCTCGGCGTCCTTGCCGGGGTAAGCGCCCGGCGTGTCGATGAAAGTGATAATGGGCCGACCGAACTTCTCGGCCTGCTTCATCAGGCGCAGGGCCTTGCGGTAGCCCTCCGGCCCCGGCATGCCGAAGTTGCAGGCAAGGTTCTCCTCCAGCGAGGAGCCCTTGCGGTGACCGATGACGGTCACCGGCATGCCGTGGAAGCGGGCCACACCGCCCAGAATGGCGGGGTCCTCCTTGCACTGGCGGTCGCCCCGCTGCTCAAAGAAGTCGGTGAACAGGGCGGAGATGGTCTCGTCAATGTGGGGGCGGTCCGGGTGCCGGGCCAGAAAGACCCGGTCCTCGGCGGTCAGCGGGCCGCAGGCACGCAGGATCTCGTCCTCCTCTACGGCAAGCTCTGCCAGCTCGGCGGCGTGGGCCGTGATGGCGTCCATGTCGTCGCCGCTGCCCTTCAGGGCGGTGATCTGTGCATCCAGCGGAGCCAGCTGCTCCAGAATTTCCTTGATCATTCGTGTTTTCCTCCCACATGAAGCTGCAGCACCCGGATCAGGGTGTCGCGCAGCTGGTCGCGGGGCACCACCTGATCCACAAAGCCGTGCTCCAACTGGAACTCGCTGCGCTGGAACCCGGCGGGCAGCTTTTCGCCGATGGTCTGCTCAATGACGCGGGGCCCGGCAAAGCCGATCAGCGCCCCCGGCTCGGCCAGCATGATGTCGCCCAGGCTTGCAAAGCTGGCGGTCACGCCGCCGGTGGTGGGGTGGGTGAGCACGCTGACGTACAGCCCGCCTCTGGCGGAAAAGCGCTGGATGGCGGCGCTGGTCTTGGCCATCTGCATCAGGCTGAAAATGCCCTCCTGCATGCGGGCACCGCCGCTGGCCGAGAAGATGACCAGCGGCAGGCGTTTGGCCGCGGCGTACTCCACCGCGCGGGTGATCTTTTCGCCCACGGCGGTGCTCATGCTGCCCATGAAAAACCGGCTGTCCAGCACGGCAGCCACACAGGCCACCCCGCCGATGCGGCCGGTCGCCGTGACGGCGGCTTCGCGCAGGCCGGTCTTGTTCTGGGCGGCGGTCAGCTTTTCCGGGTAGCCGGGGAACCGGAGCACATCCTGCGGAGGCAGGTCGGCGTCCAGCTCCCGGAAGCTGCCGTGGTCCAGCACCAGACTGAGCCGGTAGTAGCCGCCGATGGGCATGTGATAGCCGCAGTTGGGGCAGACGTAAAGGCTGCGGGTCCAGATGGTGCGGGTGGCGCGGCGGCCGCACTGTTTGCACTCCACGAACTGGGGTTCATGCCAGACGGCCCCGGCATCCCGCCGGGCTTTCAGCTGGAACGTGCGTTCCCGCATCCGGCCGGGGAACAGGTCTCGGATCTCGTTCATGGTGTTCTGCCTCAGACGTGTGCGGTGATGTAGTTGTAGATGTCGCCCACGGTCTTGAGCTTTGCCAGCTCCTCGTCGGGCACGGACACGCCGCAGGCATCCTCCAGGGCCATGTTCAGCTCCACGGCATCCAGGCTGTCGGCCTCCAGATCCTCGGTCAGGCTGGCCTCCATGGTCACCTTGTCCTCGT
>OOCE01000064.1_pt1 | contig 34095 bp, 30 predicted proteins | sample 1671421 | NCBI WGS metagenome assembly OOCE01 (sample SAMN06348155, study PRJEB24527) | human gut metagenome | biome: human gut; feature: ankylosing spondylitis patient; material: feces | host: Homo sapiens | place: China | collected 2015-10 | reverse complement strand
TGCCCTACCACTGGGCTCTGGACGGCATCTCCAACACCCAGACCATCAACCCCGAGGCTCTGGGCCACAGCGAGGAGGAGCGCAAGGAGAACCTGGTGCAGGTGCTGGACGGCTACTTCGATCAGGGTGCACACCACCTGAACGTGAACGTATTCGGCAAGGAGAAGCTGCTGGATGCCATGGAGCACCCCGAAAAGGAAGAATACGCCAACTTCACCATCCGCGTCTCCGGCTATGCGGTCAAGTTCATCGACCTGACCCGCGAGCAGCAGATGGACGTGATCTCCCGCACCTGCCATGCCGCACTGTGATCCCGTCGGTCTCGTCCACTCGCTGGAAAGCTTCGGCTCGGTGGACGGGCCGGGTGTCCGGTTCGTTGTCTTTCTGCAGGGCTGTGCCCTGCGCTGCAAATACTGCCACAACCCCGAAACGTGGAGCGCTGAGGGCGGCACGGAATGGTCTCCGGAGAAGCTGTTCCAGCACGTCTGGCGCTACCGCAATTACTGGGGCAAGAAGGGCGGCATCACCGTCAGCGGCGGCGAGCCGCTGCGGCAGATGGACTTCTTGATAAAATTCTTCCAGCTGGCGCGCGCCAAGGGGGTACACACCGCGCTGGACACGGCCGGTCAGCCGTTCCAGCCCGATGACCCCGCCTACCTGGCCGCCTTTGATACCCTGATGGCTTCCACCAGTCTGGTGATCCTGGATCTCAAGGAGATCGACCCGGAGAAGCACCGTCAGCTTACCGGCAGGGACAATGCCAACATCTTAGCCATGGCACGGCATATCTCCGATCTGGGCGTTCCGCTCTGGATCCGGCATGTGCTGGTGCCCGGCCTCACCGATGACGAGGAGGGCCTGCGCAGGACCGCAGATTTCATCCTCAGCCTGAAAACGGTGCAGCGGGTGGAGGTGCTCCCCTACCACACGCTGGGGCTGTTCAAGTGGCAGAAGCTGGGCATCTCCTATCCCCTGCCCGATGCTGTTCCCCCCACGGCGGAACAGGTCCGCCGGGCGGAGGAACTGCTGGAAGTGGCTAAGTACCCCGGCTGAACTGCACCGGCAGGGTGGACTGGGAAAGCTTCATCCTGACTTAAACAAAAAAACGACCCTCTCTATCACGCTGACGTATGCCCGCTCCCTTTTTGGGGAGGTGGCACTGCGAAGCAATGATAGAGAGGGTCGTTTATTTTTCTTCACTTCCGGCGTGATACACCTGCAGATACACCCTTTTGCGCTCGGCATCCGTGTTCTCTGCCAGCTGCTGGCAGAAACGCTCATCCTCGAACAGGGCGACCACATTGGGCGCATAACGGGTGCCGCTCTGGGCCCGCAGCTCTTCCAGCAGAGCGCGGAAGGGCTTGGCAAGGTTGTAGCACCGGCCGATATTATCGGTGGCGGCATCCAGCGAGTCTGCCACGCTCAGCGCATCCACGATCCCCTTGATCTCCGGCGGGCAGGAGGGTACATCATTGGGATATCCGCCCTTGCCGTTGTAATAGCAGTGGTGATAGAGCGCCGCCGGGGCCAGCGTTCTTCCGCAGCCCATTCTATTCAGAATGGCAGCGCCGGTCCTTGGGTGGCTCTGGATGCAGAAAAACTCCTCATCCAGCAGGCGGCGGGCGTTGTTGTCGATGTACATCAGAACGGCGCACTTGCCAAGGTCGTGGTACAGGCCGCACTCATAGGCCGTCTGGCAGAGCTCTTCCCGCCGGGCCTGCACTTCGGCCGCGCTCCTGCAGCCCAGCAGGCCCACCAGTGTTTCGGGCCTTGTCTCCATCTGCCGCTGCAGCAGGGCACGGGTCAGCTCTGCCACCATCAGCGAGTGGACATAGGTCGGCTTGTGCCCGGCCAGGATACTGCCCAGCATCCGGCGGTTCGCCGTTTCATCTGAGCTGGAACTGATCTTGCTCAACTCCCAGGCGGCAGAGCTTACCACACGGGGATACTGGCTGGCCGGCATCTGTTCCAGATACTGATACGCAGAACGGCGTACCTGCTCCACGGTTGCACGATACCTCTGTGCTCCCGCCTCGTCCAGACGTTCTGCATAGACCGAAAGATAGGCCGCCAGAACCAGCTTCCGGTTGATGGCCTCGGCAGAATAATCATCCTGCGCCACGCTTCCCGCCGATTCCAGAAGGATCTTGACCACGTCTTCCAGGCTGCCCACCCCGGCATGGTAGCGGGCAGCGGCGTAAAAATAGGGCACCCGCCAGTTCTGCAGGCGTGCATCCGGGCCCTTGTGTTTCTTCTTGTGCGTCCAGATGTATTCCGCCGATTCCAGCACCTGCCGCGCCACCTCGGGATCCTCCTCCTGCCGCAGGTGGGTCAGCAGGGTCATGCGATCCATGTGCATGGAATAGATGTAGCTTTCCCAGGGGAACTCCGGGTCCAGTGCATGGTAATGCGCAGACTGGATGATCTCCATTGCGCGGCGGAACCGCTCCAGATACCGGCGGCTTTCCTCGTGGGTGCCGCGGGACATCCCCAGCCGGGTGTTGCCCACACAGCGGATGAGATACTGCCGGGTATTCCTGTCCAGCTGTTCATACCGTGACATGGATTCAGCAGCTTCCGTAAAATAGACCTGGATCGCATCGCCCAACAGGTTGATGCCAGTTCCCTCATCCCGGACGTTCATATAATGCAGGGTGATGCCTGTGTAGTACAGCTCCCTGACGATCATGGGCACGTCTTCCCGGCTGCGGGCCGCTGCCAGCAGCAGCTGATGCACCTTGAACGCCACGCCCATATCCTCGCTGTTCGCGTAGTTGAACAGCCTGCCCGCAAAGGCACTCAGTCCCTGGATATCCGTTTCGGTCAGGGAGGCAGGGTCGCGGTCGTAGACAAACTGCGCCAGCAGTGCCTCATTCTGCCGCATCAGGGCATTGCATCTCAGCGCGTTGGTCTGGATCTCTTCCAGCACGGCAGCGGGAGCCTTGCCCTCCGGAAAGCTGGGCCGGGAGATCGAGCGCACAACGCGCAGATCCCGAATATACTGTTCAAAGGCCTCTGCCTGCGTGCACTCCATCTTATCAGCCCCTTTTGTCGAAGTCTGTCGTTCGATTTGAAACTATAATTCAGTATACGGCATTTTTCGGCAAAAATCAACTGATTTTCGCAGATTTTTTAGCCCCCCCCCGAATATTTTATGCATTCATACGTTACTTTTTGTATAAAATGCACTTCCACCGGGGGATCGGGTGCGTCCGGTTTATGAAATTGCTTCCGGCAGCTGCATCCATTTGCCCTTCCAAGCGTAGAGCACCATCAACACTGCACCCACAGCCCAGGACACCGGGTAGACCAGCAGCACACCCTCAATGCCCGCAAACAGGGGCAGGGCAAACTGGATCCAGGCGATGCGGAACAGGCACAGGGAGATCAGCAGCACCACCATGGGCGGCACGCTCTTCCCGGTGCCGCGCACCGTACCGGCAAGGCCCTGCAGGATGCCCAGCATCCAGTAGAAGGGGCAGAAATAGAGCATACAGATCTTGCCGTAGGCAATGACCGTTTCATCGCCGGTGAACAGGTGCATGATGGGGTCCTGGAAGGCGAGCAGCAGGATGCCGGTCAGGATGGTGTAAACGATGCACATGCCCAGGGTGACAAAGGTGCCCTTTTTGACACGGTCGATCTTGCCCGCACCAAAGTTCTGGCCCACAAAGGTGGTGGCCGCCATGCCGAAGCTCAGCACAGGCAGAATGTTGAAGCCATCCACCTTCATATAGGCGGCAAAGCCTGCCATGGCAGCGGCACCATAGCCGTTGACGCTGACCTGCACCAGCACATTGGAAAGGGAGATGACCATGTTCTGGATACCGGTGGGCAGGCCCACCTTGATGATGCGGACCGCCATCTTTTTGTGCACGCGCACTTCCTTTGCCGTCACGCGGTAATCGTCCTCCACCCGCATCAGAAAACGCAGGGAGAGCACACAGGACACCAGCTGGCTGATATCGGTGGCAATGGCCGCACCGGCCACGCCCATCTTGCATCCGGCGATCAGAACAAGGTCGAGGACGATGTTGGTGATGGAGGCAACGCCCAGGTAAAGCAGGCTCCGCTTGGAGTTGCCGGCGGCGTTCAGGATACCGGCCGCCATGTTATACACCACGCTGAACAGCACGCCGCCAAAATAGAGCCGTATATAGAGCACCGCATCCTCCAGCACCTCTGCGGGGGTGTTCATGGCGGTGAGCAGGGCCCGGCTGACGGCAATGCCGCACACGGTCAGGATCGCACCCAGAATGGCCGAAAGGGCCAGCGAGGTGTGAACTGCAGTGTGCGCACCCTCCCTGTCCTTGGCTCCCAGAAACTGGGACACCACGACACCGGCACCCACGGCAATGCCCTGGCTGAACCCGATGAGCAGGAAGATGGGCGAGCCGCTGGAGCCGACGGCTGCCAGCGCGTTGCTGCCCACAAAGTTGCCCACGATGATGGAATCGGCGGTGTTGTACAGCTGCTGCAGCATGTTGCCCAGGATCAGCGGCACCGAGAAGAGCAGGATGCTCTTCCAGATGCTGCCCTCTGTCATCAGCCGTGATTTTTTCTTTTCTTCTAAAATCGTCTGTGCCATAATGCTTCCTTTTTCACGCAAAGCTTCCACTCATATATCAATCGTCATACAGATAAACGATACCTTGTTTCTGCCAAAAAGTCAAGCAAAAGCGTAAAAAGGGGCGTTTTCACCGGTTCCGCCCTATTTCCACCCTCTTGCCGCAGGGTCCTGCATCTCGGCGGCAGAGTAGACCAGGGCGTTGCAGACTGCAGCGGCCACGGTGCTGCCGCCCTTGCGGCCCATGGCCGCGATGGCAGGCACGCCGTGGGCTGCACAGGCGGCAAACAGCGCTTCCTTGCTTTCCACCACATTCACAAACCCCACCGGCACGGCGATGACCAGGGCAGGCCGCAGCCCGGCCTCGATCTCTTCCGCAATGGTCAGCAGGGCGGTGGGGGCATTGCCCACCGCAAGAATGGCCCCGGGGTGCTCCTGCGCCGCGCGGTGCATGGAGGCCACTGCCCGGGTGGTTCCGGTCTCGGCTGCGATCCGCGCCACCTCAGGGTCCGCCATATAGCAGAGGGCACTGCCGCCCAGCCGGGCAAGGGCAGGCTTGGAAATGCCCGAAAGTGCCATGTTGGTGTCGGTAATGATAGGGGTCCCGGCCCGCAGGGCGGCCACACCTGCTGCCACAGCCCCCGGCGTGAAGCGCAGATTTTTCGCATAGTCAAAGTCGGCGGTGGTGTGGATGACCCGCTTGACCACAGCGGCAGTCTCGGGCGGCGGGGTCAAGCCCTGCGCTTCCAGCTCTGCCGTGATGATGGAAAGACTTGTCCGCTCAATGTCGGCGGGCAGATGATGTTGTGGGATCATTGTGCATTCCTCCGCGGGTTCTCCAACCCCATGGCCGCGTAAACGGCATCCAGATCCAGCGCGCCGCGCACGCCATCGGCCAGCAGGTCAAACTGCTGCTGGCGGTACTGCTCCATCGGGATGAGGGCGGCACTGTCCGGCGCAATGCCCTTGCGCCGGCAGAGCAGGGCCACCAGCTTCTCAGTGAGTTCACCGGTATCAAACAGGCCGTGCAGGTAGGTGCCGAACACATTGTCCTGCACGCAGCCCTCGGGTGTGCCGTCTGCCAGTGTGCAGAATGGCACACCCTGCACCTCGGTGCGGCCGGTGTGGATCTGGTATCCGGTCAGGGCCGCACCCGCAAAGGGGGCGGCGGTCACGGCGGCAGTGTCCTGGGTGCGGTGCTTCTGACCGGTAAACACCGTGCGGGTGGGCAGCAGCCCCAGCCCCCGCACAGTCTGCGCCGTACCGCTCTCCGTGCCCTCAGGGTCGGCCAGCGTCTCGCCCAGCATCTGATACCCGCCGCAGACCCCCAGCACCGGCGTGCCGTTGGCCGCCAGCTTCAACAGGGCTGCTTCCAGCCCGGACTGCCGCAGCCAGAGCAGGTCATCCACCGTGTTCTTGGTGCCGGGCAGGATGATGAGATCCGGTGTGCCCAGCTGGCGGGTATTCTGCACATACCGCACACCCAGCAGCGGGTGCTGCTCCAGCGGCATAAAATCGGTAAAGTTGGAGATGTGCGGCAGACGGAGGATGGCCGTATCCAGCGGGTGGACCGTTTTGCCCGCATCCAGCCGGGTGGAAAGGGAATCCTCGTCCTCAATGTCCACCTTCAGGTAGGGCACGACCCCCAGCACCGGCAGCTGCGTTTTTTCTTCCAGCATCGCAAGGCCGGGGCGCAGGATCTCCACATCGCCGCGGAATTTATTGATGAGCAGCCCCTTGATGCGGGCGCGCTCCTCCGGCTCCAGCAGCGCCACCGTGCCGTACAGCTGGGCGAACACACCGCCCCGGTCGATGTCTCCCGCCAGCAGAACGGGGGCATCCACCAGCCGGGCAAGGCCCATGTTGACGATATCATCTGCCTTCAGGTTGATCTCCGCCGGGCTTCCGGCCCCCTCGATGACGATGATGTCCACGGTTTCGGCCAGACTGTTGTAGGCCGAGAGGATCTCCGGGATGAGCGCTCTTTTCATTTTGAAGTAGGCGGCGGCGGACATCTGGCCCCGCACCTCGCCGTTCACGATGACCTGACTGCCCACGTCACTGCTGGGCTTGAGCAGGATGGGGTTCATCCGCACATCCGGCTCGATGCCTGCGGCCTGCGCCTGCACCACCTGTGCCCGGCCCATTTCCAGCCCATCCCGGGTGACAAAGCTGTTCAGCGCCATGTTCTGACTTTTGAAGGGAGCCACGCGGTAACCGTCCTGCGCAAAAATGCGGCAGAGGGCGGCGCACAGCAGGCTTTTGCCTGCACCGCTCATGGTTCCCTGCACCATGATGCACTTTGCCTTGCTCATTCCAGCACCTCCGCAAGAAGTTTCAAAAGCTGTTCGTTTTCAGGCCCGGTGCGCACAGCGGTGCGGTACCAGCCGGGGCCCAGCCCGGGGTAGTTCGCACAGCTGCGCAGCACAGCGCCCCTTTGCCGCAGGGCTTCTCCCAGCGTCTCCGGGGCCTGAAACAGCAGGTAATTTGCCCTGCCGTCCAGCACCCGCAGGCCCAGCGCCCGCAGCCCGGCCGTCAGGCGGGGCCGCTGTTCGGCAATGAGGGCCCGGACCTTTTCCACATACGCAGTCTCCTCCAGCGCGGCAAGGCCCGCCGCCTGCGCCAGACTGGACACACCCCAGGGCTGACCGCAGGCCTGCATCTGTTCCAGCAGCGCTGTGTCGGCACTCAGGGCATAGCCCAGCCGTACGCCCGCCATGCCGTAGAGCTTGGTGAAGGCTTTCAGGATGACCAGATCTCCCTCCCCCAGCAGGCCTTTTGCCGTGTGCAGGGCATGGTCGGGCAGGAAATCAAGGAAGCATTCGTCCACCACCAGCAGGGTGCCGCACGCCGCGCAGCGGTGGAGGATCTGTTCCACCAGCGGCAGGGCCGTCAGCTGGCCGGTGGGGTTGTTGGGCTGGCAGAGGAACACCATGTCCACCCCCGGGCGGATGGCCGCACAGAACGCATCCGTGACCGCAAAGTCCTCCTGCTCCCGCAAAAAGAAGCGTCCTACCGTGCAGCCGATGCTTTCCAATGCAGTGGCATACTCCGCAAAGGTGGGGGCGGTGACCAGCGCCCGGCGGGGCTTTTGGGCCCAGACCAGCCGGAAGATAAGGTCTGCCGCCCCATTGCCGCAGAGGATCTGCTCCGCCGGCATGCCCTCATGGAGCGCCAGCCTTGCCTGCAGCTCCCGGCACAGGGGGTCGGGGTAGCGGTCGGCCGTGGGCAATGCCGCCGTGATGGCCCGGGCCACCCCTTCCGGCAGGCCCAGCGGGCTGACGTTGGCCGAAAAATCCAGCGCGTCCCGCCCGAACTCGGCCCGATAACCGGCCCAATCGCCGCCATGTACTAGTTGCATGTTCGTTCTCCTTTTCCTGGATGGTTCTGGATCCCAGCTCTTGGCTCCTCCCTTTGGGGGAGCTGTCATGCAAGGCATGACTGAGAGGGCGAGATCGTTACAAAATAGCCCGTATTGCCACGCCCCACGCCAGTGCAAAGGCGCTTGCCACGTACATCATCCGGTTGGCACGCAGGATATCCTCCGGTTCAATGGGACGCAGCGGATCGCCGATGGTGGGCTTGGCGTAGTATTCGCCAAAGTAATAGGCGGGCCCAGCCAGCTGCACCCCCAGCGCACCGGCGCAGGCGCTCTCGGTCTGGGCGCTGTTGGGGCTGGCGTGGTTCCGGCGGTCCCTCCGCCAGATCTTCCACGCCCCTTTTGCGTCATTGTGCGTAAAGGCCGCGGCAGCCATCCACAGCAGGGCGGCAAGGCGGCTGGGAAGGTAATTTGCCGCATCGTCCAGCTTGGCCGGGATGCGGCCAAAGTAGAGGTATTTTTCGTTTTTGTAGCCCAGCATACTGTCCATCGTGTTGATGGCCTTGTAGGTCAGGGCCAGCGGTGCCCCGCCGATGAGCATATAGAGCAGGGGTGCGATCACGCCGTCGCTGGCGTTTTCGGCCACCGTCTCCACAGCGGCTCTGGTCACCCCTTCCAGCGTCAGATCCTGGGTGTCCCGCCCCACGATGCGGCTGACCGCCCTGCGGGCGGCAGGCAGGTCGGGCTTGACCAGCTCCCGGTAAACATTGGTGCTCTCCTGCGCCAGCCCCTTTGCGGCCAGTGCCTGCCCGCACCAGAACATCTGGACGGCCAGCCCCAGCCACGGGCTGATGCGGGCAGCTCCCAGGCAGACCAGGCTCGTCAGCAGAAAAGTGCCCACCGGCAGGCAGAACGCCACAATGGCACCGCCCAGCAGTTCCCCCTGAGGCGTTTTTGGCAGGCGGGCCCGCAGGCGCTTTTCCAGCGCCGAGATGGCCTTGCCCATGTACACCACCGGGTGGGGCAGCCAGGCCGGGTCGCCGAAGAGGCAGTCCAGCACAAAACCGCCGAGTACTGCGTATTCGATCATCGGGCATCCTCCTTTGTGTACTGCACAGTTTTCAGCAGGTGCAGCACCCGCTGCTCCGCCCAATCTCCTGCATCCAGAACGTAACCGCCCGCGTTGGGGGCGCACCAATGGTAATAATCCGCATGGGGCAAGGCGTAGCGCTCCATGGTAGCCATCTGGGTGCCACCGTGGGCCAGAATGACCAGTGTCTCTTCCCCATCGGCAAGGGCCTTGTCCACCAGTGCGGCAAAGGCCCTGCACACCCGCTCCGAAAAAACAGCCTTGGTCTCGCCGTCCGGGCAGGGGCTTTCGCAGTTGGCGTTCACCCAGGCCAGATAATCCGGGTCGTGCTCCATCTCAATGAAATTGCGGCCCTCAAAGCTGCCGAAGCACATCTCCTGCAGGTCTTTCACCTCCACGAGCCTTGCACCCGGGAAGAGCACCTCAGCGGTCTGCCGGGTGCGGCAGAGCGGGGTGATATAGACCGTTTCCGGCCGGAGATCCGCCTGCCGCAGCTGGGCGCGGCCCGCGGGGCACAGGGGGATATCCCGCTGGCCCTGATAGCGCTTTTCGGCGTTGTAGGCCGTCAGGCCGTGGCGCAGAAGATAGATCAGCATGGGGGCAGTTCTCCTTTCAATACTGTGGGGATGCCGCAGAACATCTGCACCACGCACCCGGCCCGGGCCGCCAGCAGGCAGGCCAGCCGCCCGGCGGCTTCCCGGGCGGCCCGCTCCCCTGCGTCCATGGGCACCACGCCGCCGCCCACCTCGGTGGCCATCACGATATCATAAGCGGAGAGCTCCTCCGCAAGCTTTTCCAGATCCTCGGCCTCTGCGGCCAGGGCCTGCACCTCCGCAATGCGGGTGCCGGGCAGGCGCTGGGCAAAGGTGCGCTTGCCGCTGTACAGCGGCCCGGTGATAAAGATCATAACAGTCCTCCCCACTGGCAGGCACACAGCGCCGCCAGCATCCACAGCTCGGCTTTCTGCAAAAACCACCCGGCCAGATCGCCGGTGATGCCGCCAAACTGCTTGTCCGAAATAACATAGTAGCGTGCAAACACCAGCAACGCCGCCAGCACCAGCGCCCAGCCGCCCAGTGCCAGCAGGGCGGCGCTGAGCAGAGCGGCCAGCGCCATCAGCACCCGGCGGACAGTAGTTCGATCCGCCGCCGTGGCAAAGGTGTGGGCAAGGCCTGTGTTCTTTGCCATCGGGAACGATGCCACGGCCAGGCCCGAAAGGGCCCGTTCCAGCACAAGGGCCAGTGTCCAGCACAGGCCCACCCGGGGCGTGAAGTCCACGCAGGCGCAAAGGGCAAGGTAGGCCGCAAAATAACTGCACAGCCGGATCACCGCAAAGGCACCGCAGTGGGGGTCTTTGAGGATCTCCAGCTTCTTTTCCCGGTCGCCATAGCTGGAAAGGGCATCGCAGGTGTCAGCATAGCCATCCAGATGGATGCCGCCCGTGACCCAGACCGGGATCAGGCAGAACCCTGCCGCCTTTGCGGGCATCGGCAGGGGCAGAGCGCCGCACAGGCACCACAGCCCGCCAATGACCACCCCGATGAGCGGGAAGGCACACATGGCATACCGCATGTTTTTCTGGTTCCACGCGAACTGCGGCACCGGCAGGGCCGAAAACATGGCAAAGGCCACTGCAATGGTCTGCAATCCAATCATTTTTCCACTCCTTTATAATAGACCGGGATGCCGCACACCACCCGCACCACATGGTCGGCCCGGGCGGCAAGGGCATTGTTCACCTGCGCCAGCGCTTTCAGGTAGCGCCCGGTGTCGCCTGCATAGTCTGCACCGCCGCTGAACACCTCGTTGGAGACCACGATGAGGTGCGCGCATTGTCCGGCCAATTGGTCCAGTCCTTCCAAAATGGCCGAAGCCGCATTTTCTCCCGCCCCGGCGGGGTCGTAGAGCTCGTTGGCGGTCAGGTTGCCCAGATCCTCCAACAGCGCGGTTCCCCGGGCAGGCAGATGGATGTTCTCCAGATGCAGGGGGCACTCCACGGTCTCAAACTGCTTTGCCGCCCGCATCTTCCGGTGCTTTTCCACCCGGGCGGCACACTCCGCATCCCACACCTGCATGGTGGCGATGTAATAGCGCGGAAGCGCGGTTTTCAGCACCAGGCCCTCGGCATACCCGCTCTTGCCGCTGGCGGCACCGCCCAATACCAGCGTCAGCATTGGGGGGTGTACGGCGTGATGCCGCCCTCCGTGAAGGAATAGCAATCGCGGTAAACGGCCAGTGCCATATCCCACAGCGGGATGCTTGCCACCGCTCCGGTGCCCTCGCCGAGATGGAGCCCGGCGGTGAGCAGGGGCGCTTTGCCCAGCGCTTCCAGCACCAGCCTTGCTGCCGGTTCGGTGGAGCAGTGGCTGGCAAACACGGCCTTTTCTGCGGCGGGGCAGAGCCGCACCGCGCACAGAGCCGCCACCCCGCTGATGAAGCCATCCATCAGCACGGGCAGGCCTTCCAGCGCGCCGCCCAGAAAAACACCGCACAGCCCGGCGATGTCGAACCCGCCCAGCTTGGAAAGCACGTCCAGAGGGTCAGCGGCATCGGGCCGATTCCGCGCAATGCCCTGCCGGATGACATCCAGCTTGCGGGCAAGCCCCGCGTCGGAAAGGCCCGCGCCCCGGCCTGTCATCCGCTCCACGGGCTGACCCAGCAGAACAGCGGCCACGGCGCTGGAGGTGGTGGTGTTGCCAATGCCCATCTCCCCCGTGGCCAGCAGCTGCACCCCCGCCGCCTTCTGCGCCCGGACAAGCCCGATGCCCGCCGCAATGGCATCCACCGCCTGCTGGCGGGTCATGGCAGGGCCGGTGGTGAAATCCGCCGTCCCGGCGGCAATGCGGCAGTTCTGCACTCCGGGCACCGGCTCCCCGGCCATGCCAAGGTCCACAGGCACCACTTCACAGCGGGCCGTTTTTGCCATCTGGCAGACACTGGTGCGCCGGGCGGCAAGGTTCTCGGCCACGGCCCTGGTCACGCTCTGGTCCGTCTGGCTCACGCCCTGCGCCACCACGCCGTTGTCGGCGCAGAGCACCAGCACGGCCCGGCGGGAAAACGCCAGCTCTGCCGTGCCGGTCAGGGCGGCGGCATCCTCCAGCATGGTCTCCAGCCTGCCCAGCCCGCCCAGCGGCTTTGCCAGGCTGGTCCAGTGGGCGTGGGCGGCGGTGCGGGCGGTCTCGTCCGGCCGGGTGATCCTGGAAAGAAGCTGTTTCAGTTCAAGCTCTGTCATTGATCCTGTTCCTCTTGATGATAGTGTGCGGCGGCATCCACGAACCGCCGGGGCAGGGCCGTGCCCGCCCAATACAAATGCGGGAAGCCCGCATAGAAATGCTCATTTGCAAAGCCGCAGTCCCACTGCTTCCCGTTGGGCTTTGCGGCGGTAAAGCCGGTGCCGTTGTCTGTGGAATCCCAGTGGTGGAACTCGTGCACGGGCAGACGCTCCCCGGCGCGGAACAGCATACTGTCGGCGTGGGCAGTCAATGCCGCGTATCCAAACCGCACCAGCCGCCCCACCCGGAAGCCCTGCCCCGGCAGAACGCCTGCCATGGGCCAGCGTTCCCCGTTGGCATCCTCCAGGCTCTGGCCCAGATAGAGAAAGCCCCCGCACTCGGCCACCGTGGGCAGACCGCGCTCCACAGCCCGGCGCACAGAGGCCAGCATGGAGCGGTTCGCGCTCAACTGCCCGGCATACAGCTCCGGGTAGCCGCCGGGCAGGTAGAGCCCGCTGATCTGCTCCGGCAGGGCGGAGTCCTGCAGGGGGCTGAACCAGCAGAGCTCCGCCCCCGCCCGCTCCAGTGCTTCCAGCGTTTCGGCGTAGGTGAAGCAAAACGCCGCATCCCTTGCAACGGCAATGGGAACGCGGGGGCGCTGTTCCTCTGCCCCCTGGGGCGGCAGCTCTCCCGCAGGGGGGAGCCGATCTGTGTGCACCAAAGGCGCTGCGCCTTCGGTCAGGGCAAAAAGCTTCTCCCAATCCATCACCAGCGCATCGGCCATCCGGCTGATCTTCTGCTGCAGGTCCGCGATCTCCCCGGCAGTTTTCAGGCCTAAGTGGCGGCTCTCAAGGGCGGCATCCGGCAGGTGGGGCAGATAGCCCAGCACCGGCAGGCCGGTCTCCCGTTCCAGCATAGGAGCCAGCAGAGCATACAAATGGGCGGCGCAGTCATTGAGCAGGATGCCCGCCAGATGGCTGGGGGTGCGGAACTGCTTCAGCCCGTTGATCTGGGCCGCCAGTGTCAGGCTGGCCCCTCTGGGCTGGACCACCAGCAGCACCGGCAGGCCCAGCGTATCGGCCAGATGCCAGGCACTGGCGGTATCACTCACGCCGCCCAGTCCATCGTAAAAGCCCATGGCACCCTCGCACACGGCTGCCCCGTGCCCGGCGGCGGCCTGCGCATAGAGCGCGCGCACCGTCTCCGGTGCGGAGAAAAAAAGGTCGAGGTTGTGGCTCTCCACCCCCAGCACGGCCCGGTGAAACATGGGGTCGATATAGTCCGGCCCGCTCTTGAAGGAGCAGGGGTCCTGCCCCCGCCGCTTGAGCGCCGCCAGCAGAGCGCAGGTCAGTGTGGTTTTGCCGCTGCCGGAACAGGGCGCGGCCACAAGAAATTGGATCATTTGCGTTCTCCTGTGATAAGGAAGATGGGGTTATTGGCCATCAGCAGGTGGAGCCTGCCCGCAGGCCGGGTGCGGCTGACCGCGATCTGCGTCACCTCCGCAGCAAGGCCGTGGGCAGTCAGTGCGGCCACGGCGGCGCTCAGCGTTTCCAGCGCAATGGCAGAGATGCAGATGCGGGCGTTCGGATTCCGGGCAAGCACCGTGTCCACCACATCCTCCATGCCCCCCTTGGTCCCGCCGATGAACACGGCATCCGGGGCGGGCAGGTCAGCCAGCGCGGCGGGGGCGCGGCCCTCCACCAGTGTCAGGTTGCAGGCGTGGAACGTTTCCCGGTTCTGCCGGATGAGCCCGCAGGCCTCCGGGTCACACTCCACGGCATACACATGCCCCCGGGGTGCGGCCAGTGCCAGCTCCACGCTCACGCTGCCGGTGCCCGCCCCCACATCCCACAGGGTATCGGCAGGCTGCACGGCCAGCTTGGCCAGCGCCGCCGCCCGCACCTCCTGCTTGGTCATGGGCACCTCTCCCCTGTGGAAGGCTTCATCCGGGAAGCCGGGCACCCGCCGGGGCGGCTGAGGAAGATGTTCCACAAGCAGAACGCTCAGGCTTGCAAACTGCTTTTGCGCAAACTCCTGCGCCGTGCCGAACAGGATCTTCTCCTCTGCCCGGCCCAGCTCTTCCCCCACCAGCACATGAGCATCGCCCAGCCCGGCAGCAGCCAATCGGCCGCAGAGGGAGGCAGGCGTTTCTGCCCCGCCGGTCAGGAAAAACACAGGCTTTCCCCCGGCCGTCAGGCACTCGGCCACCGGGTCGCAGGCACAGCCGTGGGCCGAGACCAGCTTCCACTCCTGCCAGGAGCGGCCCACTGCAGCGGCCAGCAGCTGAACACTGGAAAGCCCCGGCAGCACCCGGCAGGAGATACCAAAGGCCCGCAGCATCGGCAGCAGCTGGGCCGCACCGGAGTAAAACCCGGTGTCGCCGCTGTACACAAGGGCAGCATCCACCTCTGGGTCAGCCGCCAGCGCGGCAAGGACATCCTCAGGCTGATACAGGGCCTTCCGGTGTTCCGTGCAGCCCTGCGGCAGCTGTTCCAGCAGGCGCTTTGCCCCCAGGATCAGTCCGGCGTTCTGCAGGGCGGCAAGGCCCTGCGCGGTCAGGCTTTCCGGCGTGCCCGACCCCATCCCGATGAGTGTGATCATTGCAGCATCTCCTTACAATGTGTCAGGATCTGTTCCGCCGTTTCGCCCTGCTCGGCCGGGCGGCGGATGACGATGAGCTGTGCCCCGGTGTCCTGCGCTGCCCGGGCTTTTTCTTCAAAGCCGCCCGCCGCGCCGCCATCTTTGGTAACGAGAAAGCGGATGGCAAACTGCTCCATCAGTGCCCGGTTCAGCGCATAGGAGAACGGCCCCTGCATGGCGATGATGTTCTTATGGGGGATATCTGCCCCCTCGCAGGCGGCAATGCCCTCCCGGGTGGGCAGGACACGGGGAAAAAGCCGTGCCGGTTCCAGCACAGCAAAGGCAGAAAGCTCCTTGGCCCCAGTGGCAAGCAGGACATTTCCCTGCGTCCGGGCCAGAAATCCCGCCGCATGGGCCGCAGAGGCAAACACCATGCTCCCGGCAGGCAGCGGGCTTTCGGGCCGGAGCAGGCGGCGGTACTCCGTGCCTGCTGTTTTGCAGGCTGCCCGGATGTTCCGGGTGGCCTCCACCGCATAGGGATGGGTCGCATCCACGCAGAGGTCAGCCCCCTGCAGCAGGGCGGTCATCTCCTCCGGGGTCAGCCGCCCGCAGTGGACGGTGATGCCGGACCTTTCGCCCTGTTCCTCGGCCCCCAGCGGGGTGGCCACGCTGACCAGTACCTCGGCTCCCAGTGCGGCCAGCTGCTTTGAAAACACACGGCCCTCGGTGGTGCCGCTGAATACCACGGCCCTCATGCGCGGTACCCCCGCGGCGTGACCATCCGCCCGCTCAGCTGGCGGGTCTGGGCGTTGCCGACAAACACGGTGGTGAACATATCCACCGGGGTGGTTTCCAGCGCAGCCAGCGTCAGAACGCGGCTTTCCTGCCCCTCCCGGCCAATGTTCCGCACAATGCCGCAGACCGTTCCGGGTGCTTTGCCGTTTGCCAGCAGGATGCGCACCGCCCGCGCCAGATAGTCCGGCCGCCCCTTGGAGGAGGGGTTGTACAGCGCGATGCAGAAATCCCCCATGGCTGCTGCCGCCAGCCGCCGCTCAATGACCTCCCACGGCGTAAGCCGGTCAGAGAGGGAGAGCACACAGAAATCGTGGGCCAGCGGGGCACCCAGCACTGCACCGCCGCTCAGGGCGGCGGTCAGGCCGGGCACCACCTCCACCGTCACGTCCGGGAAGTGCTCGGCCAGCTCCAGCAAAGGGCTTGCCATGCCGTAGACCCCGGCATCTCCCGAGCAGACCAGCGCCACCGCCCTGCCGCTCCGGGCCGTTTCCAGCGCCCAGCGGCAGCGATCGATCTCCCTGGTCATGCCGGTGGAATAATAGAGCTTGTCCGGGAAGTAAGGGCGCACCAGATCCAGATAGACCGTATAGCCGCACAGCACCTCGGCTTGCGTTAAGGCGCTCTGCGCCTGTGCGGTCAGAAACCGGGGATCCCCGGGCCCAAGCCCGACAACAAAAACAACATTAGGCATCCTGCCACCTCCAATCCGGGGCAAAGGGACGAAGCGCCAGCGCAAAGGTCACGCCGTTGCCCGCCTGTTTGGGAAGAATGATCGTGCCGCCTGCCGCCAGCACCGCCGCCCGCTCGCAGACATTGTCCACACCGGTCACGCTCCGGACAAAGGCCGAAGGTGTGAACTGCCCGGGGGCGTTCTGCAGCTGTGCGGCAGAATAGAACTGCACCGGCCACCCGTGGGCTCTGCAAAATTCCAGCAGGCCCGGCTCATGGGCTTTCAGGTCGATGCTGGCCGCTGCCGTGATGCACGCTGCCGCAAGGCCGTGGGCCGCGCAGAACTGTGCAAAGGCCGCTTCCAGCTGTGCGGCGCTGGTCCCCCGCCTGCACCCGATGCCCAGCACACCGATCTTCGGGATCAGGTGCAGCGCATCACCCGCCGGGAAAAGGGTCAGGGCAAAGTCGGCGCGCTCTGCCTCCCCCGCCGGGACCACCCCGGCAGGGGCCTGCCCGGTAATGGGGAATTCCGACCGGTACCGCACCGGCCCGCCCGCCAGCAGCCTGCTGCTGACGCGCTTGATGCGCTCCGGTTCCAGCACGGCACAATTCTGGTGCCTGGCCCACGCATCCACGGCAAACACACCGTTGGCATCGGTGGCCGTGGTAATGACCGGCACCGCACCGCAGACCGCCGCCAGCGCCCGGGCCAGATCGTTGGCCCCGCCCAGATGGCCCGAAAGGATCGGCACCGCAAAATGACCGCACTCGTCCAGCACCACCACGGCAGGGTCCACCGCCTTATTCCGGCAGTGGGGCGCAATGGCCCGCACCGCTATGCCCACAGCCCCCACAAAGATCAGGGCATCCCCATGGGCGAACTGCTCCGCAGCCCAATCGGCAAGGCTAGGCCCGCCATGGCCGCAGCGGGCCACAGCGCCGGGCAGGGCACTGGCCAGCTTTTGGGCCAGCGCCAGCCCTTTTTCCGTAAAGGCGAGATAGGCGCGGGTCACTGGTCTGCCCCCTTGCGGAACTCCGTCGTAAAGGTTGGGTCGTAGAGCTTGCTCCGCTCATACCGGGTGCCCAGAAATTCCCCCACCACGATGAGTGCTGTTTTGGTGATGCCGTTGGCGCGGGTGCTCCCGGCCAGCGTGCCCACGGTGCAGCGCACCACTTTTTGTTCCGGCCAGCTGGCCTTGTAGACCACGGCGGCAGGGGTCTCCGGCGTGTAGGCTCCGCCCGCCAGCAGGGCCTGCTGCACCTTGTCGATGAGGCCGATGGAGAGGAAGATCACCATGGTCGCCCCATGGGCGGCAAGGCTGGCCAGCTTCTCCTTTTCCGGCACCTGGGTGCGCCCCTCCATCCGGGTGATGATCACGGTCTGGCTGATGGTGGGCAGGGTGTACTCGGCGTTCAGCGCCGCCGCCGCCCCGCAAAAGCTGGACACGCCGGGGGTATCATCGTAGGGGATGCCGTCCGCATCCAGTGCGTCCATCTGCTCCCGGATGGCCCCATACAGGCAGGGGTCGCCGGTGTGGAGCCGCACGATGGTCCCGCCTGCGGCTTCCACCCGGCGCATCACGTCCAGCACCTGTTCCAACGTCATCTCGGCGCTGTTGTAAACGGCGCACTCCGGCTTCGCCAGCCCCAGCAGAGCCGGGTTGACCAGACTGCCTGCATAAATGATGCAGTCGGCTTCCTGCAGCAGGGCCGCGCCCCGCCGGGTGATGAGGTCAGGTGCGCCGGGACCTGCGCCTACAAAATGTACCATCTCAATGCTCCTTCCATTCGTTCAGCAGTTGTGCGGCAGTGTCGGTGGCTCCCAGCGGGCCGTGCTGGTTGGAAAACAGCACCGCCCCCACCCGGAACGCCCCGCAGGCCCGCCGGTCAAGGTGGAGCTGGACTGCCCGCAGCAGGCTTTCCAGCACCGGAGCCCGCAGGCCGGCGCTGTCCAGGAGTTCCAGACAGGCATCGGTGGTGGCAGCGTTCATCAGGGCGGCGCAGACTTCCCGGGAAGCGCCGCAGAGCGCCGCATGGGTGCAGAACAGCTCGGTGCGGCAGTCAGCAGTGTGGGAATGGGTGTTCATAATACCGCCCGCCACCTTGACCAGCTTGCCCACATGGCCTACCAGAAGCACCTCTTCAAAGCGGGCCGCAGCAGCCATATCCAGCGTGTCACCGATAAAGTTCGAGGTTTTCACCACCGGAACAGCGTGAAACTCCGGGTATCTTTCGTGCAGATAGTCCAGCCCGTAATTGCCGGGTGCCAGGATGAGCCGCCTGGGGCTGCCCGCCCGGAGAGCGGCCTGATTCATTTCCAGCTGGATGGTGTCCAGGATCGCCTGCTGGCTCATAGGCTCCACAATGCCGCTGGTTCCCAGCACCGAAAGCCCGCCCTCGACCCCGATGTGGGGATTGAAGGTGCGCTTTGCCACCTCTTCCCCGCCCTCGATGGAGATGGTCACGGCAAAGCCGCCGGTGTAGCAGGCGCTCTCGGCTTCCCTTTGCAGGGCCTCAGCGATCATCTGCCGGGGCACATGGTTGATGGCAGCTTCCCCCACCGGCTGGTCCAGCCCGGCCTTGGTCACCCGGCCCACGCCCTTGCCGCCGGAGATGCGGATCTCGGTGGTATCGGGCAGCAATTCTACGGCAGCGATCACGGGCAGGCCGGTGGTCACATCCACATCATCCCCGCCGTCCTTCTCAATGGCGCATTCGGCACCGGCTCCGGCGGGGCGGCAGTACAGCGGAGCCACCTCCACCACGATGCCCTTCGGCGTGCGCAGGGCAACGCTCTCCGGGGCATGGCCGGTGAGCAGGAGCCGCGCGGCCCCCGCCGCACCCAGCGCCGCGCAGGTGCCGGTGGTGTACCCGCAGCGGAGCAGCTTCTGCCCACTGCGGACGTAATGTTCAAACTTTGGCCCGGCAGGCTTTTCCGGGCCGAACACGGCCTCGTACTGCTCCTTGGTCAGGCTGTACAGCGCCCGGATGTTCTCCGGGGCAAAGGCCTCCTTTGGGGTCAGCACCCCCGAAACGCTGTGCGGGAACACGCAGACCACCGCATCCGCGATTTTCTGCGCCATGTCCAGCTCGTGCAGGCTGACGATCACGGCCAGCCCCTGCTCATGGGCCAGTTTCTGCAGGATGGTCAGCAGCTCGATCTTGCCCTTGACATCCAGAAAAGAAGTCGGCTCGTCCAGCAGCAGAACTCCGGGCTGCTGGCAGATGGCACGGGCCAGCAGAACGCGCTGGCGCTGGCCGTCGCTGATGCAGTTGAAATCCCGGCCCGCCAGAGGGGAAGCCCCCACCAGTTCCAGCGCGTCTCGCACGGCCTGCCGGTCGGCATCGGACAGGATGCCCAGCCGCCCGGTATAGGGGATGCGTCCGGCGGCGGCAAACTCAAAGCAGGAAGTCAGCTCGGTGCGGCGGGTGTGGGGCAGCATCAGGGCCAGCTTCCGGGCCCGGGCTGTGCCGGTGTAATCGGTCAGGCTGCGGCCATCCAGCAGGACAGCCCCGCCCAGGGGGGCCAGCTGGCCCGCCAGCGTTTTGAGCAGGGTGGATTTGCCCGCGCCGTTTGGCCCGATGAGGGCCAGGATCTGCCCCGGCACCGCCCCCAGCGTGATGCCGGAAGCAAGGGGCGCACTGCCATAGCCGATGGCCAGTTCTTTCGTTTCACAGAGATATTTCATCGCACACCCTCCTGACCCCGGCGCACCAGCAGCCAGATGACCACCGGCGCGCCAAACACTGCCGTTACGGCGCTGATTGAAAGCTCGGTGGGGGCAAACATGCTGCGGGCGATGAGGTCGCACAGCAGGCAGAAGGTGGCCCCGCCCAGGCAGCACCCGGGCAGCACCACCAGCGGCCTTGCACTGCCGAACAGCTGCTTGACCAGATGGGGCACCGCGATGCCCACAAAGGAGATGGGCCCCGCAAAGGCCGTGACACAGGCGGCCAGCAGGCTGGAAAGCAGCACCAGCAGCCGGGAAAAGGCTCTGACATTGATGCCCACGCTCCGGGCGTAGGCCTCCCCCATCTGGTAGGCGGCCATGGGCTTGGAAAGGCAGAACGCTGCCGCCAGAGCGGGCAGCACCACCAGCGCCGCCGCCCGCACATTGCCCCAGGTCATGCCGGAAAAGCTGCCCTGAGACCAGTTATGGAGGTTGACGATGTTGCTGTCCTGGGCAAAGGCCACCACAAACTCCGTGACGGCTGAGCAGATGTAGCCGATCATTACGCCGCAGATAACAAGGATGCTCATCCGCTGCACCCGCCGGGAGACCGCCAGCACAAAGGCCATGGAGGCCATGGCCCCCGCAAAGGCGGCTGTGATCAGGGTAAGGGAGCTGGTGAGCAGGCCGTGGTTCAGAAAAGCCACCATGACCAGTGCCACGGCCAGCTTGGCCCCGCTGGAAATGCCCATGACAAAGGGCCCTGCAATGGGGTTGGCGAAAAAGGTCTGCAGCAGGTAGCCTGCCGCCGAGAGCGCCGCCCCCAGCAGCACCACCATCACGGCCCGGGGCAGGCGCAGCTGGGTGATGATGCCCACGCTCAAAGCGTCCTGCCCGCGGCCGGTCAGGGCCGCCAGCACTGCCCCCGGTGTCAGGGACACACTGCCCAAGAACAGGTTGGCGGCAAACAGCACCGCCAACAGCAGGGCAAGGATGCCGTAAGAAAGGATCAGGCGCTTTTTGCTGGTCATAGGTTACTCTACTTTCCTCAGAAATTGCAGGTCGGCGGGGTCGTTCTCCGTAAAGACACGGTGCAGGTCGAGCACAAAATCGACCAACGCCGTACTCTGCTGGAAAAAGCTCTGGGTGGTGCACCAGACACTGCCGCTCTGCACGGCCTTGAACTCAGCCAGCAGGGGGCATTTTGCCACCAGTTCCTCGGTGGTATGCACCACGCCCTCAATGGTGCTGTTGTAAAGGAGCACATCCGCATCCTTTGCACCGGCGTAAAAATCCTCCAGCGGCAGGTTCATGGTGGAAAGGTTGTTGCCGTTGTCGGTCAGGTCCGCAAAAACATAATCACCGCCCGCCATCTCGATCATCTGGGCCACATAGTCGCCGCCCTTGCGCACATTGGCAAGGTTGTTGGCTGTGATGGAGAAAAAGGCACAGCGCTTGCCGGTGGAAGCCTGCCCGGTCAGCGGTGCAAGGCGCTCCACCTGCCGGGCAAACTCCTGTTCCGCCAGCTCCTCTTTCCCCAGCAGGATGCCCCAGAACTTGAGCCATTCCAGCCGGGCCAGCGGGCCGCTCTCATAGCTGGAGCGCTCCACCAGCACCGGGATGCCGAACCGTTCCAGCTGCTCCTTGACCTCCGGGGTGTGGTAGATCATGGTGTTCTCAATGGCAAGGCCGCAGTTGGCCGCAAGGATCTTTTCGTAGTCCGGGGCGCTGTACTTGCCCGCATAGGCAATGCGCCCGTCCTCCATAGCGGCTCTGGCCTCATCCAGATACCAGCCCTCCGCCCGGGTGCCGGAAAGAGTCACGCTGTCCAGCCCATCCAGCGCGAGGAACAGGTCCATCACCGAGGTGGAGACAAGGTAGATGTTCCGGATGGGCTGACGCAGCACCGTCACGCTCTCAGGCAGGCCTTCCACCTCAGCGGCATCCTCCGGGGTCACAAGGAACTGCTCCCCCGATTCGGTCAGGGTCAGCATGGTATAGCCGCCCTCATAGCAGTCTGCGGTAAACTGCGTGGCGTAATCCAGCGGGCAGGCGTGGTCAAAGACCAGCTCCTCCGTGCTGGCGGGCGCTGTCTCGGAGGCGGCGCAACCCGACAGGGCCAATACTGTAGCAGGCAGAACGCGCAGGAATTGTTGTCTCGTCAGTTTCATCAGTTCAGCGCAAAGGTCAGCGTATATTCGATCTCATGGGGAGTGCTCATGGCTACGGTATCAGCAGTGACAGCCAGCGGGGTGCCCAGTGCAGAAACAGGGATCTCAAAGGTGGAGTTGCCCTCGGTGTTGGTGGGCAGATACTTCTCGCCATCCACGATCATGTAATCATAATTGGGGCTGCTCCACAGGATGACAGCGGTCATTTTGCCGTCCGCCACGGTCAGGGCGGCAGGGCTTTCCACGGTGGCACGGCCAGAGCCGCCCTCCAGGGTCACATTCACGCTGTATTCACCGTCCGCAGGGGTCTCGGCAGCTTCTTCCGTCTTGGGCTGTGCATTGCGGATGCTCACGGTGTGGTCATACCACTTGCCCTTGGTCCCGAGGAGTGCCAGCTGGAAGTCCTCGTCCACAGCGGCCACGGGGATATCATAGCCGTAGACCTCCTCCGAAGTTCCATCGGAGTAAGTGACGGTGTCGGTGGTGGGCAACAGCCAGTCTGCCTTGTTGGCCTCGGCATCGGCGGCCATGCCAACGTACAGGTTGACGATCTTCTTGGAGGCCAGACTGACGTGGAAGGTCATCTGCCCGTTCTCCACGGTCAGGGTGCCCATGCCATTGCAGGCTTCGTTGGCGTGGAACATGCCGCTGTCGGTGTCGAACTCAGCCGTGTACACGCCGTCCGGCAGGGCAGCTTCGGCAGGCTCGGATGCGGCAGCGCTCACGGCAGAAGCGGCTTCCGAGCTGGCGGCAGAGGAAGCAGTGGAAGAAGCCCCGCCGCAGCCGGTGAGGACGGCGGCCAGCATCAGGGAAGCAACGGACAGGGAAACAAACTGTTTGCAGTGCATAAACAAAATACCTCAAAAATTCAGAATTTGAAATGGGAGTGTTTCTCCTCATGCGGGGAAGCTCTCCATAAAAAATGCCCGAAAAGATCTCTCCCTTCGGGCATTGGAATGCGGAATATTAGCCGTTCAGGGAATCAATGGCGGCTTTGGTGTGCTCAATGTAGCGCTGCTGGATGTCCTCGATCTCACCCAGACCGGCGATCTGGCACTCCACGGACGCGAAGTCACCGGAGGCCTGGAACTGGCTCAGCCAGGAATCGTCATCCGCACCGGCCATATCGTTGTTGGCGTGGTCACCGGCAACGACCATCAGGGGGCGCAGGATGACCTTGGTGTAACCGGCGGCCTTGACAGCCTCGATGACGTTCTCGCAGGCGGTCTCCTCGGGCTCACCCTCCACCGTGCCGATGAACACGTTGCTGTAGCCCAGGGTCTGCATGGCGGTCTGCATCTGGCTGTAGCTCACCTTTGCGGTGTGGGAGGTGCCGTGGCCCATAAAGACGAAGGCGACCTTCTCCTCAGCGGCGGCATCCAGGCTGTCGAAACCGGCATCCTTCACAGCGGCAGCGGTAACGGCCTCGGCAACAGCTTCCTTGTCGGCGTTGATGACGGTAGCGTCGGCACCAACCTCGCCCAGCAGGGGCTCGGCAACGGCAACGCTCTCGAACTTGTCCTTGTACTCGTCGATCATCTCCATCATCTCGTCGTACTCTGCACCGTGCATCAGGTGGGTGGGCTGGACGACCAGGTTCTTCACGCCGTTGGCCACAGCGCGGTCCAGAGCCTGCTGCATGTTGTCGATCTTCTCACCGTCGCGGGCCTGAACATGGTTGATGATGATCTGTGCGGTGAAGGCGCGGCGGACAGACCAATCGGGATAAGCGGCCTGCAGCGCATCCTCGATGCCCTTGATATCCTTCACTCGGCTGTCGTTGAAGGAGGTGCCGAAGGAGACCACCAGCAGCTCATTCTCGCCGATGTCGTCCTGATTGCGGCTGTCGTCCTTGGAAGCATCGCCGGTGTCGCGGCCAAAGTAGTCAGGGTCAGCCTCTTCGCCCTCGACCAGCTCCTTCTGGGCATCGGTCAGGGCATCCCATGCGGCCTTGGCGGCCTCACACTGGGCATCGGTGTCATCGGTGCGCTCCTGCACATAGATGGCATCGATCAGATCTGCAACGTTCTTTGCGGCCAATTCGTCAGCCTCCTCGCCGGAAACCTCGCTGCTGGCAGCAGATCCTGCCGTGCTGGAAGCAGTGGTGCTGCTTGCGGCACCGCCGCAGCCGGTCAGTACACCGGCGCAGAGGGCCAGAGCGGTCAAAGCGGCCGCTGCTTTGTGGATGGTGCGTTTTCTCATTTTTGTTCGTTCCTTTCCTGTTTTTGAACATGATTTTTGCTGAACAGAAGGTACAGGAAAGAGTGCCCGGCAAAACAAAAGGGGCCTTTCTGCTTGCGGGACGGCAAAGCAAAAAGGCCCTTTTCAGTTTTTTCAGGCTTTTTGGGTACAACCAATTCCTCGTGATCTGGGGCTTGCGCCCCCGTACCAACAGCGGGCAGGTTTCCTGGCTGAAAGCTCAACATCCACCGCCGCCTTCCCGGAACATGGGCTCCAGTGACCGGTGCAGCTGCACCCTGGCGGTAAACTCCCTTATCACAGTGACGAGATCGTGCGGGATTTGCACCCGCTTCCCTTTTAACGTGCCTGCCCCCGGCCAGAGCCGCGGGCGGTACGCACCTGCTGTTTTCTATTCAGTTCGCTGTTCAGTATAACATACTCAACGGAGGAATGCAATCACCACTCCGGGGAAACTTCCGGGCTCACAGGCGGTGTTTTTTCCCCGATCAGGGCCACCGCCACATCGTTGACATTGGTGCCCGTTGCCCCGGTGATGATCAGGCCATCCACTGCTTTCAGGGCGTGGTAGGAATCGTTGTTCTGCAAAGCAGCGTATCCGCTCCAGCCCCCGGCCTCCAGCGCGGCAAGGGTATCCCCATCCACATAGCCGCCGGCGGCATCGGTGGGGCCGTCTGTGCCATCGCTGCCCACAGAGAACACCGCCGCGTTCAGCCCGGCAATGGCGGGCGCGGCCGCAAGGGCCAGCTCCTGATTCCTTCCGCCAAGCCCTTTTCCGGTCAGGTGAACGATGGTCTCGCCGCCTGCGATGTAGGCCAGCTTTTTCCCCTGCCCTGCCTGGGTGCGGACAATGGAGCCAAGAAAGCTGCCTGCTTCCCGTGCTTCGCAGCAGAGTTGGTCGGTCAGGAGAACCGGTTCATATCCCAGATTCCGGCAGGCGCTGGCCGCGGCACGGCAAAGCTCCCGCACGCTGCCGGTGATCCGGGTGGTCACATTGTCCAGCGTTTTGGGCGTTTCCTGCGCCAGCAGGGCCCAGGCCTGTGCTGAGAGTGCCAGATGATACTTTTCGGCAACGGCAAGCGCCTGGGCGCAGGTGGAGGTATCCGGCACCGCCGGGCCGCTGGCGATCATATCCAGCGGGTCCCCCAGAATGTCGCTCAGCACGATGCTGAACACCTGCGCAGGGGCACAGCGCTGCGCGAACCGCCCGCCCTTCACACCGGAAAGCCGCTTGCGGATGGTATTCATCTCCACAATGTCGGCCCCGCTGGCCAGCAGCTGGCTCGTGATGTCCTGCAGCTCTGCCCCGGGAACGAGCGGCTGCTCGAACAGCGCACTGCCGCCGCCGGAAAGCAGGAACAGCACTGTATCCCCGGCGGTCAGCCCATGCACCAGCTCCAGCGCCTTTTGGGTAGCCGCAAAACCGTTTTCATCCGGCACCGGGTGGCCCGCCTCATAGCAGGTCACCCCGGGGATCTCACCTTTCACATGGCCGTACTTGGTCACGACCACGCCGCCGTCCACCAGGCCCAGTGTTTCAACCGCCGCGTGTGCCATCTGCCAGGCCGCCTTGCCCGCCGCCGCCAGAAGCACCCGGCCCTTCCCGGGCCGGAGATCCCGCAGCGCGCGGCGCACCGCCTCATCCGGCAGAACAGCGTTCAGGCTGGAACGAAGGATCACATCCGCATCCCGGCGCAGTGCAGCATTCATAGACTCGCCCTCCTTGCAGCGGTGCCCGCCCCTCCGGGACAGCGCACCGAAAACAGCCGAATAAAAAATCAAGACCGACGATCTCTTTTGAAATCGTCGGTCTTGTTTCAATCCGAGTGGCGAGAATCGAACTCACGGCCTCTTGAACCCCATTCAAGCGCGCTACCAAAACTGCGCTACACCCGGACATCTGATCGAGCTTGTCGCTCACAGCTCAATCAGTATACCCGAAGAATGGTGTTTTGTCAAGCACTATTTTCAAATTTCTTCTTCATTTTCGGCAATGGCCGTTGTGCTGCCCACCGGCTGCGGAAACTCTACCGTAGCCAGCGCCACAGCGAACACGCTCTGCGCACCGGCATCCAGCAGAGCCTGCGCGCAGGCCGAGGCCGTGGCTCCGGTGGTCAGGACATCGTCCACCAGAAGGATGCGCTTTCCCTCCACAGCCTCCGGCCGGGCCACCCGGAAGGCACCCGCCACATTGGCCAGCCGCTCGTCAAGGGAAAGTCCCTCCTGCCGCCGGGTGGAGCGGGCACGGGTCAGCACGTCCGTGACCACCGGAACGCCCACCGCCCGGGCAAGGGGCTGTGCCATCCGCTCCGGCACATTGTAGCCGCGCTTTTTGCTGGAGGCCGGTACCGGAAGGATGCAATCGTAACCCCTGTCAAGGCCCGGTACCGGTTCGGGCAGGGGCTCAGAACCACACATTCTGATCTCGCTGCCAAAGAGCAGGCGGGCCATCTCCACGCCCAGCTCCACAGCTGCCCAGGGCGCGCCCTGATATTTCGCCCGCAGCACCGCGCGGCGGACAAGGCCGGTGTATCGGTAGGGCGCGGCTGCCCCATCCAGCCGCCCCAGGTAGTGCTCGGAGCCGCGCAGCCGCATGGAGGGTGCACGGCGCAGCTCTGCCAGCCCATCGGTGCAGTCCGGGCAGGCAGGCCGGCTGCCCAGCACCCGGTCACAAAAAGGGCAGCGGCGCGGGTAAAGCACCCAGCGCAGCTGCCGCAGTGTGCGGCTCAGGCCGCTGTAATAAAGCATCAGTCGTTCTTGACCGCAATGATGACGCGGACCTTTTTTCCGGCAGCGCAGCCGAAATTATCGTACCAGCCGGTCAGCTGGTAGCCGTCCGCATCCACCTGAGCCAGCTTGGTGGGGTAATACTGGCCCTTGTACCACAGGTAGACCTGCACATTGTCTGCCATCTCGTAGCGTTCATTGCCCGAAAGCACCGAGGCCGCGCCGACCTTGTCGATCTTCAGGGGCATCAACTGCATCATAGCCTTGACAGAGCCGGTGGTCTCCCGCCGCACGGCAATGCCGCCCGCCAGCACCGGATACTTGATGGCCGTGGTGTAGCTGGCCGCCGCGCCGTTGACGTAGCAGATATAGGTTGCACCGCCGCCGATGTAGTTGAAGATCTGCTTGAAGGGGGTGCCCGTGATCTCCGCGATCTGCTGGAAGCCAATGCTCATCAGGGAGCCGGTGTTGCTGGTCAGCTTCTGCCAGGCCGTGCTCAGGATATCGCCCGAGACGATGCCCCACAGGATCTCGCTGGTGGTGGGCACCAGCAGGTTGGACAGGCGGTCTGCCGCCGTGGTACCCGAGGTAGAGCCGGAGCCGTCGGTGCCGCCCGTGGTCGATCCGGTGGTGGTGCCTGTCGTGGCCGTGGTGCCGGAAGCGGAGTCTCCCGCCACAATGCCGGTGACGAGGCTCTTCAGGTCAGAATAATTCATGGCCAGATTTTTCACATCGTCCAGCACGCCGTAGCTCCACAGGTCGCCGGTCACATCGTTCAGGATGAGCCGGTCGATCTGTCCGGCATCGTTGACGGTATAGTAGCGGACATCGAGGTCACTCAGTGTTACCCCCGATAGGCGGCTGGGACGAACCGTCCCAGCCACACCCTCCGAAGTCGTATCCAGAATCTCTACATCGTCGGCCAGGGCGGCAGCGCCCAGCGCAGTGGCATTGGTATTGATGGTGCCGTTGACACGGCGGTCATCGATGTGCTCCACGCTCTCGCCCTCCGGGGTGACCTTGATCTCTACCAGCCACCCCTGCGGAAAGTTCAGGCTCTTGTCCACGTTCACGGTGCGGGCAATGCCATCGGTGCACATGACGGAGACTTTCTGCAGAACATCCGCGCCGTTCTCTTCCACCAGACTGCGGGTGGCGGTCTGCACGACACCGTAGAACACGCTGTCGGCTTCCTCGCCGGTCACGATCCCGGCAGCCTCATTGTTCATGCCCAGCAGCAGGGTGACGACCTCGCCCACGCCGCCGCCGTTAAGGGAGGACACCTGGGAGGCCACCGCAGAGGAACCCAGCGTATAGCTGGTGCCTGCCACCGTTACACTGGTGGGGGCACTGGCACTGGGCGAAACTGCCGTGATGCGGCCAGCGGCCCGGCGGGTATAGACCCACAGTGTCTGTAAACTCTCGCTGTAATAATACACGTCGTATTTGTTCAGTTCCGCAGATTCCGACGCTTTATCGTTGCGGTAGACCATCTTGGGAACAAAGGGCAGCTGGACCGTATCGCCCGCCACAAAGGGGCCCTTCAGGCTCTTGAGCATGACGCTGGAGGTATCCACCTGGCCATTGGAGACCGTGAAGCCCAGGCTGCTGCCGTAGGCACTGCCGCTGGCGGCGTTGGCTGTCAGGGCGTTGTAGAACAGCAGGGCGCACTCCTCGTAGTTGAGCGCCTCGCCCTGGCTGCGGTCCACCTGATTGCGCAGGCCCAGCTCACTGGCCTTGTTCAGCTGTGCGTTGGGGAAGGAGCCGCTCAGGTCGGTCATCTTATAGCCCATCAGCTTGAGGATGGCCGTGACCGCCTCCTCCAGTGTCACGGCATTGTCGGGCCGGAAAGAGCCGTCGGTGTAGCCGTTCATCCAACCGTTCTGCACCGCAATGCGGACATAGGGTGCATAGGGCGAAGTGCCGGGCAGGTCAGTGAACAGGGTGCCCACCGTGCCCTGAGAACCCACGCTCTCGCGGTAGGTGGAGTAGGACACCAGCATCCGGGCCAGTGCACCGCGGGTGACCACAGCGTTCAGAGCAGCCTGCTGGCTGCTGTCCATCGCGTTCAGCGTGATGGACAGCTGGACCGCCGTGTTGGCGTTGCCCGCTGCCGCTGCCGGCAGCACCAGCATCGACACGGCAATGCTTACCGCCAGCAGAAATGCAAGGATTCGCTTTTTCATGGAAAATCCTCCTTAAATAAGGGTTTCATCTAGGCGCTGGCAAAGCCAGACCGAAACGGTAAGAGGTTTAATCATATCTCAGCGCTTCAATGGGGTTCAGCCTTGCGGCGCGCTTGGCGGGCAGGTAGCCGAACAGCACACCGATGCCCACCGAGATGCCAAAGGCCACCACGATGGAGTTGAACGACGGGCTCACCGTGATGGTGGTATCGCTCATGAACATGGGCAGCACCTTGTTGGCCGCCATGCTCACCGCATAGCCCAGTGCAATGCCTAAAACGCCGCCCAGCGCGGAGGTGGTGGCTGCTTCCACCACGAACTGCGCCAGAATGGTGCGCTCCTTGGCACCCAGTGCCTTGCGGATGCCGATCTCCCGGGTGCGCTCGGTCACCGACACCAACATGATGTTCATAATGCCGATGCCGCCCACCAGCAGCGAGATGCTGGCAATGCCGGTAAGGATAATGATGACCATGTTGATCATCTCGTTCATCTCCTCCAGCCACTCGCTGGCGCTGTAGATGTAATAAGCGTTGTCGCTCTTGAGCAGGTCGTACAGGCCGCTTTCCACCACCGCCTTGGCCTCGTTGGCCCGGCTCTCGTCCTTCATAATTGCAACAAAGTTCTTGGCGCTGGACTGGTTGGAGAGCCGCATGGCCGTGGTGTAGGGCAGATAGATGCAGTCATCGTCGGAGCCCGGCTGCATGTTCTTGTCCATCACCTTGGCGTTCAGCACGCCCACGATCCGGAACTTGTAGGCCCCCAGCTTGATGGTCTGGCCCACCGCGTTGCCGCCGTAGGCCGCCCGGTTGAGGTAATCACCAATGATGCAGACCTGCTTGTTGTCCTTGATGTCCATGTACTGCAGGCCGCGCCCCTGGGCGAGGGTATAGTTTTTCATCTCAGCGTAGTGCTCGTCCACACCGTAGACACTGGTGCCGTAGCGGTAGGTCGTGGTGCCCACCTTGGGGGTGTTGTTGCTGAAATCGATCTGGGGCGAGACTGCGGAGATGAGCTCCTTGTTCTTATCCGCGATCTTATACACATCCTCCACCGAGGCGGTGCGGGAGCCGTAGCCCCAGACCTGAATGGACAGGGCATTCGTGCCCAGTGCCGAAAAGCTGTCCCGCATGCTCTGGGTCATGCCGTTGCCCAGACCCACGATGACGATGACCGCCATGACACCGATGATGATGCCCAGCATGGTCAAAAAGGTGCGGAGCTTGTTGCTCCACACATTCTGGAGGGCCTGACGGAAGGTCTCAATGATCATTTGTTCCCCTCCTGTTCTGCCGGTTCAAAGTTCAGTGTCGGCTGGACGATGGCTTCCGGCGCGCGGGAGTCGCCATCGTAGACCACCTGACCATCCTCCAGCCGGATGATGCGGTCGGCCTGCACGGCAATGGAGTTGTCATGGGTGATGAGCACCACCGTATGGCCCTGCCCATGCAGGTCCTGCAGCATTCCCAGCACCTCGCGGCCGGTGTGGCTGTCCAGCGCGCCGGTGGGCTCGTCGGCCAGAATGATCGCCGGGTTGCGCACCAGCGCCCGCGCGATGGATACGCGCTGCTGCTGGCCGCCCGAAAGCTGGTTGGGCTTGTTTTTCAGCTTATCGCCCAGCCCCACCTGCTCCAGCACCTCGCGGGCCCGGCGGTGGCGCTCGGCGCGTGGGATGCCCGCATAGACCAGCGGCACCTCCACGTTTTCCAGCAGGTTTAATTTGGGCAGAAGATTATACTGCTGGAAGATGAACCCCAGCATCTCGTTGCGGATGGAGGCCAGCTCGTTCCGGCTCATCTTGCCCACATCCCGGCCGTTCAGCCGGTAGGTGCCCGCCGTGGGCACATCCAGGCAGCCGATGATGTTCATGCAGGTGGACTTGCCGGAGCCGGACTGGCCCACAATGGCAACAAACTCGCCTTTTTCTATTTTCATGGTGATGTGGTCGGCAGCTTTTACCGTGGTGTCGCCCATCTGGTAATACTTGCAGACCGCATCAAATTCGATCAGAGCACTCATTCCATCCTCCCATCAGAAGATCATCATGCCGCTGCCATCGTCATAGTAGCTGTCGCTGCTGACCGAGTTGGGGTCGTAACCAATGGTGTCCCCCTCCTGGATGCCGCTGACGATCTGGGTGTAATCATCATCGCTGACACCGGTCTTGACGGCCACATAGACAAAGCCCTCGGGGGCCTCCATGGTGGCATCCGCCTTGGAGGCGCTGGGGGAATCCTGGGTCACCAGCACATATCCGCCCCGGACGATGGCCGCATTGGGCACGGTCAGGGCATTGGCAGCCTCAGCCACCACGATCTCGGCGTTGGCGTTCATGCCGGGGCGCAGGCCGTCGGTCTCGTCAATGCGGATGGTCACCGGGTAGGTGGTGGTGCCGCCGTTGGAAGTGCCCTTCATGGAGACGCGGGTCACAGTGCCCACATAGTTCTTATCCTGCACGGCATCGGCTGTGATCTGCACCTTCTGGCCCACAGTCAGGGAGCTGATCTGCAGCTCGTCCACATTGATGACCATTTCCAGATAGCTCAGGTCATAGATGACGCAGAGGGTATCGCCGGATTTGACCGCGTCGCCCACCTTGGCATCCTTTTCAATGATGGTGCCGCTGATGGGAGAGGTTACGGTATAGTTGGCCATGGTATCCTGCAGGTTCTGCAGGGAGATCTCAGCGCTGCGCAGGGTCTCAGAGGCAGACTGGATGCTCTCGGTCAGGTCATCGCCGCTCAGCTCGATCAGGATATCGTCCTTGGCAACGGTCTGACCCTCCTGCACATGGATGGAGGTCACGGTGCCTGCGGCCTGTGCGGTCAGGGTACGCTCCGCCTGATAGCCAAAGGTGGCAGAGCCGATGGAGCTGACCCCGTTGATGGAGGCGGTGGCCGCCTGCGCGGTGGTCAGGCCGCCCGCGTTCCGCACGGCAATGGTCACGGTGCGGGTGAGCAGGTTGCCGGTGCTCAGTGCATCCGTTCCGGTCACGCTGGTCACGGTGCCGTCCAGCTGCTCAAAGGTGCCGTCCAGCGTCACCTGGGCGGTCTGGCCCACGCTGAAATTGGCGGCATCAGCGGCGGGGAATTCCAGCGTCAGCAGCATTTTGGAGCTGTCGCGGATGATGGCGACCTCCTGCCCGCTGGTCACCTCGTCGCCCTTGGCGACCTTCAGGGTGCTCACGGTGCCATCCACTTCGGCACGCACATACTGGCGGTCCACCACCTTGTCATAGCTGCGCTGTGCCTGCTGCATGGCGATCTCAGCCTTTTCAAAATTGGTGGAAGCGTCCGAGCTGTCCAGCGTGTAGAGGATGCTCCCCTCATCCAGCACGTCGCCCTCCTCAAACTCGCCGGTGAGCACCTTGCCCTCCACCAGAGATTTCACGGTGTAGGTGTTGGCAGGGTTCAGGGTACCGGTGCCGCTCAGGGTGTTGGAGACATCCCGCACTTCAGGGCTGGCTTCCAGATAGCTGGGGTCCACGGCTGTGGTGCTGGCGCTCTTGGGCTTGAGCAGAAACACACCGCCCGCGATCACCACACAGACCACCGGCACGAGCCATTTCCAGTTCTTCTGCAAAAACAGCACCGGGGCCTTGGTTGTCTGTGCCGCAGGCGTTTCCGCACCCGGGTTCTCCGCGCCGTCCTTCTTCTTATTCCAGATCATCATGTTCCTCCTATCAGATTCAGGCCCGCCGGAGGGCGGCCTGTCAGATTCCTTTCCTATGTATAGGTGTAGTGTATCGCATTTTGCCCGGATACACAAGCGTCCAAATTTCGTTTGAACGCTTTTCAGCAAATTTTCACAGATTGTAAACCTTTGCGCAAATCGCAAGTTGACCTGCCTGCCGCTTTCTGGTTTAATCGGGACGTTGTTTGTACCAAATCAGAGGAGGATTTTTTACCATGAATCAGACCAGTAAGTTCTCGGTGCGCGATATCTGCTACGCGGGCCTGTTTGCCGCCGTCATCGCCGTGATGGCACAGATCTCCATCCCCATGCCGCTGGGTGTGCCCATGACTATGCAGACCTTCGCCATCACGCTGGCGGCTGTGGTGCTGGGCTCCAAGCTGTCCGCCATTGCCACGCTCGTTTACCTGCTGCTGGGCGCTGTGGGCGTGCCGGTGCTGGCCAACTTCTCCGGCGGCATCGACAAGTTTGTCGGCCCCACCGGCGGCTTCCTGATCTCCTTCCCCATCATGGCCTACATCATCGGCCTTGGCGTGGAGCACAGGGATGCCTTCAAGGGTGCTTTCCCCGTGGCGGTTGTCGTGGGCACTGTGGTCAATTATATCGTGGGTGTCATCCTGTTCGTGATCGTCGCTCACAGCACCGTGTCTGTGGCCGTTTCTGCCTGCGTTCTTCCCTTCATCCCCACCGCCATCATCAAGGCTGTGCTGGCCTGCGTACTGGGCCTGAACATCCGGAAGCGGATCCCGGGGGTAAAAAAGGCATGAGCATCGTACTGCGCCCGCATCACCTGCTCTGCACCCAGGGCTACTCCGGCCATGGCTACAGCGAAGCCTTTGTGGAGCACATGAATGATATCGTCCACCAGCTGCGGGAGGTGCCCGGGACGAAGGTCCAGCTCACCTTCTCCACCGACACCCTCTGTTCCTGCTGCCCCAACAAGCTGGGCACCGACCTGTGCGACACACAGGAAAAGGTCAAGCGGTACGACCGCAAGACCGTGGAGTATTTCGGGCTGGAGGAAAAGGAATACGACTATCAGGCCCTCATCCGGGAGATCGATGCCAAAGCCACCCCCGAGATGCTGGCCGATATCTGCCGGGACTGCTGCTGGTTCCCCATCAGCGCCTGCTGCAAGAATATCTGCGAAGGCAAATACGTGAAATAACATTTCCCCCTATACAACAGGCCGCCGTGCAGGATCATCTCCTGCACG
>OOCE01000060.1_pt1 | contig 34827 bp, 33 predicted proteins | sample 1671421 | NCBI WGS metagenome assembly OOCE01 (sample SAMN06348155, study PRJEB24527) | human gut metagenome | biome: human gut; feature: ankylosing spondylitis patient; material: feces | host: Homo sapiens | place: China | collected 2015-10 | reverse complement strand
CCCTACACGACGCTCTTCCGATCTAAATGTTATCTTTGCACTCAAAATAGATGAAATAGTGACTTTTGCGAGCCATTTATGGCGGACAAATCGCTTAAACTTCAATTTTGTAAACAGACAAATAATAAGATATGTTATTAGAGAAAATCGAAGAACTCTTGAAAGAAGTCAACGCTCTCACTGCCCAGAACGCAGAGGAGGTAGAGCAGCTTCGCATCAAGTATCTCAGCAAGAAGGGTGAAATCAATGCCCTTATGGCCGACTTCCGCAATGTGCCAGGCGACCAGAAAAAAGAGGTTGGTATCAAGATCAACGAATTAAAGAACGCAGCCCTTGAGAAAATCAATGGTCTGAAAGAACAGATGGAGGAGGCAGAGTCTTCAAGCGATGACATCGACCTGACCCGTACAGCTTATCCTGTAGCGCTCGGAACCCGCCATCCATTGACCGTGGTGAAGAATCAGATCATCGACATCTTCGGCCGCATGGGATTCACTCTCTATCAGGGTCCAGAGGTAGATGACGACAAGCACGTATTCACCATGCTGAACTTCGCTGCCGATCATCCAGCCCGCGACATGCAGGATACATTCTTCATCGAGAAGACCGACTCCGACGATGTTACCAAGAATGTACTTCTCCGTAGCCATACCTCTAACGACGAGGCTCACTATATGGAGACCCACGAGCCACCTATCCGCGTATTGTGCCCAGGACGAGTATATCGCAACGAGGCTATCAGCGCACGTGCTCACTGCTTCTTCCACCAGGTAGAAGGTCTCTATGTAGATAAGAACGTAAGCTTCACCGACCTCAAGCAGGTGCTCCTCACCTTCGCTCGCGAGATGTTCGGTGCAGATACCAAGATCCGTCTGCGCCCTAGCTACTTCCCATTTACAGAACCTAGTGCAGAGATGGATATCTCCTGCAACATCTGCGGTGGCAAGGGATGTAACTTCTGCAAGCATACAGGATGGGTTGAAATCCTGGGTTGCGGTATGGTTGACCCTCACGACCTCGAGGCTTGTGGTATCGACAGCAACGTATATACCGGCTATGCATTCGGTATGGGTGTTGAGCGTATCACCAACCTGAAGTATCGTGTGAGCGACCTTCGTCTCTTCTCAGAGAACGACACCCGATTCCTGCGTGAATTCGAATCTGCAAAGTAATTCATTAATAAGAATCAACATGAAAAAAATTACAGTTAACACCATCATTGCGCTCGCATTGGGATCAATGTGCTTAAGTTCGTGCATCGGCTCTTTCAGCTTGACTAACAATGTGCTCAACTGGAACAAACGTGCAACTGACAACAAGTTCATCAACGAGTTGATTTTCATTGTCATCAGCCCTGCTTATGCAGTCTGCTCAGCAGCAGACTTGCTTGTACTCAACACTATCGAGTTCTGGACAGGCGACAAAGTGATTGCCAATGTTGGCAAGACTCAGAATGTTACTGGCAAGGATGGCAGATTGTATGCCATAAAGACTCTGAAGAATGGCTACGAGATTACCGACCCTGCTGGCGAGAAGTCTTACTTCGTGTTCGACAAGAAGAACAAGAGCTGGTCTTACAGCAAGGATGGAGACATCCGTGAGCTCTTCAGCTTCAACGAGGATGGCAGCATCCAGGCTTGCCTGCCTAACGGACAGAAGATGAACGTAGAGCAGAACGAGATTGGTCTTTACCAGCTCCGCATGGCTGTTAACGACGGTTTGTATTTTGCTTGCAACAAGTAAAATACTACCCTACTCTATATGAAAAAGGTGAGTCATCAAAGAAATGACTCACCTTTTTTATTTTTATCCATTCCATTATTCTACTTCATTATTATAATAAATAAGGTGTTTCTGCGTTAGATAATGTATGAAACAGAGATTATTCATACTCACGATATGCCTGATTGCCACCCTGAAGATGATGGCACAGGAATTTACACTGCACGGCAGGGTGACTGATGAAGACAGCCATCCTATAGAGCTTGCCACCGTATCCGTGGCAAGCCAGGGAAAGGTAGCCTTTACCTCACTGAAGGGAGAGTTCAGCATGCGCCTTCATTCTGCCGACAGCGTGATGGTCAAGTTCTCCATGATAGGATACAAGAGCAAGATGAGAGTGCTGAGAAAACCTCGAGGCAAGCAAAACCTGCAAGTCGTCCTCCATACCGATGCTGCCATGCTGGGAGAAGTGAATGTAACGGGAGAAAAGATCCAGACCGACCAGACGCAGGAAATCAAGCTCAAGGATGCCAGACTGGCCCCTTCTGCCAACAGCAATGCCGTAGAAGGCATCATCCAGCAGCAAGCCGGCGTAAGCACTCACAACGAACTATCATCACAATACAATGTGCGTGGCGGAGCTTTCGACGAGAACTCCGTATATATAAATAATGTGGAGGTTTATCGTCCTTATCTCGTCCGGAGCGGTCAGCAGGAAGGTCTCTCCATCATCAATCCCTATATGGTAGATAAAATCGGATTCTCTACGGGTGGATATGCAGCCAAATACGGAGACAAGATGAGTTCTGCACTCGACATCACCTACAAGACCTTAAGGTCGAAAGGAAAGAGCCCGATTGTAGAAGGAAGCGTTGCTGCCAGCCTGCTTGGAGCAGATGCCTACATAGGATTGGGAACCCGGAAACTGTCCTGGCTCAACAGTGTGAGATACAAGACTACAGCCTATCTGCTCGGTTCGATGGAAACCAAGGGAGAATACAAGCCGAACTATCTCGACTACCAAACCTATCTGAGCTATCAGCCCAACAAGCGTTGGAAGATTGATTTCATCGGAAACATCTCCGACAACCATTACAATTTCGAACCATCCGACCGTGAAACCACCTTCGGAACAATGGAAAACGTCAAGAACTTTAGAGTGTATTTCGATGGTCAGGAGAAGGATCGCTTCCTCACCTGTTTCGGAACACTGGGCATCACCCGCAACATCACCTCCAACACCAGCATCTCGCTCCTGGGCAGTGCCTTCTACACCAGGGAACAGGAAAAATACGATATCCAGGGACAGTATTGGCTCGACCAGACCGAGACCTCCGAAAACCTAGGTGTAGGAACTTACTTCGAACATGCCCGCAACTATCTCACGGCTCGTGTGATGAGTGCCAAGCTGATGCTGAAACATAAGGTAAAGAAGCATGATTTGGAGACTGCAGTCACGCTGAAACGGGAGCACATCGAAGAAAGTTCCGTAGAATACGAGATGAGAGATTCTGCCGGATACAGCATTCCTCACACCGGAAAAGACCTCTATATGTACTATTCCATGAAGGCTAGAAACGAGTTGAATGCCAACCGCATAGAAGCCTATCTTCAAGATACTTACCGCTTCACTAGCGGAGGAGATTCAACCCAGTCTGGCGATATCAGGCAAACACGCTATACTTTGAACTATGGTCTTCGTCTGAGCCATTGGAACTTCAACCGGGAAACCATCCTGAGCCCACGCGTCTCCCTCGCTATCATTCCGGCAAGCCATGAGAACACGACGCTCCGTTTCGCTGCAGGACTTTATTATCAGGCACCTTTCTTCAAGGAGCTGAGAGATACATCCACCATCAATGGAGTAACCATCGCCTCACTCAACCGGAAGATCAAGAGTCAGCGAAGCATCCACTTCATTGCCGGTTACGACTACCGGTTCAAGGTGAATGAACAGAGATACAAGTTCTCGGCAGAAGCCTACTATAAGGCATTGAGCAATCTGGTGCCCTACTCTGTCAGCAATGTAAAGGTAGTTTATTACGGACAGAACGAATGCAGCGGTCATGCAGCAGGTCTCGACTTCAAGCTCTATGGCGAGTTTGTGCCCGGCACGGATTCCTGGCTCAGCCTGTCGCTGATGGATACCAGGATGAAACTCAACGGCAAGAGCATCCCGCTTCCTACCGACCAGCGGTATGCAGTGAACCTCTTCTTCACCGATTACTTCCCAGGCAGCAGGAAGTGGCTCCTGTCTCTCAAGCTTGCCTTTGCCGATGGACTTCCATTCGCTGCACCTCATAGAGAATTGGAAACCAACAGTTTCCGTGCCACCGCCTATCGCCGAGCAGATATCGGAATGAGCTATCAGTTACTGGACAACCGCCATCATGAGCACAGAACATTCCTCAAGAATGTTACAGTGGGCATAGATTGCCTCAATCTCTTCGGCATAGACAATGTAAACAGCTACTATTGGGTAACAGATGTCACAAATCAGCAGTATGCCGTGCCTAATTATCTCACCGGCAGACAGCTCAATGCAAGAGTGTTGATGGAATTCTGATAAGCCAAGAGTTAAAAGCAGAGAGAAAGGAGTTAAAAGCGAGGAGTTTTAGCACTCAAAAATGGTGATTTTTCACATTATTCTAAATATTTAACCGTAGATAGTTCGCTATCTGCGGTTTTTTTCGTATCTTTGTGCCCGATTTATGCGATGATGGTTCATATCCATCATCTCAAATCACTATAAACGAAAAAAGAAATTATACATAATAATTAATTATGAGCAAACAAGTAGAAAAGATTAAGGAGCTGATCGCTAAGCGCGAACAGGCTCGTCTTGGCGGTGGTGAGAAGGCCATCGAGAAGCAGCATGCACGTGGCAAATATACAGCTCGTGAGCGTATCGAAATGTTAGTAGATGCTGGCAGTTTCGAGGAGTACGACATGTTTAAGCTGCACCGTTGCACCAACTTCGGTATGGAGAAGAAGCAGTACCTCGGTGATGGTGTGGTAGCTGGTAGCGCTACAATAGCCGGCCGCCTGGTTTACGTATATGCTCAGGACTTCACCGTAAACGGTGGTTCACTCTCTGAGACTATGGCACAGAAGATCTGCAAGGTAATGGATATGGCAATGACTATGGGTGCACCTGTTATCTGTATGAACGACTCAGGTGGTGCCCGTATCCAGGAAGGTATCTGCGCCCTCGCTGGTTATGGTGAGATTTTCGAGCGCAACATCCTCGCTTCTGGTGTCATCCCACAGATTTCTGCCATCATGGGCCCTTGCGCAGGTGGTGCCGTTTACTCTCCAGCCTTGACCGACTTCATCATCATGAAGGAGCAGACTTCTTATATGTTCCTGACCGGTCCTAAGGTTGTCAAGACCGTAACTGGTGAGGACATCGATGCAGAGCACCTCGGTGGTGCATCTGTCCACGCAACCAAGAGTGGTGTTACCCACTTCGCTGCTAAGACAGAGGAAGAGGCTATCGAGATGATCAAGAGCCTGCTCTCTTACATCCCTAGCAACAATACAGAAGAGGCTCCACGCGTAGAGTGCACAGACCCTATCGACCGTATGGACGATACTCTGAACGAGATTATCCCTGAGGATCCTAACCAGGCATACGATATGTATAAGGTGATTGGCGCTGTAACTGATAACGGAGAGTTCTTCGAGATTCAGCCTAAGTTCGCCAAGAACATCATCACTGGTTTCGCCCGCTTCAATGGTCAGAGCGTGGGTATCGTAGCCAACCAGCCTTCAGCTTACGCTGGTGTACTCGATGTTAACGCTAGCCGCAAGGCAGCCCGCTTCGTTCGTTTCTGCGATGCATTCAACATTCCTATCGTATCTCTCGTTGACGTACCAGGATTCTTGCCAGGTACAGGTCAGGAGTACAACGCTGTCATCCTCCACGGTGCACAGTTGCTCTACGCTTACGGCGAGGCTACCGTGCCAAAGATCACTATCACATTGCGTAAGAGCTATGGTGGTAGCCATATCGTAATGGGTTGCAAGCAGTTGCGTGCAGACTTGAACTTCGCTTGGCCATCTTCAGAGATTGCCGTAATGGGTGCCAGCGGTGCCGTTGCCGTTCTCTGCGGTAAGGAAGCTAAGGCTAAGAAGGAAGCTGGCGAGGATGTAAAGGCATTCCTGGCTGAGAAGGAGCAGGAATACACCGACAAGTTCGCTAATCCATATCAGGCTGCTCAGTATGGCTACATCGATGATGTCATCGAGCCACGCAATACCCGTTTCCGCATCTGCCGTGGTTTGGCTCAGCTCGCAACCAAGCGCCAGAGCTTGCCAGCAAAGAAGCATGGCTGCATGCCAATGTAATATAGAAATGTTGAATGTTGAGTGTAGAATGTTGAGTTATATACAGACTCAACATAACAGAAGGGCGCAAGCCTAATTCAACACTCAACAATCAACACTCAAAATTAAAGTAAAAACGAATGGATAAGAATATTTATGCTGCGATTGCCATGGCACTCTATGAGTACCAGGGCAATAACGTACACGACAAGGAGCCTGGCATCATTACGATCAAGCCACGTCAGACGATGTGGAATGCCAAGTTCTTGAGTTTAACAGCCAAACCATAAAGATTAAGAAATGAAAGAGTTTAAATATACAATTGACGGAAAAGAATACAAGGTTCAGATTGACGCTGTTGAGGGTAACATCGCAAGCGTGAACGTAAATGGCGAAGCTTACAAGGTTGAGATGGAACAGGAAGCTGAACCAGAGAAGAAGAAGGTAGTGCTCGGTCAGCCTGCTGCTGCATCTGATGATGCTGAGGCTACTCCAGCTGCCAACGTAAATACAGCCAACGCAGTAAAGGCTCCTCTCCCTGGTACTATCACCAGCATCGAGGTGGCTGTTGGTCAGGAAGTAAAGGCTGGCGATACTGTCGTCGTTCTCGAGGCTATGAAGATGCAGAACAACATCGAGGCTGAGAAGGATGGCAAGGTTACAGCTATCTGCGTAAAGCCTGGTCAGGCTGTACTCGAAGAGGATGCTCTCGTGGTTATCGAGTAAATCAAGAATTCGAGAATTATACTTCCTGATTCGGGAATTGATGATTCGGGAATTTATAAAGAATATCAAAGGTCGCAAGCTGTTAATTGTTTGCGACCTTTTTCTATACTGCTGTATGAGCATAAACTGCTATACAAAGTAATTTTTTACTAAAGAAAAAAGACATAAAGTACAATAAAATGATAGATTTAACAGAAGAACAGATAAAAAGATACAGCCGCCACATCCTCCTTCAGGATGTAGGCCTCGAGGGACAGGAAAAGCTCCTCAATGCCAAGGTGCTCATCATTGGTGCCGGAGGCTTGGGCTCTCCGGTAGCCCTCTACCTTGCTGCGGCAGGCGTGGGACATATCGGTATCGTGGATGCCGATGTGGTTGACCTCAGCAACCTGCAACGCCAGGTAATCCACCAGACCAAGGATCTGAACACCCCTAAGGTGGAAAGCGCCAAGGAGAAGATGATTGCCATAAATCCTGATGTAGAGGTGACAACATATCATACTTTCCTCGCCTCAGACAATGCCGAGGAAATCATCAAGCCATGGGATTTCATCATCGATGCCACAGACAACTTCCCTGCGAAGTTCCTCATCAGTGATGCCTGTGTGCGCTTGGGCAAGGCATTCTCGCATGGCGGCATCCTGAGATTCCAGGGTCAGACCTTTACCCACCTGCCAGGCACGGCATGTTACCGTTGCTTCTTCAAGGAACCACCTCCAGCAGGCACTGTTCCTACCTCTAGCCAGGCAGGAGTCCTTGGTGCCATCGCTGGTATGCTCGGAACCATCCAGGCTGCCGAGGCGTTGAAGTACTTCCTCGGTGTGGGCGAACTGCTCACCGACCGATTGCTCACCTTCGATGCCAAGACGATGAACTTCCGCACCATCAAGGTAAAGAAGCGTGCATCCTGCGAAATCTGCGGCGACCACCCTACCATTGATCATCTCATCGACTATGAGCAGGCTGCGTGTGATTTGAAACGCCACTAAGATTTAGTGATTATTTATCAGTGATTATTTTCGCTATAGCTTATGAAGATTAACGACGACGTAATCAAGGTTATTATCGAGCAAGCCAAGAAGGACGCTCCCATCGAGAGTTGCGGACTCCTTCTGGGCAAGGACGATGTAGTGATTCTCGACTATGTATTGAAGTCGATAAAAGAAAACATCGAATAGAAAAGATTTGTATAACAAAAAAGCAAAGTCACAATACCCAGCTCTATCAGCTAGGTATTGTGACTTTTTTTTTCAGAACCGTCCCCAAGCCCTACAAAGAGCAAAAACCATGATTATAAGATACTTTAAAAACTTTTCTCCCATTTTTCTTGCATGATTCAGATAATAATCGTATTTTTGCAGCAGATAAAATACGCAAGCTTATGAAAGAGAAAAGATATACATTGCCAGAAGAACAGAAAGATGCAGCTTTCGCAGCAGAGCCAGCACCAGCCTATCACGGAAATGCCGCCATAGCACTTCCCGAGGATGAATGTGCAGAAGAAGATATTGACTGGAATAAGATTCCTGTTGGCTGGCATCCGGCTAATGAAGAAGAAGCCGTGGCTAGGATTGAAGCTATTGAGGCGGAGTATGAAAGGACAGGCATTAGCTATAGTGTAGAAGAGTTTTTCAATAAACTAAACGAAGAACGAACATGGCTAAAGTAACACTACGCAATAGCTTTCTTCAAATTTATAAAGAAACAACCGACTATAGTTATCAAAACTTTGGTCGACTTTGCGTTCAAAGATTTGACGAAAGCTTGCAAGCAATAATAAACAGACTTTGCAAACATCCTCTTTCTTCACCCAGAGAGCCATTGCTTAAGCGATTCCACCGCCCTTACCATAGTGCGATTATCAAGGAGAATTGGAAGATTATCTATCGCTACGACGAAGCCAACGACCTCGTCATTTTCGTAGATTTATGGGATATGAGAAGAAGTCCTAGATATCTGATCAGACAATTCAAAAGAAAACTATAAAGGAAAAAGCTTATGAAGGAGAAAAGATATACATTACAAGAAGAGCAGCCGACTCCTATTGGCTGGCATCCGGCTAATGAAGAAGAAGCCGTGGCTAGGATTGAAGCTATTGAAGCGGAATACGAAAGGACAGGCAAGGCTACAGATTTTGAAGAATTTATAGAAGAATTAAAGGCAGAAGGATTATGGCTTATCCAATAAAAGCAATACCAAAATTATTCTCGCTATCGTGCTATGCGCACAATACTCGAAAGGTCTAACATATAATTGCAGGTGGTTCAAGAACGGGCTGAAAGCCCAAAAGCTCTTAGCCCAGGGCAACGCCCTGGGTACACTCGCAGTCAGCAATGCGCCCTGCAAGGGCAAAAGCTTCGTATAATATTTTTACTCCTAGCAAGCATTCATAAATACTTCGGGATTAGTTTATACGAGTTCCCGAAGCTTACACTCCAGTATTACAGCAGACTCTCTATTAACCATTAAATTAAATAATTCCTGATCTATCTCTGCATAAGCAAAAACATCGCGCAAAGACTTTACACTTGAAAGAACGATATGATTATCTTTTATGGTACCTCGCTGGCAAAGATTTAAAATAGCCAAGAGCAAAAGGGGCTTATGCGGAGCTTTTACGCCCCGCATAAGCGCTCTTTTCATCTTTTCAAAAACACCCAGATAATAGTCTATATCTTTATCCATTATCAAATAAGATGAGTAACCTTAATTTTCTTCCAATGTTTGCCGATACCAAGGGTCATAGCCTGGGTATCCTTGGTTATCAGTTCACCCTTCTGCAAGCCAGCAATAGCTTGCTTCAGCTCCTGCAGAGCCATGCCACTCACACCAAACAAATCCTTCAACACTCCATCATTCTGTTGCTGTTGCTTCATAATGAGAGGATATTGGGCATTGGCATAGAAATCAAAAGAGGCTTTCTTAAACGAATCCATATTCTGTGTAGCAAGGATGATGCTCATGCCCTTGTTTCTACCCACAGCTATCAAGTTCTGCAAAGGCTTGTTCTCGAAACCAAGCATATAGTGAGCCTCATCGATGATGGTGAAATGGCGCAGCTCCACCCTATCCTCATTCTTTGCCTGTGGAGGCAATTGCTGATAGATGTTGTTCAACTTCGATGTCACGAAATATACGATAGCCTTTGCCATAATACCTTCCTTGTCAAACTTTCCTAAGTTGATAATATAACAACCTTTCACCAAATCTACCTTGTCTTCCTCTGCAAAAATATTATTCAGAATCAACTGGTTTAAGACTGATTTTACACTATCCATATCACCCTGTTTCTTCTCGGGCATCAACATCGTATAATGATCAAAAACTTCCTGAAAGGTGATTGGTTTCTGGTTCTTCGCCTTGTAGGCATTGATGATAGCTTCGCTCAGTCTGTTATCCATCAAAGCACCAATCTTAGCGGAAGATATAGCACAGATGGCATTTGCCAAGGTCGTGGAATACAGGTGGATTTCATTGACAGGTCTGCCAGTAAAGTCCTTGAACGGAGTAAACGGCAAAGGTTTCTCCATCGGATTCAAGATGGCAGAGGAATCGGTCTCAAACTTCGACAGCCAATCGGCATGGGCAGGATCAGAGAACTCCCCCTTGTAATCGAACAAGAGAAAGTTGACAGGATAGTAGGTATCAGCCGATGCCATTCTGATTTGATTGATGAGGACAGCTAATAAGTTTGACTTACCCGAACCAGTAGTTCCTGCTATCAATATCTGTGTATTTGAAATAGCAGTACTGTTGATGTCTAAAGCCGCATCCATTCCATCCTCATACTGACCGATATAAAGATTCAACTCAGGAATATCCATCAACGACTTTCCACCTCTCAACGGAGAGAAGTGCAGCCATTCATCAATACCTCCTTCTTCCATCAAGATACTCTTACCCCTCATCATTTCGCTAAAAAGCACCTTGCTCAGAAAAGTAGAATTCTGCCAGTCGGCATCAATATCACTATAACGCATCTTGATAAGAGCCACGAAGACCTCCTTTATATTTGACTTGGTAAAGAAAGAACCACCCAATGGCTGCATACCTGCAGAGGTTTGCAATTTCTCTACCTTTGACTTACTTCTTGGTGTCTTATCGCTCAATCCAACAAGAAGACAGATTCGCATAACCGTAGTAAAGTTCAATACTACAGGGCGAACCATATCTGAGTAATCCGAAAGGTTCAGTTTCTGCTCGATAGCATATTTCACTTCTTCAAGCAAATCATGAGTTTCTTCCAGAATTCTCATTCCCTCAAGTTTTATATCTTGTACATTCATTTCTACTAGAATTCGTAAGTTTGTAATCCAAAGTAATCATCGCTGACAGTAGTACACTGCCTTTCCTGGTCTCTATGCAAAGTATAGGTTCTTGCCACATAAGCCACTATCTTCTTGAAATCAGTCTCTGTCGTTATTTCCGTATCAGTACTTAACAGGATGGTTTGATGAGCCAAATCCGGGAAATAACGGTTGATGATAACTTCACGACTCTCCTTGTCAAGAACACCCATTACAGTATCTATCATTACAGGAGGGTCGTAATCACCCAGTTCATACAGGACTTTCAGTAAGACCTGCATCACAGTTTGCTTGGCACCAGCATTCAGCTGACTCAGATAAATTTCATTACCATTCTTGTGGAATATCTTGAACGAGATTTCCTCCGAATCATCTGCCGAAAGCTCTACCCTACCGATGTAACCAGCATAAATCACCAAGTTGATGTTCAACTGCTCCTTCATCATACGCTCGATACTTGCCTTCTTCGACTTGAGTAACTTACAGGAAAGCGACTTGAAGAAGCCAGGCAGTTTGCATAACATATCATACTGAGGATCAGGAACTTGTGGCATATCATAATCGTAAGTAGAAATCTTCCTCTCCATTTCCTTGATAGCATTCTTCTGTTCCACGATTTTTGCCTTCAATTCCTCTATCTTCCTGTCATTTTTTTCATAGAGTTCGATGATGCTGTAATCGTGACCAGTCAAGGCGCGTTTATATTCTTCCAATTGTTCCTGTTTCTTTGGAATATCCGCCAACTCTAAGTTTAAGCTTTCACGTCTCTCATCCAGCGAAAGATAAGGATTGGAATATGATTGCTGAACCAGGTTTCTCAACACATTGACATCAGCATCACTCAGAAAACCATATTTGTCATTATAATCATCGCTGTTGTCTTGCTCACATTTGATTTCTTTAATAATCTCGGCAATAGAAACCTCGCCTACCTGCGGGTATTTCTCCTTAAGCAATCGTATTACATCCTGGGTAACCTTTTCTATCTGTTTGTCATTGAGGATATTACCCCTTGCAGAAGCCACCACCTCCTTCTCGTTCAGAATAAGTTCCACCTCGGTACTGATGCTATTGGCAACCTTTGGCATAATTACTTTCCACTCTAAATCTTTGGAGATAGCCTCAGCATCCTGTCTATAGTCCTTTTCCTTCTGATAGAAGCTGTTGATGTTCTCCTCTATCTGATGCATTTTGTCACGAATCACATCATCCGAGTTCCGTCCCTCCTTCAGTTGCTCATACTGCTGCTTATGATCATTGGCATAGTTCAATGCCTGGTTATAGGCATCGATCAGACTTGCCACATCCCTTTCCATCTCCACCTTCTGTTTGGTCAGTTTCAAGTATTCGGCACGCAGGTTTTCGTTCTCCAAGCGTTCCGCCTTCTTCTCATCAAGATAAGCCGAGGCTGCATTTTGCAACTGAGTGTATTTATTGAAACCCATCACCGAATTGATGTTCTTCATGATGAGCTTGTTGATTTGTTCTTCCTTCACGAGGTCGGAAGTCTTCATAGCATCAAAGAGGAAATAGTTGCTCAATTCAGCAGGCAGATTGGCAGAAATAATCTTGTTGACTATCGCTTCATTGGTGCTGCGTTTGATAGCCGTTGAACCAGAACCGTAAGGATAACTGTTACCATTCATATTGAGCACGTTGCTCTCCTGTATCCTGCCATCCACAAACCGATAGGCACGACGCAACCGATAAGGCGTTTCTTGCCCCAAAACCATCCCAGAGAAAGTAATCTCCAGCATGATGGTCTTGCCTTCTATACCGCTCTCGTTCTTTACCCCCGAATTGAAGATTTCCTCAAACTGTCGTTTGTTGGATATCTTCAATCCATAGAGTGCAGAATAGATGGCATCGAAGAGCGTAGTTTTTCCACAACCATTGGCACCACCTATCAAGATGATGGGACGGTCGCTCGTTACCTCTAAGTTTAAGTCCAACTTTCTGTAGGTCTTATAATTCTCTATGTAGATACGCTTCAGTTTCATTACTTCTTAATTTCTTTGAGAGCCTTTTTGAGTATTTTCGTCACCTTCTTTTCCTCAAGACTTGACTCATTTTGGTTATTACGCTCTTCATGGAAAGGCTTGAGGATATAATCCTTGAGCCATTCCGCATCTATACCCTCCGATTGGCATGCACTCTCTATGAGTTGCATGTCTTCCTGCCTGATTCCATAGTTCAGGAATGTTCTGTCCAAGCTTTTCTTCATACCTTATTATATATGATTACCTTATTATATTATAGGGTTTCAAGATGCAATGCCGACCACCCATCTATATTGTCTGTGTTCTCGATAATGCCTCCAGGATAATACCAGTTGCTCGTACCCTCATCTTTGATGAGCACGCCACCCACAATCTTCTTGCCTGTAGCTTGATAACTGGAGATGTAATCCAAGAGGGCATTGTTCTTTTCTGGCGCATCCGCATCGCTGCCCTTGGTTTTGGTGTCGAAGAGGCAGATGGTACCCGACTTCAATCTGACGATGAAATCCACATAGAAACAACGTTTTCTACTTCCCGAATCCGTATAAGGCACGGCGAAATGCTGCTTTCCCTCGTCTCCATTCTTGTACCACCACTCCACATATTCCATCTTGTCATCCAACCAACGTGCAAACTCTTGCTCAGGTCTCGATGCCGTAATCTGCTCAAAATAAGGATACAAGGCATGGTTGAAGATTTCGCCTTCCGTAGTTCTCACCATTGCCGCATTATAGAGACGAGTCTCCGGCACTTGCCATACAGACTGCTGATATTCCATCGATACCTCCTTGGCATTTCTCTTCAGCGTAGCCTCGTAGGTAACCAACGCCTTGCGTATCAATTCCTCGAAGCGCGGACGGTTCTGATGATAGAGCACCACCTTAGGCACATCCATCGAAAAGACTTGCAGGTATTCCTCCAAGGCACTCTCGATGGCTCCTTGCAAGACTGGCGTACTGTCAAATTTGGAGAACCCACCAACATTCTTACGGCAGAACAGCGTAAAGAGATTCTGCAATTCTGATGCGTTCAGAGCCAACCTTGCCTTGTCTGTTATTTCCACGATGCCCGAATCACCCGTCAATGGGGTGTCCTTCGGGATAGCCACCAAGATTCTTGATACATCGGTCTGCACACCATGTCGCTTGGCATTGTAGCGATTCAACTTGATTTTGGCATCCATGTCTGCCTCCTTTTTTTTCGTCTCGTCAGCATCCTCAGCCTCACCATCATCCTCAAAGAAATCTTCTGCAGAGAAAAGCAACAACGGGTTTTGTTCCCATTCCCGTTCCATGGTCTTATAGAAGATGCTGCGGAACTGGGAGCCCAAGCGGTTTCTTGTTGCCCCATGCTTATCCGTATAATAGGAACGGAGCGTGATGTTCGGCAAGTCTTTCTTGCGATTGGCGTAGAGGGTGCTGATATAGTTCATGTCATCTCCCACAATGCTAATCATGTCAGCCGAAAGGTCGGTATAAACATAACCGTAGTTCAGAATGTCGTTCTTATAAAAATGCTGCTCTGGCATTCGGAGTATTCGTCCCACGGTCTGAGTGGTAAAAGTCATACTCTGCAATTCTCTGAATATCAGAAGGACAGAGGCACGAGGACAATCCCATCCCAAGGCTATGGCCTGCTTGAACAGCAAGACCTCGGTAATATCATCAGGATGAGTGATATTCTGTAGATTGGGCGATTTATCTTTTGATAGCCATACAGCCAACCTGCCATTTGCCACGCTGATGTCGCAAACCTGTTCTAAGTAGGCTTGCATCTCCTCGGCGATAGTCTTGTCCTTCGACGACATAGATTCGCTGCTATCATTAGGCAACTGAATGAGCAATAACGGATTGATGCCATATTCCTTGTAAGCCTCAGCCAGTTCCTTTCGCTTTTCGAGAGCCTTCTTCAAGAGACGCTGGTTCACCGTAAGCTCCGACTGTTCCTTACTGCTCTTTACATTCGGATTCAGTTCTATGCCCTTCTTAATCATTTCTTCATTGATTACATCTTGGCGTTTCACAAGAACCGCATGATAGCTTTGGGTGACTGGCGTTGCTGATACACGAAGTTCTATGTGTGGCTGGATAGCTTGCAATACCATCTCGCTTTTCTTGGCATTACGTCCGGCAAACATGTGTTCCTCGTCTATGATAACCACCACTGGCAGATGCTGCTCTATCTTGGTCTTCCGTATCAGTTCGTAGAGCGTGCGGTTCTGCTCATTGTCACGAATCATGACGGCATTATCCTTATTGATGCTCTCCCAGTTCAAAAAGAGCACATCGCCAGGATGCAGACCATCTACATGATCACACTCATCAAACATAACAGGACGCAACGATCTTCGTTCACTAAAGAAATTGCGCATGGAGCGATAACTCTGCTGATGCAACTTGTTAGGAGCAATCCAAACCCATGCTACACGAGAATATCGGCACTGCCCATTCATAGGTAGGTCACGAGTCAGCTCATCCAGCAAGGTACTCACCATCACCGTCTTTCCGGCTCCAGTAGGAGCCTTGAATATCAACTTTTGGCGGTCTTCAGAATCATTGAGCATTTCAATCATCTTCTGTTTCAGTTCTCGTACCGCCTTTTTCTGGTAATCTCGTAGTTCTATCATTTTCGTTACCTCCTTATTCTATTATGTCATTAGTAACATTATCTTCTTTCTCCTTTGGCACATAATCATAGTCATCGCTGAGAGCTTCTTTCACAACCTCCTCGTTTTGCATGGCGAGTGCCTCGTTTTGCTGAAACTCTTTCATCATAGCCTCACTATACTTTTGCTTTGGCAGAATATCCGTTCCACCTTCTAAAGCTTGCAAGAAAGCATCTGGCATGGCACACAGTTCTATAACAGGCATGACTTTATGGAATTCGTCCTCATAAGCGTATGCGCCATCACTATAAACATAAACCTTCAAAGGATTCTGCCTAGTCGCAACCTCAGCTATCATCGGAATGATAATACTGACTACACGCTCGTCGAGGACAACAAGCATCTGTCCAGCCTCATCCTTAAAATAGCGCAATACGTTCTTCTTAAATTTCTTGCCTCCAAATGTTTCTTGCTCTTTATAGATATTGTTCTTGATGCAGAGGAGGTCAACGAGAGAAGCCATCAATACTCGACGACTCTTACTGCTGCTTTGGTCACGAGGCACAAACTCCGTTTTATAATAACGAAGATTATTGTGAGTCAAGCCAGGAACTTCTTCACCCTTCTGATTAGTATAACCATTAATGACTCGTTTATTTCGCTCGTAGGTTACTTTTTCGCAGATGTTATTCTCGTTGTTGGTCACTAAGATACATTTGCGATGACCGCCGTCTTCTGAGTTCAATTGCATCGTTGCATGGAGAGTGGTGCCTGAGCCAGCGAAGAAGTCGAGGATGGTGGAGTCTTTTCCTTTTGTTATTGATATCAAATGTTTTAGCAACAACAATGGTTTTGGATATCCAAAAGGTTTATTGCCAAATATTTCTTTAATATCATCGTTTCCACTTTCCGTTCGACCATAAATTGCATCAATTAAAAGACTCTTGGGCGTAATACCTTCAGGTCTATAATATTTAGTATATACCTTTCCATTTTTAAAAACAAGTTCATTATATTGCTTTGCCACTTTTGCTTTACTCCATCGCCAACAAGATTGTTTTCCTTTAACTACACGAGGATAATATTTTGTCCCATCAGGACCTATTATCTCATATATTAAGGACTGACTAATTTGAATAGAAGCCTTATCTAATGTAACCAATCCGTATTCTCCTTTATCGTCTTTGTATGGATATAAAGCTTTATCCAATTGATAATTTCTATCGAGCCCTATTATTTTGCCATTTAACAAACGTTTTGCATAACACAACACATACTCGTGTTCCGTAACAACATTACTTGAATCGTTACCTCCTCCTTGCTTTTTTTTCCAAATAAATTGTGCTATATAATTATTTGCTCCAAATAACTTATCACATAAAAGTTTTAACTGAGCTTGTTCATTATCATCAATAGAAATGAATATTACTCCATTGTCTGCAAGTAAGTTTTTAGAAACAATTAACCTTCTACTCATAAACGACAACCATTTAGAATGGCGAAAGCTATCATCTTTATCTACAAAAGAGTCATTGTAGATAAAGTCCTTATTACCTGTATTATAAGGAGGATCAATATAAATTACATCAATCTTCCCTGCATATGCATAAGTAAGAGCAGCAAGAGCATTGAGGTTATCACCTTCTATCAACACATGGTTAGGCGAACCTTCTGGCGCAGAATCCAAACGTTTACTTTCGTCTTCAACAAAAACAGGAAGTTGGTCTTGCATGTCGTCCCAAGCCGCTTCTGAGCTCTCTTCCCATACAAGTCCATAATGCTTCTTCTCATTGATAACCTCCAACAAATCATGCTTTAACTCCTTAGCTATCTGAAGTTCTAATATCTGTTGGCGCAAAGCACCCAAATCCATTTTCTTCGCCATAACGGTGTACATTCCTCCCCTTTTCCGTGCTCCACCGACTCCCTAAGTAGAGAAGATTATTAGATACAGGATTGCTATTATAAAATGATGGCGTAGGAATCTTGCTGCCCATAACCTTATCTTTGCCTGTAGCGGCCCTGGAAAAGCCTTTCATGTCAAAGATAAGAAGCAACAGAAGCCTACGCCAAACAGGTATATATATGATAGCACAGAGCGTACCCCCTCAGACGAAGGGGCACACCTATGCCATGTGTATATACACAGTGGGTAGACGCCCACCGCAGTCTCATTCTGAACATGATTTGAAATTTTCCAGGTTTCTACAGGTCAGAAGAAACGTCAAGCAAACGTCTTCAATTTAAAATAGTGCCAAGCCATGGATTTTTACCTAGCCAGCGACTCATCGCCAGCCATCCACAGCAAGACGATTGCAAAAGTACGAAAAAGAATTGGGATTTGCAAGAAAATCGAAAAGTTTCTTGCAAATCCCAACAAAAATGGTTATAAAGCTGCATATAAGCAAGGCTTTTGCCCTTACAGGGCGCAGGGGAACAACGCTTTAATACCCAGGGCGATGCCCTGGGCTAGGCGCTTCTGCCCTTTACCTTTCCGCTACGCGCCGGTGACCGTTGGTTCAGGGCGTGCCGCTGTTTTGCAGTAGCATCACCCCTTCCTCTTCTACATTATTATAAAAAGGACTGCCCTTTTTGCTGTTCCAATCCTTCATCGAATACACTATCGGGTGAATCATCTGATTGATTTGCCATCCCAATTCCCAAAGAGGATAGGTGTAATTATCATGATCCTGCTCATCTATCTTATCCTTGTTCAGAAGCACAAGGATGTCCCAGTCGGAATCTGCTTTAGCATCCCTTCTAGCCCTTGACCCAAAAAGGATAACCTTGGCATCCTTCGGCATAATCGATTCCGCTTTCTTCTGAATCGACTTGAGTACCTCATCTTCAAGATGTTCCCTTGTTATTGTCGTCATAACACCATCATTTAAATTACACCGCAAAAATACGAAAAAGAATTGAAACTAACAAATATTCTGAGAGATATTTGCTTTTATTCTTTTCTCTTCACCCAAACCTTGTGACTGCCGCTACCCATCCAACCTATCGGCGAGGTACGGTCTGCGGTGATTTCCTTCAGTTCCATAGAGGCAGCAGTACGGCTCAGGTTGTTGATGGAGGCATAATCGCCTAGGGTGAGGACTCCGTTCTTCTCTATCACCTCCATGGCACGGGCGATGCGCTCTTCCCTGGAAAAGAGCTGCTTGCGAATCACTTTTACACCACCCATATCACGCTCCAGGTCACGATCGGTTTCCCGCTTCACCTCCCTGATAAACTCAGGAGACGCCTTGAAGTTGATGTCCTTCACGCCCACCTTGCGATACGTCATCTTATCATCTGCACTCTGCATTTCCGTAGGCTTATCGTCCTCGAAACCGAGGGAGAGGGAGAAGGTGCCGATGCCTTCCAGATTCACATTGTAGCCCATGGAGAGCATTTCTACCAGCATATCAGCCACATCCAGCAAGACAGCCTCCGTGGTACTTTCCGAAATACCACGATGGTAGCCCTGCATTCTCTTGATGAACTCTTTTCTGGATAGTGTTCGATTGGTCACCATCTTGGGATAAACTCTGCGCTTGCCTGTGTTATGAACATCGGGCATCTCTTGCAACTTGTACTTTGTCATAACGATTCCTTTCTTTTAACGATTGTTATCACTCCTTATTGCAACAGCCACTATACCTAAGTGATTTCTTATTCACCATTCATCATAATGGTTCCCGTCTCTAAGGATAATTGTTACTAACCCTAACAGAAATCTCCGTTCAATAGTATTGAACCTACATTCAAAAGTATTGAACGCACATTCAAAAGTATTGAACGCACATTCAAAAGTAATGAACGAAACTTTCTACTAGGCAAAGATACAACTTTATCCTATATTAAACAAGACTTTTCCTGAATATCTTCACTTTTCCATTCATAATTCTTTGTTTTTTAACCCTATTTCTTTGCGTATCCCAAATAATTGTGCTAACTTTGTAGTCAGATTGCAAACCAAAGGTCAAAGGATTGCAGTCCAAAGTTCAAAGGATTGCAAGCCAAAGACAAAGCAAAAGACTAAGATTAGACATTCTTATGAGTATGAAGATAATAGCAACCAGCGACTGGCACCTGGGCAACTTGTTTCACGGCAACGACCGTCTGCCTGAACACAAGCATTTTCTGAAATGGCTTCTGGAACAAATCGCTGAACAAAAACCCGATGCTCTCCTCATCGCAGGAGACATCTTCGATAACGGAAATCCATCGGCAGCGGCACAGACCGTTTATTACGAGTTTCTTGCCGATGCTACCCAACTGTGCCCTAACATGCAGGTCATCATTACCGCCGGCAACCACGATTCAGCCAGCCGACTGGAGGCTCCCCGTCCGCTGCTCACCCGATACCACGTGGAAATAAGAGGAAACGTAAGGAAAATCTGGCTGCAGGGAGAAAACGTAAGGAAAATCCGGCAGCAGGGAGAAAGCGAGGACGAAGGGAACGGAAAGGAAACAGATGATAAAACCGGCGGGCATTGGCTCTATTCCTTCGATGACCTCATCATCCCCGTAACCAACGAGGAAGGAGAAGAAGTCATCATCCTCGCCGTACCTTTCCTTAGGAGCGATGTGGTGCAGAACGCCAGTTACTCGCAGGGAGTCAACGACTTTCTGAGAGAACTGACGGCTGAGGCTCGAAAGAAATACCCAGGCAGGAAGTGCATCATGATGGCACACATGTACGCCAAGGGTTCGGATATCGCCAAAAAGGATGCGAGCGAGAAAATCATCATCGGCGGACAGGAGGAAGTGGACCTGGAAGGATGGTACGACCATCCCGACTATATGACTTGCGGGCATATCCACAAACGGCAACATATCTGGAACACCGACTGGGCAAGATATACGGGAAGTATCCTCCCGATGTCGTTTGCCGAGAAAGACTACACCCACGGCATCGACCTCATCACCATAGAACACGGAGAAGAGGAGGAAGGAAAGAAAACCGGCAAGAGTAAGGAATGGAAAGTAGATTTCCTGGAATACAAGCCGCAGCACTCCCTTCGCATTCTGCCCGAAGACGAGGAAGAGCTGACCTTCAAGAAATGGCAGAAGCTCATCAACTCAGAACTCTCGGAAAGAATCGACGGCGAACTGAGCGACCACTTCGATTACGTGATGCTGAAGGTGAAACAGGAAAAGCTATCCAGCGATGACATCAAGGAACTGGAGAAACTCGTCAACGAAAAGGATGCCGTGCTCTGCAAAATCCAGCGCATCATCCCGCAACTGGACCTCTCCACCATACAGGGTTCCCAGCACATCACCAGCATCGAAGACATCATCAACCGTCCTCCGCTCGATACGCTGAAGGAAGCCTTCGCCATCAGGCACAACGCTCCGATGAACGAAAGACAGGAGAAAATGTTATCCGATTTATTAACAACATCCTCATTATGAAATTCCTACAACTCGAAATACTCAACCTCGCTTCGCTTGACAAACAGGGTGGCGAGGTCATCAACTTTGAGGAAGGTGCCTTAGGCGAGAGTACCATCTTCAGCATCGTAGGTCCGACGGGCAGTGGCAAATCTACCCTACTCGATGCTATCTGCCTTGCCCTCTACAACCGCGCCCCTCGCTACCCCAGGAAGAAAGGAGACAAGAACCAGAACATCGAGATTTTCGGGGCCACAGATGCCAGCGAAAACAACCGACTGGCTCCTACCGACAGTAGAAACATCCTGACCCGTGGCAAAAAGGAAGGCTACAGCAAACTCATCTTCCTTGCCAACAACGGCAGCATCTACCGCGCAGAATGGCACGTCAGATTCCAGAGAGTGCGCTACGAGAACGCCAAGACTGCGCTCTATAAAATCACGAGAAACGGAGAAGAGATGACGGAGGAAACTGCCGACTGGAACGAACTGCCGAACATCATCGGACTCGACTACGACCAGTTTCTCCGTACCGTGCTCATCGCCCAAGGCTCGTTTGCCAACTTCCTGACGGCAAAGGAAAACGAGCGGTACGAACTCCTGGAAAAACTCATCGGATGCGAGGAAACCTATACGAACATCGCTACTGAAATCAAGAAGGCGAAAGACCAGGCAACGGATGCCTACAACCAGATGGCTGCATCGGTGGAAGCCGTTAAACAGAACCTGCTGAACGATGAAGAACTCATCCAGCTGCAAGAAGAAATTGCCCGTCTGGAAAAGGCAGAGAAGGAACTCGACAGCCAGTTGCAAGCCATCTCAAAAGACCTGCAATGGTTTGAGGAAAACGATAAGCAAATAAATCAAATCACTATCTGCCAGACAGATATGGAACAAGCAACAAATGCCATCAAAGAGATGCAAGCCCAGATTCTCCGTCTGCAGTTGCATGATGAAGTACAGCCTGCCGTCAACCTGCTGCAGGAAATAGAGCGACAGACGCAAAGCATCCACGAGCAGGAAGAAAACATCCTGAAAGCGGAAGGAAACATCAAAAGTCAAGAGTCTGCCATTAGCGAAAGCGAGAAAACTCTCGCCAGTCTGAAGGAAGCAGTCAGCAAGGCACAAGAACAGCTGGAAAAGGCGCTGCCGGTCATCGCTGAAGCAAGAGCGCTGAAAACAAAAATGGAAGCGGCAATGCCGAATCTGAAAGAAAAGAAAGAGGCATTGGAGTTGGCGCAGAAAGAGAATCTAACTGCCCTGAAAGACGTGGAGGAGAACGCCCGAAACATCCAAAAATGGGAAGCTGAAACGGAGAAAGCGAACCTTGCCCTCAAAACGACAAAGGAAGAGATTGCCAAGCAGAAACAGGTTCTGCACGAAGCGACACAAGCCGCAGAACAGGCTTGGGAGACGGAAAAGAACAAGACTGCCGGACAGAATATAGAGGAACTGCAGAACAGCAAGACTGTAGCCGACAGGAAACTGCAGGATGTCCAGCAAGCCATCAAGGTAGTGGCTCATCTCGATGCTGCCACAGCAGAAAAGCAGAAGAATGAGGAGCGCATCCTGGTCTTGGGCAAGAGAAATGCGGAGATAGATGAAGCCCTGGGCAAGTTGACCATCGAGGCTCTGACCCAAGAGACCCTGACGCTGCGAAAAGCCTACACCCTGATGGCAAGTGAAAAATGGGAGATTCATCGTGCCAACCTGACCGAAGGCAAGCCTTGTCCGCTCTGCGGCAGCACGACCCATCCTTATCATACCGACAACAGACAGTTTGAGGAAGCCACCACAGAACTCTCGCAACTTCTGAAAGTCAAGGAGGATATGCTGAAACAGCAGCAGATACAGGAGAAGGAACTTTCCGGCGAGAGAAAACAGAACGACGGCGAAGTACAGACGCTCCAGAAACAACAGAAAAAACTGTCGGGAGAAATAGCAACTTACGAAGAGGAATGGAAGGCGCTCATCGCCCAGTATCCAAAGATTCCAAAGGCAGAGGCAGAACTGAAATCGCTCTTGCCTATCTATGAAAACAAGGCGAAAGATGCGAGCAGCAAACTGAGCCTCTTTAACAAGATTCAGAAAGAGATAGAACGGCTGACCCAACTCAAGGATAAGGCTGTAAAGGATGAAGCTGCGTATGAAAGCAAGGCTTCAACTATACAGAACAAAGCCCAAGAAAACGCTTCAACCTGCGTCACAAAACTAGCTGAGCAGAAAGCACTTACCGCCAACCTCATCTCGCAGCAGAAGAGTAAGGAGGAGGCTTACGAGAAAGCCCTTCAGATATGGAATAGCGCCAAGAAGGAAATGGAAGAATGGCAGGAGAAATACAAGCAGATTCTGAATGGCGAAGAACCGGATGCGGCTGAACAAAGACTGACAGCAGCAAAGGATGACGCAACGAAAGCAGCAGATAACCAGAACGAGAACATCAACAAGCTGAAGGCGGAACTCGCCAACAGTAAAGGTTCGCATCAAACCATGCTGTCTCAGAACAAGACGATGAAAGAGAATCTGCTGGCGAAGGAAAAGGAACTCGACCTTTGGATTGAGGAATATAACAAGCAGCTTGAAGAAAAGAGCATCGAAGGAAAAGACTCCGAAGAGACTGATTCTAAAGAAAGAAGCTTCGAATCAAGATTCATCGACCGAAACATCATCGGAGAGATGTTTCACTCTGTCGAAGACTGGAATGCCATCCGTAGGGAAAAGGACGAAAAGGAGAAAGCCGTGGCTTCAACTACCGCCCTTTACCAGAGTGCAGAAAAGGCGCATCAGCAGCATTTGGAACATCAGCCTGCCCAAACCCGTGATGCTCTCCTAGCCATTCAGCAGGAGTATCAGGAGAGAAGCCAGCGCAACGAACTGATTGCTGCCAAAGCCAGGATGCAGAACCATCAGGAAGCCGTGAAGCAGTTGGGTGACAAGGCAGAGGCTCTGAATCTCGTAACGCAGGAAAAGGACGACTGGACAGCTATTACGGATGCCATCGGAGCTGACGGCAAGACGCTGCGCAAGATAGCCCAATGCTATACGCTCAGTTTTCTGATTGCTCACGCCAACCAGGAAATCAGAAAGTTCAACAGCCGTTACGAACTGCAGCAGGTAAAGCATTCGCTGGGCATCCGAGTCATCGACCACGACCGTGCTGACGATATCCGAGACACCACCTCCCTATCAGGTGGCGAAACCTTCATCGTGAGTCTCGGTCTCGCCTTGGGCTTGTCGGCGTTATCCTCCCGCAACATCTCCTTCGAGAATCTGTTCATCGACGAAGGCTTCGGAACCCTCGACCCCGATACTCTAGCCACCGTCATCGACTCCCTCGCCATGCTGCAAAGTTCGCAAGGCAAGAAGGTGGGCGTCATCAGTCATACCGACACGATGAGCGAGCGCATCACCACCCAGATAAGGATTATCAAGAATGGCAACTCCGGCAGCAGCCATATCGAGATCTATCCTTAACCCATCGCAATTACACCTTAAATTATATAGTAATAAAACAAAAGAAAGGGTGTGCCATAAGTCCATGACACACCCTTTCTTTTGTTTCCATTGAATATTAAACCCTGTTTCCCTCTTTAGGGAAAACCACGGTAGGCTTGAAGGTCTTTGCCTCCTCAAAGTCCATCAGTGCATAGGCGATGATGATGACGGTATCACCCACCTGCACCTTGCGGGCTGCAGCACCATTCAGACAGATGCAGCCGCTGCCACGCTCACCCTTAATGATATAGGTCTCCAGGCGCTCGCCATTATTATTATCCACAATCTGCACCTTCTCTCCTGCTATCAGGTTAGCTGCGTCCATCAGATCCTCATCTATCGTGATGCTACCCATGTAATTCAGGTTAGCCTCAGTTACAGTCACACAATGGAGCTTACTCTTCAATACTTCAATCTGCATTGTTCTGTTATTACTTTTATCTATTACGGATTAAACTTAATAAAGAAATCTATAGAGGAATTATCCTTTATACTTGATATGGTCGATGAGACGGATAGGAGTCTTGCCGCAATATACGGTGATGCAACCTACCACGTAGGCGCTATCCTCCCATGATGCCACATCCTGCAGGCTGTCGCCATCCACTATCTGGAAATACTCTACCTCCAGCCCCTCTACGGCATTGATGTCGCTCACTACCTTGTCGTGAGTTTCCTGCACAGTATGATTCTTGGCAAACTCTACGCTCGCCTTCAAAGCCTTATAGATATTCGGTGCGATGGCACGCTCATCAGCGGTCAGCAATGTATTGCGGCTGCTCTTAGCCAAGCCATCCTCATCACGGATGATAGGACACTCCACAATCTGCACATCACTGTTGATGTACTTCACGAGCTGCTTGATGACAGCAATCTGCTGCCAGTCTTTCTCACCGAAATAAGCACGGTTAGGATGAACGATAAAGAACAGGCGACTAACTACCTGGCATACACCATTGAAGTGGCCTGGACGCTTGGCACCCTCCATCACGGTACTTACCGGAGGGAACTCGAAGTGGCGGGTATCCGGTGTAGGATACATCTCCTCTACAGAAGGAGCAAACACATAGTCAGCGCCACAAGCCTCAAGGAGCTTGCAGTCAGCATCAAGTGTACGTGGATAACGCTCCAGGTCACCCTTGTCATTAAACTGAGTAGGATTCAAGAAAACGGAAACTACCGTAACACCGTTTTCCTTAACACTGCGCTTTACCAGAGAGGCATGACCCTCATGAAGCGCACCCATAGTTGGCACAAGGCCGATTTCCTTTCCCTCCTTGCGACGATCGAAAAGTTCGTTCTGGAGGTCAACAATCTTATTGATTACTTTCATCTTCTTATCTGTTTTCGGGTGCAAAATAACAACTTTTTTCTCAAATAAGAAAGAAAAAACCTAAAAATATGCGAATTATTGCCGAAATTATTGAATTTCAGAAGAAAAATACGCTTTTTTGGAGTTTTTTTTGTACCTTTGCACCTAATTCGTAAGAATAATAATTAAATTTATGGCAAAGAAAGTATTATTTATCAATCAGGAGATCGACCCATACGTAGCCGAGACTCACATGTCTATCATGGGACGCGAATTACCTCAGAAAATGCAGGAAGCAGGCTTTGAGATTCGCACCTTTATGCCTAAATGGGGCACCATCAATGAGCGTCGCGGCCAGCTGCACGAGGTGATTCGCCTGTCTGGTATGAACCTTATCATCGATGATACAGACCATCCGCTGATCATCAAGGTTGCATCTATACCAACAACACGTCAACAAATCTATTTCATTGATAACGACGATTACTTCACCCGCCGCCAGATGGCAGCCGACGAGCAGGGTGTAGAATATAAAGATAATGGGGAGCGCGCCATCTTCTTCGCACGCGGCGTACTGGAAACCGTGAAGAAGCTTCGCTGGCAGCCAGACGTCATCGTATGTCAGGGCTGGGTAAGCGCTGTGGTTCCTTTCTATATCAAGACGGCATACGCTGAGGAGCCTTCTTTCGCCAACTCAAAGGTGATCATCTCACTCTATACCAACGAGCAGAAGGGCGAACTCGGCGCACACTTCAAGCGCTGCGTGGAGTTCCGTGATGCCAAGTCGGAACTGCTCTCTGACTACAAGGAGGACTTCGACTTCATCGAGCTGGGCAAGATGGCCATCGACTACAGCGACGGCGTGATTGAAGGCGAAAGCCTGTCAGACAGAACTCTCTTGGATTATGCCAATGAGAAGAGCAAGCCAACCCTCGCTTATCCTGGCGATGACTTTGCGGATGCCTACAAGACATTCATCAACGAAGTATGCCCTGACGAGGAGTAAGCTTCAGATATTAGACACATTTCAAGGATAATGAAGATTTTAAGACTATTTACAGCATTATTTATAGCAGCAATGACTATTGCTGCATGTGATGACACCACCGACAACATCGGATCGTCGATCACCAACGACGTTGATAATATCTCTATCAAAGACCAGGTGTTCAACGTCACCTCACGCTCCATCGTTTCAGGCCCGGTTCTGAGCCGAAACAATACGGGTATGATCGGTAATGTAAAAGATCCTGAGACCGGTACCTACGTAGCTGGCGACTATATGACCCAGTTTGGCGTATTGTCATCATTCAGTCTGGACACTCTGGAGTACATCCGCAATGCACACGATGGCAAGATCGAGGCGGACTCATGCTATCTCCTGGTATCATACAAGACTACATACGGTGATACCCTCGCACCGATGAAGGCTACAGCCTACGAGATGAGTAAACCGATGAGCGAGAATCAGGAGTATTACTCAGACTATGATGCCTTCAAGGACAACTGGGTGAGCGAGAACAACTATCAGTCGAGCGCCACCTATAACCTGAACAGCACGACGATGGCTTTCAAGATCTATCTGAACAAGCCATATACGGCAAAGGATGGCAAGACCTACAAGAACTACGGTTCTTACGTGATGAATACCTTCGTGGATCACCCTGAGTACTTCAAGACCAACTGGGACTTCCTCAACAAGGTTTGTCCTGGTTTCTATGTTAAGCATGCCGGCGGTATCGGAAACGTAGCCAATATCTGGAATACCGAGTTGCAGTTCTACTACAAGATCCAGAAGACGGTGAAGAACTCTGCGGGCAACGACAGTATCGTAACAGGTCTCGCTTTCAACCGCTTTGACGGTACAGAAGAGGTGTTGCAGCTCAACAAGATTACCAACGACAGCAAGACTTTGGCTAATCTGGCAAAGGATGAGAGCTGCACCTACCTGAAGTCTCCAGCCGGCATCTTCACAGAAGTAACGCTGCCAGTAGAGGATATCATGAAGGGTCATGAGAAGGATACGCTGAATACAGCTACCATCTCTTTCCCTAGAATGAACAATGTAGATAACAACAACAACTATCAGTTCAGTGTTCCTTCTACTATCCTGATGGTACAGAAAGACAGTCTGGATGCCTTCTTCGAGAAGAACAAGCTGACAGACAACCGCACCTCCTATACGGCTTCTTACAACAAGAACTCTACAGGCGTGAAGAATGCCTATACCTTCTATAACATCAGTAACCTGGTTACTGCGATGTACAAGAACAAGGGCAAGAGTGAAAACTGGAACAAGGTGGTGCTGGTTCCTGTAACCTTGACCACAAGTACACAGAACAATGCTACCGTGATTACCAAGATTAATCACGACATGCAGCTCACCTCTACCCGACTGATCAAGGCAACGGATGATCCTGACAAGGATTACACCACCAAGGACGGCAAGCGGGTGGCTACAGGTCCTGTTCAGATCAAGGTGATCTACAGTAAGTTCAAGGAATAAATTCATGGCAGATAATTTCCTTGAACGCCACCGCGAAGATTACGAGCAGCGCAAGGCTGCCTGGCTGCGACGCAAGAAGCATCTTCCAAAAATCAAGAAGCCTACCATTCAGCGTCCTGATGATGAAGCTTTATAAAAAAAGATTCTATATGAGAAAATCCCAGCTGGAAGTTCTTTTCCAGCTGGGATTTTTTCATATCCTCTGTTTTATCTTCTTTCTATTTTCTATGAGAGAATGGTGAACTTGGCAAACTTCAGAAGCAACTGCTTGGTTCCTGCATTCTGGAACTCTACGGTAGCCTTCGTGTTCTCGCCGGTTCCTTCAATCTTCAATACCGTTCCTATTCCAAAACGCTGATGCTCGATTCTACAGCCCTCGCAGAGAGAACCTGCAGCTGAGGAAGCAAATGCTGGTTTTGGATCAGCCATGAACTGCGAAGCTACGGGCTTAGAGTTCTGATAATCACGTCTATAGCCTGACCTGTCTCTATCCCATGGCATTCTTCCACCATAGCCACCTTCAGAACCATAGCCACCATACGAACTTCTTCCCCCACCGAATGAAGATTCAGGAGCCTCTTCTCCTCCCTCTATCAGACTGGCATCAATCTCATCGATGAAGCGGCTCGGATTATCAAATTCCATCTTGCCATATCGGAAACGGTTCTTGGCATTGGTCAGGATGCAATGCTTCTCGGCACGGGTAATCGCGACATAGAGCAGACGGCGCTCCTCTTCCAGTTCCCTGACAGAGATTGCAGCAAGCGGACTCGGGAAGATATTCTCCTCCAAACCTACTACGAAAACAGTAGCAAACTCCAGACCCTTTGCCGCATGAATCGTCATGAGCGAAACTCTCGGTTCATCCTTCTCTCCCTCACTGTCCGCATCCGTCAGCAGCGCCACGTCCTGCAGATAATCAGTAAGATAGGCTTCATCCATTCGTCCCTCTTCCTGGCGTCCAGCCACGAAGGTCTGCATACCACTCAGAAACTCCTCCAGGTTTTCCTGGCGAGCCAGGTCGTCGGCATTCTTGCCCGACATGATATCCTCGCTGATTCTACTCTCCCTGATGATGGCATCACCCAGTTCATAGACATCCAGGGTATGCGAACGGTCGATGAACGAAGAGATGAGCAGGCGGAATTTCTCGAGCTTCGTCTGCGTACCCTTGTTGACATTCAGTCCGTAATGCTCCACATTACCTATTACCTCCCAGAAACTCACCTGGTTCTGATGGGCACAATCGGCAATTTTCATCACGGTAGTAGCACCGATGCCACGAGCCGGATAATTGATGATACGCTTGAAAGCCTCCTCATCGTCAGGGTTGGCAACGAGACGGAAATAGGCGATGATATCCTTGATTTCCTTACGCTGATAGAAACTCAAGCCACCATAAATACGATATGGAATGCCCTGCTTTCTGAATTCCTCCTCGAAGCTGCGGCTCTGGGCATTGGTGCGATAGAGAATGGCAAATTGATCGTATCCGCAATCATCCTGCCGCTTGATGCGCTGGATATTCTTCGCCACTATCAGAGCCTCCTCCTTGTCGCTGTAGGCAGGCTTATACAGAATCTTCTCTCCTTTATCATTTTTGCTGAATACCTCTTTCTGAATCTGATTGCGGTTATGATGAATCAGACTGTTGGCTGCCTCTACGATAGTTTGAGTAGAGCGGTAGTTCTGTTCCAGTTTAAAGAGTTTAGCCTCCTTACCATCTTGCGATGGAAAATCTTTGGTAAAAGACAATATATTATCAATATCAGCTCCTCTAAAACTATAAATACTTTGAGAATCATCTCCGACTGCACAAATAGCCTTTTCTTGCATAGCATTGTATAGCAAAGAAAGTATCTTTTTTTGAACATAATTTGTGTCCTGATACTCATCTACCATTATGTACTTAAAAAGATTTCCGTACTTCTCCAAAACATCTTTCCTTTCTATGAAAAGACGATAAGTATAAACTAACAGATCATCAAAATCCATCGCATTAGCTAATCTACAACGTTGTACGTATTCACGATAGATCTTTGCTATTTCTGGCATTTTTGCCCGTTTATCCTGATTTATAATATCAGAATCGCTTTCATACGAATCCACACTTATCAGATGATTCTTGGCCATAGAAATTCTTGCATGTACAGAAGCAGGCTTATATACTTTTTCATTCATATCCATCTCTTTTATAATAGACTTCAGTAAAGACCGAGAATCAGCTTCATCATAAATCGTAAAATCAGAAGGAAAACCGATTTTATCGGATTCTACATGCAAAATTCTAGCAAAGACACTATGAAAAGTACCCATATATTTCTGCCTTATATAAAATGTTTCACCAAACATTTTACGAATACGTTCAACCATTTCTTTTGCTGCTTTATTTGTAAAAGTAAGCACCAATAAGGAATATAAATCTTTGCCTTTAGCTAGGAGATAAGCAATCTTATAGGTAAGCACACGCGTTTTGCCCGAACCTGCACCGGCAATCACCAGCGAAGGTCCGTCAATATACTCTACCGCAGCACGCTGCGCATCATTCAAGTCGTTCAATAAATCCATTTATCAATATTTACCAGATTTTTCACTTTTCACTTCCCCCTATATCCACCTACAGCCGTGCTTGGGTCGTAGTCTTCACCCTCACGAGGGAACGAAGGGATGAATTTCATCTGATGTTCAATCTGTCGCTGGCGCTTCTTCATATAAGCGCTCGGATACAGGGAGCTGAACTTTCTAGGATTAGGCAGCGTAGCAGCTATCAGGGCACACTCGTCACGGAAGAGATCCTGTGCTTTCTTGTTGAAATGATACTCAGCCACGGCATCGACACCATAGATACCCGGTCCCATCTCGATACTGTTGAGATAGACCTCCATGATGCGCTGCTTGCTCCACATCATTTCGATGAGAAAGGTGAAATACACCTCAAATCCCTTGCGGGTCCAGGAACGGCCCGGCCAGAGGAAAACGTTCTTGGCGGTCTGCTGACTGATGGTACTGGCACCATGCACCTTACCGCCTCGTGCATTGTTCTTGGCAGCACTTTCGATGGCATTGAAGTCGAAGCCATGATGCTTGAGGAATCGGGCATCCTCGCTCGCCATCACCGCCACAGGCATGTGAGGGGAAATCTTATCCATCGAAACCCAATGATGATGCAAGGTAATACTTTCACCATCAGCCACTTGCTGAAAACAGCGGATTATCATTAACGGAGTAACATATACCGGAATAAAACGGTAGGCTACTACAGCAAGAATGGTGGTACTGAAAAACAGCACCACCACCCATCTTACGATATTTCTGATCTTTTTTAGAATCATCTATCTTCTTTTTCCCTTTCGGGAACCTCATTCGTTTTTACTTCAATGTACCATTGTTAGCAGCATTCACCATTGCCTGGCTAGCATACATGTAAACCTCTACACGACGGTTCTGAGCGCAGGCTGCTGTAGTATTCACCACAGGATTAGCTGAACCCAAACCCTCTACGCTCTTGATCTGGCTGCTTGTAACACCGCATGACTTCAAGTAGTTAGAAACGGCATTGGCACGGTTCTGGCTCAAAGGCAAGTTGATGCCATCATTACCAGTAGCATCGGTATAACCCTGGATAGCTACCTCGCAGTCGGCATTATTCTTCAAAACCTGGGCAAACTGAGCCAAGTCGTTCTTAGCGCTTGCATTGAGCGCATATTTGTTGGTCTGGAAGAGGATACCAGAATCGAAGGTTACCTTGACAGCTGTCAAACCATTGGCATCTGTAACGGTAGAAACCTGCGCATTCTTTACAGCCTCTGCCTCAGCCTTTACCTTATCCATGTGCTTTCCAATCAAGTTACCCGCTGTACCACCAACTGCAGCACCGATGGCAGCACCTACCAATGCACCAGTACCACGATGGCTGTTATTGAGCAAACCACCAACCAAAGCACCAAGAGCAGCACCAGCACCTGCACCAGCAGCAGTACCAGTCTTCTGACTAGTTCCACAACTTCCCAAAACGAGCAGCATTGAGAGCGCTGCAGCAGTAAATTTCATCTTTTTCATACTATAATTCTCCTATATTTATGTTATTTAAATGCAAAGATACGTCTTTTTTCTCCAATATGGAGGGTTTTCTAATATTTTTTTGTAATTTTGCATGCAAATTTAAGGGTATTTGTCCAAATGGCGAAAGGAAATCGCCTATTTCGGGACGGGAATTCCCTATTGGCCGTGTTTTCACGCTCAAAATACATCGTGTTTTCACAGCCAAAATATCTAGCAGAATTTAAAAACAAAATATATAATTAGTAATATGGCTAAAGAACTTAAGAATTTAACCAAGCGCGCTGACAACTACAGTCAGTGGTACAATGATTTGGTAGTAAAGGCTGACCTCGCAGAGTTGTCACCAGTTCGTGGTTGTATGATCATCAAACCATACGGCTACGCAATCTGGGAGAAGATGCAGCAGCAGCTCGACAAGATGTTTAAGCAGACAGGTGTACAGAACGCATACTTCCCTCTCCTCATCCCGAAGAGCTTCTTCTCTCGCGAGGCAGAGCACGTGGCAGGTTTCGCCAAGGAGTGTGCTGTGGTTACTCACTATCGTCTTCGTTCTACAGAAGATGGAACAGAGGTTGAGGTGGATCCTAATGCCAAGCTCGATGAGGAGCTGATCATCCGCCCTACGTCAGAGACCATCATCTGGAACACATATAAGAACTGGATTCATTCATGGCGTGACCTCCCTATCCTCTGCAACCAGTGGTGTAACGTGATGCGTTGGGAGATGCGTACCCGTCCATTCCTCCGTACTTCTGAGTTCCTCTGGCAGGAGGGTCATACTGCTCATGCTACCAAGGAAGAGGCAGAAGCAAAGGCTCAGGAGATGCTGAAGGTATATGCTGAATTTGCTGAGAAGTATATGGGTGTGCCTGTATTGCAGGGTGTGAAGAGTGAGACAGAACGCTTCGCCGGTGCTCTCAACACTTATACCATCGAGGCAATGATGCAGGATGGCAAGGCGCTGCAGAGCGGTACTTCTCACTTCCTGGGTCAGAACTTCGCCAAGAGCTTCGATGTTACCTATCTGAATAAGGAGAACAAGCCTGAGTATGTATGGGCTACTTCTTGGGGTGTTTCTACCCGACTGATGGGTGCCCTCATCATGGTTCACAGCGATGACAACGGTCTGGTATTGCCTCCAAAGCTGGCTCCTATCCAGGTGGTAATCATTCCTATCAACAAGGGCGACGAGCAGTTGGCTCAGATTACTGCCAAGCTGCAACCAGTTATCGACCAGTTCCGCGAGTTGGGCATCAGCGTGAAGTATGATGACAACACAGCTAAGCGTCCTGGCTTCAAGTTTGCTGACTACGAGTTGAAGGGTGTACCTGTTCGTCTCGCCATGGGTGGCCGTGATTTGGAGAACAACACCATCGAGATCATGCGTCGTGATACCTTGGAGAAGGAAAACGTAAGCTTCGACGGCATCGTAGAGCGCGTGAAGGATATGCTGGAAGATATCCAGAAGAACATCTTCGAGAAGGCTCGTGCTTACCGTGATGCTCACGTATATGAGTGCGACAACTACGAGGAGTTCAAGGAGCGTGTAAAGAATGGCGGTTTCTTCCTCTGCCACTGGGACGGTACAGCCGAGACCGAGGCAAAGATCAAGGAGGAGACTCAGGCTACCATCCGTTGCGTGCCATTCGCTTACGAGCAGACTCCAGGTGTTGATATGGTGAGCGGCAAGCCTGCCGTAGCTCGCGTTATCATCGCAAGAAGCTATTAATTATTTTAAAAAATGGTGTCGGGAGATTTCCGGCACCATCAAATATCAAATATGAAGCAGCTGATACTCTACATCATTTTTCTGATGTCCATGGTCTTATCAGGCTATGGAGAGGTATCTGCTGCTTCTATTTCCAAGGTTACACCTCACCAGCAGGAGCAGGATGCCCAGCTGGAAGATGCATCCAATGCCGCCTATCGGGTATGCAGTAGTCGTCCACAGCGTTTGTTGCCAAGTGGCAACATACATGGCAACCCATCTGCAAGCAGTAGATTGCTAATCCATAGAATCCGATTTTTATCATCCCTATTATCAGTCATAGAAGGTGCGAAGGAGCCTTTCCGCCAGGAAACTGCCCCTATCCACTTTGATGTCGCCAGCAAGTATTATGTCATTTGCCTGCGGCATCTCATCTGTTAGTTCTTCTTTTTTATATATTATATTATAAGGTGTAAAGCTTTTGCCCTTACAGGGCGACAGGTTTGTGCCCATTAATACCCAGGGTGTTGCCCTGGGCTAAGAGCTTCTGCCCTTTCAGGGCGTATGCATTGCATACAATTATTATTATCAATTACAAAAAACAGATTTATATATATCCTTAATTCCGCAACACTATAATTTAACTTTATTTATAAGTTCCTGAGCAA